>Ga0181598_1000519_pt1 | contig 38146 bp, 34 predicted proteins | sample 041ome_4_FD_153295 | JGI IMG/M metagenome (GOLD analysis project Ga0181598, IMG submission 153295) | Coastal salt marsh microbial communities from the Groves Creek Marsh, Skidaway Island, Georgia - 041404US metaG (spades assembly) | ecosystem: Environmental > Aquatic > Marine > Intertidal zone >... | reverse complement strand
CGTAGAGCACGACCACACGTTTACCTATGGCCCGCATGCAAATCTGGCCGAGCATCTGAAGTGCGAGCCTTCAGATGTAGGAGCAGAACTGATCGCTGTTGATCGCGGTGGTGATATCACGTACCACGGACCAGGTCAGCTCACCGGCTATCCAATTTTGTCGCTGACAGCTGGAGCGGGCCCATTACGGCATGTTCTGGCAGTAGAAGATGTGCTCATCACCGCGTTAAGTGAACTTGGAGTATCAGACCCTGGGCGACTTCGTGGTTATCCAGGCGTCTGGGTTGATTCCACATCTGACAATCCCCGAAAAATTGCCGCAATCGGTGTACGTGTTGCACGAAAAAGAACCATGCATGGTTTCGCCCTCAACGTGACGACCGATATGGCATACATGCGTGAACACATCGTGGCTTGCGGGATCCCTGACCGTCCTGTGACCTCACTTGCTGAAGAGGGAATAGCCGCATCGATGGAGGATGTCGTTTCGGCCGTCACGAGTGCAGCGGCCTCGCAGTGGGGAAGTGGCGGTGTCGACCGTCAAGATGTGCAGTGGCGAACCTCGACAGCGGATCTCTCTCCATTTTCTCGTGGCGCCGGGCCAGGAGAACCTGTTCGACTAATGAGGCGCGCTCAGTCTGCGGGGCTTGATGAAGGGCTGTCACTCTCAGAACGCAAACCAGAATGGTTGCGGCCGGTGGTTCATCATGGGCCAGAAGTGTTAGCCACGCGCAAGGTTCTGCGGGAGCATGAGATGGTCACGGTTTGTGAGGATGCAGGCTGTCCGAATCTCTCTGAATGCTGGTCGCAGGGAACCGCAACCTTCATGGTGCTTGGTGAACGTTGCACGAGGGCCTGCGGATTTTGTTTAGTGGACACCTCTAAACCTCAAGGGGTTGACAGCGACGAACCGTCACGAGTCGCTCGGGCGGTGTCAGCCCTCGGGTTGCAGCATGCAGTACTCACGATGGTGGCTCGCGACGATCTCCCAGACGGTGGGTTTGGTCACGTCGCGCGGTGTGTTGAAGCAATTCGTCTGCATCAGCCTCAGGTGACAGTGGAAACCTTGGTGTCTGACGGCGCTGGCAATACAGCGGCTTGGGCTGAGCTCTTCGCTTCTCGACCCGATGTCGTCAATCACAATATGGAGACTGTCCAGCGGCTTCAGCGTGTGGTGCGTCCCTCCGCCGGTTATGCAAGAAGTCTTTCCTTTCTTGCTGCGAGTAAAGCGGAAGGGCTGCTCACCAAATCGGGATTGATCCTCGGTCTTGGCGAATCGGCAAGTGAAATCACCTCCGTTCTCGCAGACCTTGCGGCTCTCGAGATCGATATCGTCACGATCGGCCAGTACCTCCGTCCGACTTCAAACCACTTGCCGGTCGCGCGATGGGTCGAACCTGTCGAATTTTCGCGTTGGAAAGAAGTCGGAGAGTCAATGGGAATTCGACATATTGAATCAACCCCGTTGACGAGATCGAGCCACCACGCTGCCGAGTCGGTCGCAGCGGTACAGGTTTCATTGGGTCGTACTTCGACATTGCCCTCGAGTCATGTTTGACTAGAGGAATGGCGACAATGCTGACATCTATTGGAGAGTACGAGCGTCGAATATCTAAGGTGCGAAGCGCCATGGTGTCGCAGAGCGTTGACACCGTGCTTCTCTCGGTTGGTCACGATCTTCCGTATCTCACCGGTTACACCGCAATGCCGCTGGAGCGACTCACCATGTTGGCCCTTCACCGTGGCGGGACTCCGCTGTTGTTCGTACCCCGTCTTGAGGCGCCTCGTGTTGCGGAGATGCCGGGACTCTTCGAAATTGTTCCGTGGGATGAAACGGTTGAACCGCTGGATCTTGTTGCCGCGGCCTGTTCGGGGAGTTCAACCATCGCAATTGGCGATCAGACCTGGGCACGATTCCTCGTCGGGTTGGGCCATCGACTGCCAGGCGTGCGGTGGGAGCGCGCCGTTGACGTGGTGGGAGACTTGCGAATGAGGAAGTCCTCTGCGGAAGTTGAGGCACTGCGTGCTGCAGCTGAGGCGGTTGATGCGATCGCAGCCGAACTTCAATCTGGGCACATTCCGTTGATCGGACGTACCGAAGCAGAGGTTTCTGCCGATCTCTCGCAACGAATCCTGGCGCGAGGTCATCAGAAGGTCAACTTCGCAATCGTCGCAGCCGGGGAGAATGCTGCAAGTCCACACCATCATCCGGGTAGCCGTGTTATTCAGCCCGACGAAGTCGTGCTCTGTGACTTTGGTGGAACGATGAACGGTTATTGCTCGGATATCACCCGTTGCGTTGTCACGGGTGAAATATCCTCAGAGGTTGCAGCTGCATATGAGGTGCTGATGTCTGCGCAGTCGGCTGGTGTCGCTGCAGGCCAAATTGGCGTCCGCTGTGAAGAAGTTGATTCGACCACCAGACAGATCATCACTGAAGGTGGCTACGGCGAATATTTCGTACACCGCACCGGGCATGGCATTGGAATGGAAGAGCATGAGGACCCATACATGGTGTCTGGTGACGTTCGCCTGATTGAGGAGGGCTTCGCCTACAGCGTTGAGCCTGGGATCTACATTCCCAACAAGTGGGGATTACGCCTCGAAGACATTGTCGTGGCAACCGCTGAGGGGCCTCTCAGCCTGAATCAGGCTGATCACAACCTGCATTCAGTTTCAGCGTGATCTAGGTGCCACCGATCGCAAAGAGTGTTTGATCCACTTCGTTCGAATAATCCGTGAGTTCAATGAGAAGGTCAGGACCGGCATAGTGCGCGAGCACCCCGTCTTGCGTTACGCAGTACACCTTTGTGCCACCGACGACCGGCACGGAGACGCAATTTGTATCGATACCTGCAAACTCTGCAACATATTGCTCGGTGGGGCCGATGTTTCGGCTGGCATCGGTTCGAAGCCGTTGCGCAGTTGCGCGTGACCAGAATTGGTGAGTGACCTGGACATCACTCACCTTCGTATCATCCAAGCCCTTCGTGCATGTTGAGTTCGACAGTGTGCACGTTCGGGTATTGCCAGTTTCAACGAGATAGCGGATGTCGCCAATGGTGATTGAACGCTCTCGTTGTTTCTGCGTGACAGATGCGTTAACGGTGATGTTGCCGTAGTTCACCGTGATTCTGTAGCTCGCCGTAAATTCAGCGGCGTCTGCAAGCTCGAATGCATCGAGTACTGCCACGATCCCTGCATCGTTGACGGGAGCATCGGCAACAAGAGTTGGTCGAGGGCCAGTGGCGCACGCTGATAACACTGCTGCGTTAGCAAGAAGAAGGACAAGGATTCTGGTCCGCATGTTGAAATCAGGCTAGGGGCTGGCGATCTGAACCCGATGTCCGAGAAGAACGGGATACCCTGCCTCCGGTGAACACGGCGCCGATCACCCTTGAGGCATCCACATTCTTGTTGCAGTGGGTGACGGGTGGAATGCTTCTTGGCTGGGTGACCACGCGCCGGCGCGAGGTGAGTCTCGGCTACGGATGGATGCTTCGACTTTCATACGGTCCACTTGCAGTTGGAGCGGTAATCGCAGGGTTCCGCTACGGATCGAATGTCGTGCGCGATACGGCCAGCGCTGTTGTTGCGTCGATGATTTTCGCTGCGTTTGCTTCCTCGGTGATGCGACGCTCAGTTGGTGTGAGCGGTGCTCAAATCGAGCACGATCGCAGATCTGAGCGGGTGGCGGCGATGACGGGGATTGAGCGTCAATCAGCCCGATCTGTCGATGGAAAAGAGTTCAACCCGATTCTTGATCTTTTTCCGGTTGTCGTTGGATTCATTGGGCTTATTAGTGCAGGAATCTCTGCGGCAAATAGCGGCGTATGGACCGATGTCGTATCGGTGCTGCGTCTTGTTGTGGGCGCAATCTTTCTTGGGGCAGTTACGAATGCAATGTTGCTTGGACACTGGTATCTAGTGCAGCCGGGGCTTCCTCGCCGCCATCTCAACGAACTGGTGGATCTGCTTGGCAAAGTATGGCCATTTGAGGTGGCGTTGCTGCTTGTGCCAACCGGAATGGTGAGTGTTCTCAACGGAACAATTGATGATGGTTGGGGAGGGGTGCTGGGATGGTTTTGGGTTGCGTGTGCTGTCACCACAATCATCCTGGTTTTCGTCACGAAAGCCGCGCTGAAGGAGCGTCAGTACTCAGCTGTGATGGCCGCAACAGGTTTGCTGTATCTGGCGATCTTGACGGCGTTTGGCACCGACCTTGTCGCCCGGGCAATTCTCGACGCCGGGTCCGCCGTTGCGGCACCGTAAGCCGTCAGTTGACTTGACGCTCGTGCCCCGCCCAGTACTGCTCGCGTAACTTGAACTTCTGCAATTTGCCGGTCGCTGTTCGAGCGAGCTCGTCTCGGAAGTCAACCTTCTTCGGGCACTTGTATCCAGCGAGTTTCTTCTTCGTCCAAGCAATGACGTCGTCCTCGGTAAGAGACGAGCCCGGGGTAGTGACCACCAGGGCGGTCACAAGTTCGCCCCACTTCTCATCAGGAATGCCGATCACTGCTACTTCGGCAACATCAGGATGCTGGAAGATCGCATCCTCAACCTCGATTGACGAGACATTCTCTCCACCCGAGATGATGACATCTTTCTTTCGGTCAGAAATCGTGACGTAGTTGGATTCATCGATGAACCCTCCGTCGCCGGTATGGAAGAAGTCTCCCGGAATTGCGGTCTGAGTTGCTTCAGGCTGTTCCCAATAGCCCTCCATGATCATGTTGCCTCGAGCAAGGACCTCTCCATCGGCTGAGACATCCATGGTGCAACCAACCACAGGCGCCCCAGCACGATTGAGCATCGTCGCGCGGTCAGCTGGGCTGAGGTCGTCCCATTCTTCACGTCCACGGTTCATGGTGAGAAGAGGTGCAGTTTCGGTAAGGCCGTAAATCTGAACGAATTCCCAACCAAGTTCGGTCTCGCAACGCTCGATTGTTCGAGTGGGAGGCGGGGCACCTGCGACAACAATCCGAACGCGTCCAGAGCCTGGAATTGGGCCGTCCCATTCTGCGGCGGCATCGAGGACCGTGTTGAGCACTGCAGGGGCAGCGCACATCAGGGTGACTCCCTCCGCCTCAATTCGGCGGAGAATTTCCGGTCCGTCTACCTTCCTCAGAATGACGTGGCGGGCTCCCATTCCAGTTACGGCGTAGAGCATTCCCCAGCCGTTGCAGTGGAACTGTGGGAGTGTGTGGAGATAGACGTCGCGATCGTTGACCCCCATGTGCCAGCCGAAGATTGAGGCGTTCAGCCACACGTTGCGATGGGTGAGCTGAACACCTTTCGGGCGAGCGGTGGTTCCAGAGGTGTAGTTGATTGTGGCGGTTGCGTTTTCGTCTGGCTCCCAAGGTGCAGGATCAACGTCATAACGCATAAGTTTCTCGTCGGTTTCCGAGCCAATCACCCATTTCATCTCACAACTCACGTCCTGCATGGCCTCTTCGAGTTCAGGGTCAACCAGCAGAATTCGTGCCCCTGAGTGTTCGACGATGTACGAAACTTCTTCGGCGACAAGACGGAAATTGACCGGCACCAAAATTCGACCCGAACCCGAAACGCCAAACAACGCCGTGAGTAACCGGGCAGAGTTATGCGACACCATCGCAATGCGTTCCCCTTGGGCGATTCCGAGTTCGTCAAGGCCTGCAGCAATGGCGCGAGCGCGTCGTGCCATCTCCCGATAGTCGATTCGTCCCCAATCGTCGGCTGGCTGATCCGGTTCGTCAACGATTGCGACCCGATCGGGGTACACCAACTCAGCTCGTTGGAGGAAGTCGTTTACTGTCAATGGAACTCTCACAAATGTGATGTTAGTCACGTTGTGGTTTACTCAATGATTCGAGTCGTATCGGCTGAAACGACCCAAGATGACTACCTTTTCACTATGACCTCTGCTAACTCAGGAAATCATCGTCGGCTCGGAATGACAGTTCCGTTACCTGGTCCGCTTCATAGCCATAAAGAGTGGCTCCACGAACTTGCCGATCTTGGGTATAGCGACATCTGGAGCGCGGAGAGTGATGGAGCGGACGGATTCACTCCGCTTGCTCTTGCTGCGGCCTGGGAGCCGAGATTGCGGCTTGGGACTGCGATTATTCCGGCGTACACAAGAGCGCCAGCGTGTATGGCTCAGTCGGTTGCATCGATGGCTGATGCTGCGCCCGGGCGTTTTTGCATCGGAATCGGCTCGTCAAGCAATGTCATCGTGGAGCGATGGAACGGTGTTCCCTTTGAACAGCCCTATCAAAAGGTGCGCGACATGGTGCGATTTCTGAAAGAGGCTCTCGATGGCGAGAAGGTGAGTCGAGAATTTGACACCTTTGCAGTAAACGGGTTTCGGCTTGGCGTTCGGCCAGAGCAAACTCCGAAAATTTTCGTTGCAGCGCTGCGCGAACAGATGCTTCGCCTGGCAGGAAAAGAAAGTGATGGCGCAATCATCAACTGGCTTGGCGCAGATGACGTGCCCCAGGTCGCATCAATCGTCCATGATGCCGCCGGGGGTGAGGAGCGTGAAATTGTGGCGAGAATCTTTGTCTGCCCGAGTGATAACACTCAGGTGGTGCGTGATGCCGCAAAGTTTGCGATCGCCGCATATATGAATGTTCCGGTCTACGCGAAGTTTCAGGAATGGCTGGGTCGTGGACCACAACTCGAGGGCATGTGGTCGGCATGGTCAGGTGGTGACCGCAAGGCCGCTCTTGCAGCAATTCCAGACGAAGTAGTCGATTCGTTGATCGTGCATGGCACACCTGGACAATGCAAAGAACAGATTGGGCGTTATTTAGACAACGGCGTGACCACTGCGGCCCTCGCATTGCTGCCTCTTGACAAAGACCTAGATCAACGAGAGGCGATGCGTTCACTCGCTGGGGTCTGACCACAGCGGCATTTACGCAGCTGGTTGTGACGGCCGACGGTTCATGCGTCGGCGTTCCATTTCGGCACGAATTTCACTGATGTGGTGAAGGCCAGCCACGCGTGTGGCGTCATCGAGCCGCAAGCATTCGGGCAGATTTGATGTTGGGAGCAGCATCAACTGCAGAGGAGTATTGGATTCGTTCTGTTTCATGCCACCAATGTGCACGAAGGGTGTGACAGCCTTCACGAGGCTCACTGGTCGTGAGAGCGTTCAGCCTGCGATCACGATGCATGCAGCGGCAGCAAGCACGAATAGGGCCGCTAACACGATCTTTTGTTGGTGTTTGCGGACAGTGGTTTGGCGCGGTGCAGTGACGACTAACGCGCATGCGCCGCCCGTGACGGCACCGCCAAGATGGCCACCAATTGAAATTCCGGGCACAAGGAATGTGATTGCAAGATTCATCAACAACAAACTCCCAATTTGAGTTCGCATCGGGTTGATGCCTCGTTGCTGGTATGCCATCGCAGTAACTCCCATGAGTCCGAAGACCGCTCCCGAGGCCCCGCCATGAAGACCACCTGGTTGAAGGATGAGAGCGCCGAGGGAACCACCGGCGAGGCAGGCAAGGTACAACGCAAGAAAGGTGAGGCGTCCAAGAGCGACCTCGAGAGCCCCACCCAACTGGTAGAGCAGGTACATGTTGAACCCGAGATGCAGTAATCCGTAATGAATGAATCCAGAGGACACAATTCGATACCACTCGCCGGGTCCTTGACTGAGTAGCGACGCATTGAGACCGAGATCTATCTGCAGCTGCGTCAGCGAACCGCCCATTGCACGAGCGTCAATCACGACCATGAGAACAAATACAGCGATGTTTGCTGCGATCAGCGCCTTCACCACGAGGACGCCCTGTGAGGCTTGCCAGTAGCGAACACGGGTGCTTGCACTCGGTGTGCTTGCCTTGCGGCATGCAACGCAGAGGCTTCCCACCGACCCTCGGACAAGGCACTCGGAGCAGGCCGGAGTGCCACAGCGGGTGCAATGCCGCCCGGCTGGGCGATCTGGATGCACCGTGCAGTTCGGTCCCGCTGCGCTCGCCGGCTGCGACGGTGGAGGAGGGGGTAACTCGCTCATATCTGGGGAGCAACAACTTGTTGTTGAACGATCGCACTTCCCTTTGCAGCGGGTGGCCTCATCTCTCGGCCGTCATTTGTGTCGCACGACTGCATTGAGACCGCACCGATCGCTGCGACAACGGAGAGGGCAACTCGCCGACGAACACTCCCGAACATGAGGTCAGGCTACCGCTAGCCTCGGGGACGTGTCTGACGTAGGTAAGAACGCAGCCCATGCGCAACGAGTGATTATGACTGTGCACGCTCACCCCGATGATGAGGCATCAAAGGGTGCGCCGACGCTTGCTCGATATGTCGCTGAGGGATCGTCTGCGGTTCTCGTGTGCTGTACCGGAGGTGAAGAGGGTGATCTTCAAAATCCTGCTCTCAGAGAGCCCGGGCAGTTATTCGAAGGTCTCGATGAGGCAGAGACTAAGTTGCGCCTGGCAGAAGTCCGGCCACTTGAATTACAAGCATCTGCGAAGGTGATTGGGTTCTCTGAAGTTCTGATGCTGGGGTACCGCGATTCAGGTATGGCCGACAGCCCAACAAATCAACATCCAGATTGCTTTCATATGGCAGATCTCGACGAGGCGGTTGGCCGATTAGTGAAAGAGATTCGTCGAGTTCGGCCAGATGTGCTGATCACCTACTCAGATGATCAGGCGGGATACCCGCACCCTGACCATCTCAAGGTTCATGACATCAGCGTGTTGGCCTTCGAGAAGGCGGCTGATGCAGACGCGTATCCAGAGTTAGGCGCGCCACACTCCATTTCGAAGCTGTATTACTCGGCCTGGTCAATTGAGCGGATGAAACGAGTTCATGAGGCGCTTCTTGAAAAGCACGGTGAATCACCGTTTGATGAGAACTGGTTCTCACGACCAAGCCAAGACGACCGCATCACCACGCGTGTTGACGTGTCTAGCTACATGTGGGCACGGACGGGAGCGCTTCGGGCGCACGCGACTCAGGTTGATCCAGCCGCACTGTTCTGGTTTGGACTCGACGATGACGAACTAGCTCGGGTGTACCCAACGGAGGATTGGATTCTTGCGAAAAATCGGTGTGGGCCAATTTCAACGGGCGAAACATCCTTATTTGATGGCCTTACTGAACCGGCGTAGTGACTGCAGGTAGGTTGTGACGGTCATGTCTGTGCAATATCGAGTGCAAATATCAAAAGGAAACGAACGTGTTGACGGTCCCGATGGAGCGGACCTCGTTATTTCTGTTCCGATCAAGGTTGCAAGCGATGTCGACTTCGACCCAACAGTGGCATTCATGAGGGGACAACTGAAGGCTGTCGGAAATACCGGGGCACTATTCAGTGAGTTGTCATCGGGCGAGGCATCTCAAGTGATTGCTCAACTTGTCGCACTCGACAGTTGAGAGCGCATCGCCTCCCGTAACTCCCGGTAACCAATGAGGTGAATTCCGCTCGCCGTAAGCGCTGATCGAACCTCGGGCTCAAGGAGAAATGCATGATCATCGATCCACCCAGCAGCATCGGAACTGAGTGCACGAATCTCCGGGGTATCAACAGCCGGTTGCAGATGTAGTTCGGTTACACCAGCAGGCAACTCTTCGATTGCATCGAGAACACGTTGACGCGAACCTGCTCGCCAATCGTGGTTAAAGAAATCTGGGAAGAACACACCCTCGTCGGCTGCTAACGATCGGAATGGGAACCCCGCCTCGGCCGCCGAAACGGTTGATGGCAGTCGAATGGGGAGCTGGAACTCGACGGCAACGTCGAGATAGGCGTCAAAAAATTCGGGTCGCAAGGTAATCGCGGAAAGATGGGGTGCAAGGTGGGTGACATCAATTCCCCACGCCTGGGCCCGGGTGACCTGGGTGCGAAGTTCTCGTCGAACTTCGGCCGGGTCAGCGTGTTCCCACAAGTCATCAATCGCAGCGGGAAAGCCTCCGTCTCCCGAGAGTAGCGATGGTGCGTGAGTGACCGGTCCGAATCGATAGCAGTCGTGCTCTGCGTTCAGGGTGAGGTGCACTCCGATGTCATCGCCTGGGTCAATCTGCTGCGCAGCGTGACGTGCCCACGGGGCAGGAACCATGATGGAGGCGCATGTTGCTACACCGTTGCGAAGAGCCGACATCACTCCCTCGTTTGACGAATGACTCAGGCCAAGATCGTCGCACGAGATAATGAGCACGCGATCATCGGTTGCAAATCCGAGACGTTCGTTAAGGGAGCTCATCACTACTGAAGTTATCTTGCCGATGAATCACAGGCGCGCCAGAGCCCGAGGTTGCTGGTGCGCGCAGTATCGGCGGCTCGCCGGATCTCACGTGAAAATGCCTCGTTAGGAGCGATCGATAGAACCCGAGCGTGACCGTAAAGGGCGAGCTCTCCGTTCACAAAGCGCTCATTGTTGATGAAGATGTATCCAAGCAGCCGTCCATAGTGGTCACGCGCAACCACGTCTCGGAGGACACGAACATCGCTTCCTTGCGGGAGTAAGCGCTCCAAGGCGTGTTTCGCTTCCTGAGCCCAGCACTCGTCTGGTTCACCTTCGTACCCGATCTCGGGCGTATCAATTCCAATCAGTCGAACTCTCTCAAGGGAGCTACCAAATGCAATATCTACGGTGTCGCCATCGATGACACGGTCAACAATTCCCTCCTGAGGAGGCGAGGATGCTCCGCAGGCTGTCATCACCAAGGCGGCGACGACAGCACTGCAGAAGATGAGTCTCAGATTCGCTCGATGAGGGTGCCGGTGCCAAGACCACCGCCGCAGCACATCGAGATGAGGCCGTAGCGGCCAGATGTGCGCTCAAGTTCATAGAGCGACTTCGTCATGAGGAACGCTCCGGTAGCTCCAAGTGGGTGACCTAGAGCAATGGCACCACCATTTGGGTTGGTCTTCGCAAGGTCTGCGCCAACTTCTTTCGCCCATGCGAGAACGACGGAGGCAAATGCTTCGTTGATCTCGAAGTTGTCGATGTCGTCGATGGAGAGACCGGAGCGGTCGAGAAGGCGACGGGTCGCGTCCATCGGGCCTGTCAACATCAGTACTGGATCAACGCCAACGAGACATGTGTCAACAACGCGTGCTCGTGGAGTCAATCCAAGTGCTTCGGCACGCTCTGCTGTCATCATGAGGACCGCAGAAGCTCCATCGGAGATTTGGGAGCTGTTGCCGGCGGTGTGAACGCCATTTTCGCGAGCAACAGGCTTCAGTTGGCCAAGCTTCTCAAGTGACGTCTCGCGGATTCCTTCGTCACGAGTAATTGCCGTCGTCTCACCGGTCGGGTTGCCCTCTTCGTCAAGCACTGGTGCATCAACTGAGATCCATTGGCCAGCGAAGCGGTCTTCGTTCCACGCTTGTGCCGCACGATTTTGCGAGTCGAAACCGAAGGCATCGGTGTCATCTCGTGAAATATCCCACTTGTCAGCAATGCGCTCAGCGCCTTCGAACTGTGAGGTCATTTCAAGACGGGCAAAGTATTCCTTCGGAATTGGTACACCGAGGCCCAACTTCTTAGACGAGTTGATGCCGATTGGAATTCGGCTCATCACCTCGACACCACACGCCATTGCAACATCGACAGTGCCTGATGCGATAAGAGACGCCGCAAGGTTCGTTGCTTGCTGGCTTGACCCGCATTGAGTATCGACAGTTGTTGCTGCGGTCTCAATCGGGAGGCCGGCACCAAGCCAAGCCGTTCGAGTGACGTTAAAGCTCTGCTCGCCAACCTGGCTGACACATCCTCCAACAACCTGTTCGATCGCAGTTGGGTCGATGCCGGTGCGCTCGACAAGCGAGCTCTGTACCTTGCCGAGGAGTGAAGCGGGGTGCATCCCGGCGAATCCACCATTGCGGCGACCGATCGGGCTCCGAACCGCGTCGACAATGACGATCTCGCGGCCGTTATTTGGGGCTGTGTTGCTGCTCATACCATGAGGCTACGGCCTTAGTGGGCGAGATCTGTAATCCGATTCTTTTGTTCGAGCCGCATCTCGCTACGTTGCCCGCGTCGCCAGTCAGTCACCAGGTTGAAGCTGTCTCCGCGGATAAATGTCTGACGGAATTCAATGACGCTTCCGGACTGCTCACCCTGTCGAATCAACTCGAATACGCCCGTCTGATCATCAATCAAGAGCAGACGTTGTATTTCGCTGCTCGGGACTATTGCAGAGATGTGTTCAGATCCAGCAGATGGTCGGCCGAGACTCGAGCGTTCCATCTCGTCATACAGAGAGGTATGGGTGAAGTCGGTGTTCTGCAACGGTGTGATGTAGTCACCAGGTAGCCAGACGTAGTCGACAGCTATTGGAATATTGTCGGCGAGACGAAGCCGGGCAAGTTGAAATAGCGAGGCATCTTCGTCAAGGCCAAACTTTGGAGCAATGTGTCTGTCAGTCGTTGAGCCGATTGACAGCACCACGCTCGTTTGTTGGACCCCTGCCGATTCGACCACCTGAAACAGGCTGTAGAGACTCCCCAGTGACTGAGCGATACGCCCGCTGTCGATTGATGATCCGATGCCCCGGGAGCGATGAACAATGCCGTCGTTACCTAGAGATGTCATTGCGTGACGAGCGGTATGGCGGCTGACCCCGTACACCTCCATGAGTTCACGGTCAGACGGAAAGTGATCTTCGAATTCGCCCTTGTGAAGGCGACGACGCAAATCGTTCTCAAGCTGGCGCCAGAGAGGCACTCCAGTTGACCGTGACAACTTCACGGGTTTGGTGGTAGGGGAGGAGCTCATAATGGCGCTGCGTCAGAGCAGGTATGCCTCGGGGACTGGCTTCAACGGCCTGGCGTACCAGAGAGGGCGCCGTAAACCATTTGGGCCAGGTGCTGGCCGAGTCTTGTTCAACCAGTCAAGGTACGCCTCTCGCGACTTGGCGGTGTCAACCACAACATCGCCGTACTCGTCGCCCGGCTGTGCTGGACCAACGCGCACACGCTGATGCCAACACTGCATTCCCGAGATCGGGTCGGGTTGAACAGCAAAGGTGAGGTTCTGATGAACACCCGTGTCGTTCCACCAAATGCGGTTGGTGTCAGGATCTGCTGACTCGTACGCCTCTATTCCCTTCTTCTTATGCAACTTCCAGGACGAGCCCTCATTCGTGATTGATGCAAGACCGGCGCCAAATGAACGAGCTTTGCCCTCCTCGAGGCGCCAGCGGCCCATATGGTGCGAAGCTGCAACCACTCCTGGTCGGATTCCCTCGGTACGCCAAGACGAGATCACGAAGTGGCCAATGCGGGTCGTGATTCGGACAAGTCCGTTCTCGTCAATACCGAGCTTCTCGGCATCACTTGGATGGATCCAAAGGGGATGTCGGTGAGAAATTTCGTTGAGCCACTTTGAATTAGCTGAACGAGTGTGAATAAGCGTCGGAATTCGGAAGGTCGGCAACAGGACTCGCTCATCACCCTCGATGTCGAGATCCTCCCAATGGACATGGCTAGGAATCCACTTCGGAGTTGCGTATTCGGGCCATCCCCAATCGTGCAGGGTGGTCGAAAACAATTCCAACTTCTTCGACGGAGTTGGGAACCCTTCTTTCAGTTCGCCGTCCACCTCAATCGCTGGGCTGCCATCACCAAGTTTTGCAAGGTGCAACTGGCCCAGTGACGCTGCATCACCATTCCAGGTTCCTTCGGTATTTGGCTTCCTAAAGACACCTGAGGAGTCCTTCTCGCATCCGTCAACCGCACTTGCGTCAACAGGACGCTCATATGGCCTATACGGATCACCAGGGACGTCATACGCTCCACGATCTCTCATGAAGTCAAGAGGAGTCTGACCCGCATTAGCGGCAGCTTCGGCGAGCCCTGGGACGCTGTCAGCGAACATCCGTCCGTAGTACTCGTCGATGCCCATTGGGGAACCTGGGCGTTCGTCACTTTCGAAATACTGGCGGATACCAAGTGAGCCATCAGGATCAATGCGCCAACTGAGGTCAATCCAGAATTCGTTTTCTTCCCAGACCTCTCCGACGTTGAACTCGTGAGTTCTGCTATCAGCATCGACCGACTCTCCATTGAGTTCGGCATAACGCCGCATCACCGGCTGCCGGAAGCCAATCCACCGACCAGCATGGGTCTCGTAGCTAGCGATGTCATGTCGCTCTGAACCTAGGCCCATGGGCAGCACATAGTCGGCAAACCAGGCGGTTTCTGACCAGGTCGGGGTCAGGGCAACGTGGCAGCCCACCTTGTCAGGGTCCTTCAAAGCTTCTAGCCAGGAGAATCCATCTGGGTTGGTCCAGATGGGGTTATAGACCCGGGTGAAATAGGTATCGAGTTTCCCTCGGCCTTCATTCAAGAAGTGGGGTAGAAGAATCGAAAGTTCGTGGTAGGCGAGTGGGTACTCGACCGGCCAGTTGAGCTCATTCCACTCTTTAATCGGTTGTCCACCTTTTGGTGGAGCAGGCGTGAATTTGTTCCAGCCATTTCCACTCGTTCCACCGGGGGTACCAACAGACCCCGTGAGTACGTTGATGAAGAAGAGGCATCGGGCAACCTGCCAACCTCCGAGGTTGCCTGCACCGGCTGAGCGCCAGTTATGTGAGGCGAACTTGGTCATATGACGACCAATCAGTTCAGCAATTTCACGAAGATCATCTCCAGAGACACCGCATACGCGTTCGGCCTCTTCAAGGGTGTACTCCGCGTACTCGTCAAGCAATGCCTGTTCAAGCGACTCAAATTCGCACGGTAGGTCAGGTCGCTTCGCGGTCAGGTAGGTCTCCCAGTTCACCCAGCGCTTGACGAAGCCACGATCCCACGTCCCATTTTCGATGAGCAGTCGAGCGATCGCCAGCAGCATGAATGCTTCAGTTCCTGGCCACGGGGCGAGCCAGTAGTCGGCCTTTGCGCCGGTATTTGACAATCGAGGGTCGACGCAGATGACCTTGGCGCCCTTTTCTTGGCCTTCCATAATCCGCTGAGCGTGTGGATTGAAGTAGTGCCCGGCCTCAAGGTGCGATGAAATCAAGAAAATCACTTCGGCATTCGCAAAGTCAGATGATGGTCGATCGAGACCCATCCATGACTGGTAGCCGATACGTGCATTCGATGAACAAATGTTGGTATGTGAGTTATGACCGTCAACACCCCATGCAGACAGCACGCGCTCCGTGTAACCGTCTTCGCCAGGGCGACCGACGTGGTACATCACTTCGTTTCCGCGCCCTTCAGTGATGGCGGTTTTGATCCTGCCACCGATTTCGTTGAGTGCCTCGTCCCAAGTGATGCGTTCCCATTCACCGGACCCGCGCTCACCGACACGCCGGAGCGGATACAGAATTCGTTCGGGGTCGGTGACCTGGTTGATCGTTGCCGGCCCTTTAGCGCAGTTACGACCACGGCTTGCGGGGTGTTCCGGGTTGCCCTCGAATTTCACCACCTCGCCGGTTTCTTTGTCGATGAATGCGACAAGACCACAGGCGGCTTCACAGTTAAAGCAGGTTGTTGGAACAAGCGTGTAATTGCGCTCAACACGCTTTGGCCACGCTTTGGCGTCAAGTTCGGTCCAGTTGTGCCACTGATCGTGGGGAGGATGGTTAGTGAGTGTCATCTTGTTTCTCCGATACTTCGATTCAGGACAGTGGGACGGATTGGCCGGCGCGAACGAATGCATCCTCGTAAGAGAACAATCCGACCAGTGCGCAAATGGATGCGATTGCGCCGAGGCCTTGCGGGGAGTTCCCGTTGAGGGCTAGAGCAATTAACACGACTGGTGCAATGAGACCAGTAACGACTCCTCCGAGCCAGAATCGGCGGGCATAGGCACCCTTTGTCATTTCTAGGGTTGCAAGTTCAACCGTTCGTGACCCGTGCGAGACCACCTCAGTAGCGATCAGCAACGAAAGAGCACCGAGGGCTGCGAGAGTGGTGATCCGGATCGCTTTGAGCTCTGGAACATCGATGAAGAGATCGAGCAACAGATAGGTCGAGCCGCCAGCTACAACGGCCTGAGCGAGGAGCGTTGGCAACAGCAGAGGGGTCTGCCAGAGGTCACGTCCCTCACACTGACCAAACAAAAATGCGGTGTAGCCCGCCACCCCTGCTGACAGCAGCACAATTGGGAGCGATAGCCAGGGAAGTGCTGAGTTGCTGCCGATGAGGTCGAGAAGACCCCAGAGGCCGACGAGTGCAGCAAATGCTCCAAGGATCCATGCCCCTCGCACCAACCATGATTCAGTGTTCGACTTAGTCAAGATGTAGAGGAATCTCGACGGTTGCTTCAAGTCGGCTACGAGAAGTGCGCCAGTAATAGCGGTGAAGACTCCAGCGATCACTGCGGGAAGTAGACCGGCCGCCGATGATGAGTCACCGTGACCAAGAAGTACGAGAAGTGCCGCAATAGCCATCACGCCTGCAGCGATCGCCTTCGTCACGAGGTAGCCAGACACTTTCGACTTCCACGTCATCGGGTGGGTCGTTGTGTACGCGGTTCGTCCAGTCACCTGGTTCCCGCTGTGCTCCGCCATGACATGGGTGAGTGTGGGGTGGTCTTTTGTTGTATCCGCCCAAATCATGCCGTCATCTGCGATTTTGGTTCGGGTGGGATCGAGTGCTGCTTGATCAACGCCGCGGTAATACACCTTTGGCGATGTTCCTTGCTCTGGCGCACGAACCGAAACCTTGTCACGGGCAACGATCTTGCTGATTTCTGAGTTCGGGTCATCGAGGTCGCCGCTGACGATCGCATGTGTTGGGCACACCACCACGCATGCGGGTTCGAGCCCAACTTCGACACGGTGGTTGCAGAAGTTGCACTTATTCGCGACGTTTGTTTCTGGGTTGATATAGATCGCGTCATACGGGCATGCGTTCATGCACGCCTTGCAGCCGATACAGATGTCGTCATCGAAGTCAACGACGCCATTGCCCGTGCGGTGAAGAGCACTTGTGGGGCAAATTTTCATGCACGGGGCGTCATCACAATGGTTGCACCGCATGACCGTGAACGATCGGCCCGTATTCGGGAACGAACCGGTCTCGACGTACTTCAGCCAAGTGCGGTTCACCCCGATCGGGACATCGTGTTCGCTCTTGCAAGCAACGGTGCATGCATGGCAACCGATGCAAGAGTCGCTTTCGAGTACAAATCCAAGGCGTGTCATTGGTCCTCCCGGTGTGGGTAACTCGTTCGTGGTGGTTGCAGGCGATCAGGCCTGATCAGAAAGTGTGAGAAGTAGAGCGAGGTCACTAGTTGCTACGCCGACTGGGTTGTTTCAATCCAGGCCGTGTAGCCACCGATCACGTCGCTGACATCGTTGAAGCCCTTTTGACGAAGGAGGCTCGCAGCGACCGAAGAGCGATATCCGCCCGCACAGAACACGACCGTGGGCTTGGATGAATCGAGTTCATCCAGCCGAGCAGGAATCTGCCCAACCGGAATGGTTTGTGCATCGTGGGCAGTGCCGTCTGCTACTTCACCAGGGTTGCGCACATCAACAATCTGGAGATTGGGAATATCGCGAACTCGGGCATTGAATTCATCAGCGGTCAGGCGGCTTGCCACCTGAGTGTTCTCTGCCTGTGAGGTGAGCATGTCATATGGCTGTGCCGCGACACCGATGACTCGGTCGAAACCAATCCTGGCGAGCCGGTTTTTTGCCTCAAGTTCTTTACCAGGATCGGTGAACAGCACAATGTCAACATCTGATGGAACAATTGATCCCGCAAACTCTGCGTAGCGGCCGGCCATACCGACGTTGATCGCACCCTTCAGGTGACCTCGAGAGAACTCTTCAGGGTCACGCCCATCGACGAGCAATGCGCCGTTGGCGAGCGCACTTTGGATCTGTGCGTAATCCATTGATGGGGGAAGGGCCGATTCGTCGAGCAGGTCACGTTCTTTGCGGTTCAGCACGGCGTCATAGACGAAATAGCTCGGTGCCGGAGGCTGGCCCTCGGTCACCATTGCCAAAAACGCTTCTTTCGAACTTGCACGGATTGCGTAATTTGCTTGCCGCTGTTCACCAATCGTCGAGGTGAGTTCAGTGGAAAGGTTCTTTCCGCAGGCCGATCCCGCGCCGTGGGCAGGGAAGACGATGGTTTCGTCCGGAAGGGTCATGAGTTGCTGGTGGAGTGAGTCGTACAGCTTTTCGGCGAGCTCTTCGCGGGTGAAGCCGATCGAAGCGAGAAGGTCAGGGCGACCGACATCGCCGATGAAGAGCGTGTCACCCGTGAGGACACCATAAGGAGCACTGTCGGCGGTCTCGTAGACCACGATGCTCATCGACTCTGGAGTGTGACCGGGGGTGTGCCGGAACTCAAGAACAACCTCGCCGAGCGAGATCCGCTCACCATTTTCGATCTTCCGGTGCGCAAACTCGGGATCTGCAACTGAGGAGTAGCAAATCTCTGCTCCGGTTGCTGCAGCCAGTTCGAGATGACCCGACAAGAAGTCTGCATGGAAATGAGTTTCGATCACCATCACGATCTCGAGCCCCGCATCGCTTGCAGCTGTGAGGTAACCCGAAATATCACGTTGAGGATCAACGACCACAGCCTTCTTTGATGATTCGTCACCAATGAGATACGAAGCATGGGACAGACAGTCAAGGTAGTACTGGTCGAATTTCACAGGTCCTCCAATTCGTGATTACGTGAATCCTAGATGTCCGTACATTTCAGGTCAAGGAATTTTTGAACCGTCCCTTACCAACCGCTCACGCCGTGTCCGAACCGAAGAGATCAAGTTGTTCCCATGTCGTTGCAACCTCAGCCACAGCCCGCCAGGTCAGTCGCCCACGCCGATTCGGACGTTCCACTTCAAGAGCCTCAGGGCGCAACGAACGCGCTGCGCCGTCGGCATCGTGCACAAGGATGCTTCCATCAGCGCCAACCGATGCAATTCGTCCGAGTGTCCAGCGCGAACGGTTCTGGCGTCTAAAGCGAACCCGTTCACCTTGGCGAAGGCCGATGCTTCGCAGTTCGGCCGCTGACATCGAACTCAGTAGCCCAAAGTGCGACGCTGAAGTCGCTGCATTCCCGTGATCCATTTCTTGGGTTCGCTGCCTTTGAACTTCAGATAGTCGCCAACTTCGGGGTGAGGAAGAATCAGAAAGTCCTCATCAAGGATTGATTGGTATACCACCTCGGCGACATCGGCTGGTTCGAGCACTTGCCCAACAGAGCGGACAACATCACCGCCGGTGCCAATGGGGGAGTCAGAATTCAGCATCGCCGTGTTGACACCCTGTGGGCAGAGGCAACTCACTTTTAGCCCACGCTCCCCGTAGGTAATTGACATCCACTCTGCAAACGCAACCGCGGCATGCTTGGTGAGTGAATACGGTGCGGAGCCGATCTGGGCGAGCAGCCCTGCCGCCGAGGCCGTTGAACAAAAATAGCCCTCACCGCGATCGAGCCACGTTGGCAGGAGCCTTCGCGCAGCCCAACGATGTGCGTGGGTGTTAATTGCAAATGCGAGATCCCAAATTTCCTCGTCGTCCATCGGGTCGGTCCCGATCGCTACACCTGCGTTGGCAAAGAAAAGGTCAACAACGCCGAAGTGGCTCTCTGCCGTATCAATCAGTTCAATATTCCCTGCCTCAGTCGAGAGGTCGACCGCAAGAGCAATCGAACCCGGAAGTTCGGCGGCGACAGACTCAGGCGACCTTTGATCGGCAAGTACAAGCCGAGCACCGGCGGCGTGAAAGCGCCGAGCAAGAGCGGATCCGATTCCACCGGCAGCCCCGGTAACAACGACATGACGATCTGTAAGTTCCATATCCACACATTAGATGGCAGATGATGCGCGCACGATGCCCGCAAGAGCGATACGGTGATACCGATGACTGAAATCAGCGCAATTAGCACAGCAGTACTTGACGAAGAGGTTGCCGTGGTACACGAGTCGCAAGGCATCGACACCGCGTCAGCAATTTCAGTAATCGATGAGGCGCTCGTTCGCTTGCTGCAACGTGAACTCGTTTCGGCAAACGAAGTGACCGACGTCTTGCTCGATGTTCGTCGCCTTATCGCAGGCTGAATTACAGCACCGGCAACATCGCTAAGGCGAGGGCAATGCCGACAAACGCCCCTGCGACGACGTCAGTGGCATGGTGAATTCGAACGTGAAATCGACTTGTCGACACTGTCATTGCAAGGACAACCCATAGGGCTATCCACCATCCGCCTGTCATCGACGTCAGCATCACCGCCGAAAATCCCGCTGCTGAGGCGTGACCGCTTGGAAATGATGAAGTGCGAGGTTTGCGCACTCTTAACCCTTCGGCTCCATGTTCCGTAGGGCGCTCGCGGCGGAATAGTCGCTTGAGGCCTTGATTGACAAAGAGGCTCTCAACTCCCAGAAGAACCGATAGCAACACAATTTCCCGAAATTGGGCAGTTACGGCGCCACGGATGAGACCAGTGAGATGCCAAATCAAACTCCAGTCCCCAAGGGTGCTTGCTGCAACCATGATGACGTTGAGACCCGAGATGTTGCGTAATGGTTGGTAGAGAGCATCAGCGCGTGCATCAATCATGTCAGCGACCCGGGCGATGGATGATCGACTCATGTGAATCAGGACTCGCTTGGGCGACGAGGCGCTTCGACTAGAGCTACCTGTGGATCACCACCGAACTCTGGACACCACGTTCTGAACGAGCAGAAATTACACAGAGCGCTTTTACGAGTGGCAAATTGTCCGCTCTCACAGGCCTGAGAAATGGCCTTGTGGACTGCGGTAAGACGTTGCTCAACGAATGAGATTGTCTTGTTCGTAGGCCGGGCTGAGATCGTTTGGGATGACTTCACGTACATCAAACGGAGTTCAGCTGCATCCTCAGAAAATTCTCGTTGGCAAAGCAATGCGTAAAAGTGCACTCCCGCCAGCGCCTTCTTTTCGAAGGACGGTCCTGGAGCGCGACCGGTCTTGTAATCGGTAATGACAAGTTTGCCGTCGGTATTTCGTTCGAGCCGATCGATGATGCCTCGCAACGTCACATCACCAAATGTTGCTTCAATTCTGACTTCTAGACCGACAGGGTTCACCGATATCGGATCCTCCATGTCGAGAGCATTGAATGCAAGCTTGCTGCACTCGCTGCCAAGGCGCTCAAATTTTTCGCCAGTGAGGTCGAGGTAGAGCACATCGGCGTCGTCTGAGAATTCTTCGAGCATCTGGTCCACCGACGAATGCAACGCGTCTTCAGTTCGATCAGTGTTCGGGTTGGCGTAAAAGTGTTCAAGCGCTCGGTGAACCATCGTGCCCCGCACGGTCGCCTCGGTTGGCGGATCGAACAGACCGTCGAGACTCGAAAATCTGAATGCGAGCGGGCACGAGAGAAACGAGTCGATTCGCGAGGGTGACAGCGTTGTTGGAGGCGCGTACACACTCATGATGAACAGCCTGCCAGATGACAGCTAGTCGATTGAACTATCGAGTAGCTGATCGACCAACTCAGCAACCTCGGCCGGCACCACGAAGGGGCCGAAGTGATTCCAGTTGGGATTCAGGTGATACGAACCATTGGGAAGGCGATCGGCGACACCTTCTGCAAAATTCGACGGTTGATGCTCCTCAACAACTCCAGCAATGATGTCAACCCGAAGGTCAATCTCAAGCAGTGATTCCCAGAGATGGTTTCTGTGAGCGGCGCGAAAGACAGATGCCTCAAAGGTCGGTGTGCAGGACAGCGCCACTGTTCCATCGTCTTGCTGGTGAACCCCGTAGTTGACGTAATCGCTTAGCGATCGCCGGGTGAAGATGCCAAGCGGTGGTTTTGAGGCGTAATTTTCAATTGCTGCCTCTGCGCTGTCAAACATCGGCCGACGGCGCTCTGCGCCAACCGCGATTGGAAGGTTTGCCACATCGAATTGGTCGTTTGGCGGTGGAGCGATCGGCTCGAATGCAACGAGTTGTGCAAAAGCATCGGGATCGCGGAGGTGCGCCATCAATACTGCGGCTCCGCCCATCGAATGACCGAATGCATGCAGTCCTCCATTCGGGGCAAGGTGCCGCGCTGCAATGAGAGCATCCTCGCCGAAGCAATTCCACGTCTCGACGTCGGGACCAGATGCAGTTGTTTCTCCATGCCCTGAGTAATCGAGCGCCCATACCGTCCAAGTTGGCGAGAGGTGCTCAGCCAACTCGAGATAACAGCGACCATGGAAGCCTGTCGCGTGGGAAATGAGAAGGGGACGATCTCCTGATCCACCTAAATGGTGAAGGACGAGAGATGTTCCATCAGAGCGAGGAAGAAGGACCGGATTGCTCACCGGAGAGCGTCCACGAACATCTTTGTCTCCTCTGCAATCTGCGCAGGTACTGCGTACCCCTCGCGGTCACAGATGGTTGACCAGTTGTCGCGAACTGATTCTGGCGACAGGTTGGAGTCGGTGAAGCCTTGGCACTCACCAATGAACACCTCAGCAACGCGTCCGCCACCGACAGAGAAGACTCGGCCGGTCGCATCGCAAGACTCGTGAGCCAAAAATGTCACGAGTGGAGCGACATAATCGGGCTGCAGTTTTTGACCGAGATCGCCTAGGAGGTCTTCCGTCATGCGAGTGAGAGCAATTGGTGCGATCGCGTTTGCGGCAATGTTGAATCGAGCGCCTTCAACTGCGAGCACGCGGGTAAATCCGACGAGACCCATTTTTGCGGCTCCGTAATTTGCCTGCCCGAAGTTACCGAATATTCCAGCAGCAGATGATGTAGAGATGATTCGGCCGTAGCCCTTCTCCCGCATGACACGAAATGCAGGCCCTGTCACGTTGAAGGCACCTTTGAGGTGAACATCAAGAACCGGATCGACAAGCGACTCATCCATGTTGTGGAACGCCTTGTCGCGAAGGATTCCTGCGTTGTTGATGACGATGTCGACTGTGCCGAATGCGTCAAGAGCAGTCTTGACAATCGCTTCACCACCCTCGGCAGTCGCAACGGAGTTGGTGTCGGCAACAGCCTCGCCGCCGAGAGCAACGATCTCGTCAACAACCTTTGCTGCTGCGCCCTTATCGGAGCCTGATCCATCGACGGATCCGCCAAGATCATTCACCACGACGAGAGCGCCACGAGAGGCCATGAGGAGTGCATGTTGGCGACCAAGGCCTCCGCCCGCTCCGGTGATTACCGCTACTTTGCCATCGAATCCAAGTGCTTCAGTCATGTCCGCACGTTACCTATGTTGAGGGGTTGAAGGAAAAACCGCAGGAATAAAAATTGGAGTTGCATCAATAGCAGTGCTGCGGTCGTTTGTGATCAGTGCAATTGGTTCGCCATCTTTCAATTCGATGGTTGTTCCTTCGGGGCGGATGGTGAGTTGTAGGAGCGACTCTCGAATGTGCACGAGGGCTGAAACTTGGTCTCCGATACACCAACCTGTCGGTGCTAACTCAACACCGTCTGCTCGTAGTGTCAGCCCGGCCATTCCAGTGATCACAGCAGACCAGATACCGCCCGAGTTAGCGAGATGCACTCCGTCTCCGGTGTTGCCATGGGTATTCGCAAGGTCCAGGAATAAGGCCTGGTCGAAGTGGTGATCTGCAACGTCAATCTGATTGACGGTTGCTGCGGCCGTCGCCTGAATAGCGGCCGAGAGCGATGAATCTCCGGTGGTGACAGCCTCGTAATATCGAAACGTTTCGCTGCGCGCCTCCTGTCCGAATGCTTCCGGAGCGAGCAGCATCGCCAGCACAACATCTGCCTGTTTGATGAGTTGATGGCGATAGATGACCAAGGGGTGAAGGTGGAGAAGGAGTGGAAATTTCTCCTGAGGAATATCTGACAGTTCCCATCGGCGGCGAGAGAGAAATTGGTCATCTTGAGCGTAGATACCGAGCGATTCGTCAAAAGGAATCACGAGGCCATCGGCGATGTCGACCCAGGTTTCAGTCTCCCCATCGGAGACATCAACAATGTGGTGAAACGCATCATCCTTCGCAAGTTGCGCTGCGAGCCGGAGGTTACGGGCGGCCATCGCATTTGTGTAGGCATTGTCGTTGACAATGGCCGAATACTCATCTGGTCCGGTCACGCCGTGAATGTGCCACTGGCCATCACCACCTTCAAATGCCAAATCAGCCCACATTCGAGCCGTCTCGACGACGATTTCTGACCCGCCCTGCGCCAAGAAGTTGTGGTCGCCGGTTGCAAGGACGTACCGATCGATAGCCCAAGCAATATCGGCATTGATGTGGTACTGGGCTGTACCTGCCGGGTAGTACGACGACGCTTCCTCGCCGTTGAGAGTCCTCCACGGATAAAGAGCCCCCGCTTGAGAAAGAGTTGTTGCCCTGTTCCGTGCTTGAGGAAGCATCGAGTGTCGAAGAACCAGAAGGTTTCGCGCCCTCTCAGGGAGCGAGTGTGCAAGGAACGGAAGCATGAAGACTTCGGTATCCCAGAAATAATGCCCGTCATATCCAAGTGCAGTCTGACCCTTTGCCGAGATACCGAGACTGTCAGTCGAAGGGGAGGCTTGTAACAACTGAAAGAGGTGCCACCTGAGCGCCTGCTGCGCTTCAGTGTTGCCATCGAGACGGATGTCCGAGTGCGACCAGAACCTGTGCACGAGTTCTTGGTGCGCGTGGAAGGCCGCGTCGAAATCGATCCACTGCGTGGCCGTCAGATTCTCGTCGCAATCACTCTTGTTCGCAGCGGCCAGCGACACTGAAATATTTAGCGAGGTTTCAAATTGCTCTGATGTTGACAGCAAGCCACTAATCACCATCGATGCGGCGTGCGGATGAAGCACGGCAGTTGTGACATCTTCGTGAGATGCATCGGTCACTAACACTGTTGTGAGTTGCAACCCGGAGGATCGTGTCTTCAGCGTCGATACAAGTTCGTTTGGATTGGCAGTGATGATGCCGATTGGGGCACTGTCTGCAGAGAATTGGTGTCCTTTGCGGGGATCTTCATCAGATGTCGTCGAAATTGGACTGTCATGCCGGCAATGGAAGGTCAGCGAGATCTCATGCGCCAATTCGCTATCTGTGATCTCTGCTACCCAGCGTTGGAATGCATGTTGAGGTAAGTGCTGTGAGACGAACGTGGTGTTCGTCAGCGAGACGAGACCCCCAGAGGGCAATCTGATTTGGAATGTTCTCCTTAAACAACCAGACCGCATGTCAAGCGTTCGAGTCCAAGGCTTCGAGGAGAGCAAATACAGCTCACCGTCGATAGTGATATCGACCTGTGAGATCTCGGGGCCCGGAACAAGCGATTGGCCGATGCGAGCAAGCCCGTAGGCATCTTCGGGATACACGATGTCGTAGGTCTCAAAAAACCGGTTGACGATGGTTGTTGCGTGCACATCAACCGATGTGTCGCGAAGTGGTGTCCGCAGTCCGAATACGCCGTTACTGACAGCGAAAAGAGTGTCATCGGCATCAGACGTTGGACCCGCTCCAACCTCGATGAGCGACCATTCATCGACGGGAAATCTATTTCGGTCAATAGATGTCGAGCGGGTGCCCATCGCGCAATTGTGTCAGTGGAGACGAGGGAATCGTCACTTAGGGAAGGGTTTCTTGAAGGTCGTCGACTACCAGATCGGCACCAGCGGCGATGAGGGCATCACGTCCTGCTCCGCGATTAACCCCGATTACTGTTCCGAAGCCGCCAGCGTGACCTGCCATCACCCCGCTCACTGCGTCCTCGACAACCGCGCAATCAATTGGCGCTACTCCAAGCAACGAAGCGGCGCGGAGATAAGTATCGGGAGCGGGCTTGCCGCGTAACGATTCTTCCTCCGCCCGGTTTCCATCAACGATGATGCTGAAGCGCTCACGCAATCCACTTGCCCGCAGCACGGGCTCGGCGTTTTTTGATGATGTGACAAGAGCGAATGGTGTCAGCCGCTGTTCTAAGTCAGAAAGCACCGCGAGGGACCCCGGGTAGCCAGAGAACGGCTCGTGTTCGAGAATGTGCAGAAAGATGGAGTTTTTTAGCGCAGCAATTCCGTGCACCGACGACGTGGAGGCCGCATCGCTGGGAGAACCCTCTGGCAAGGTCATGGAGCGCCCATGAAGAAACCCCCGCACCCCATCGAGTCGCGGACGGCCATCGATGTAGTTGTGGTAGTCGGTTTCATCAGCATCGAAGTTGCTGAGTGCCTGAAGCCATGCTCGCTGATGAATGTCCGCAGTTGGGGTGATGACCCCATCAAGGTCAAATAGAACTGCTGTTACTTGTGACCAGACAGAGTCCATCTCGGAATCAAGTTTCGGTGCGTGTTAGTTGCTCGTGACAGTTTCGATGGCCATCGCAGTCAACGTTTTGTAGTCGAGTTTGCCGTTCACGGCTCGTCCGACAGTTTCGACGCGTATGACATGTTTAGGCGCTTTGTAGCGAGCAATCTTCGATCGAACATGATCGACAAGCACATCGTTTTCAACGGACGAATCAAAGAGCTCAACAATTGCGCAGATCGCCTGCCCAAAACGCTCGTCTGGAACTCCGACAACCGCACAGTCAGCGACAGCAGAATGCGTCTTCATCGTCTCCTCAACCTCTTCGGGATACACCTTCTCGCCGCCGGTGTTAATGCACTGGCTTCCGCGGCCGAGGAGAGCAACTGACCCATCACTTCGGACTTCTGCCCAGTCACCGGGAATCGAATACCGCACCCCGTCGATGACTTGGAACGTTGCGGCTGATTTCTCCTCATCCTTGTAGTAGCCGATAGGTGTTCGGCCTCGTAATGCGACTCTGCCTCGTTCGCCAGAACCTGGCTTGACATCGCGGCCATCTTCTGTGACGACTCGGGTATTCGGACCTAGCGAGAAGCTTCCGGTTCCCGATTCTGCTGAGTCTTTTGTTGAAACATTGCTTGCCATGCCGATTGCTTCACTTGATCCAAGTGAATCGACCATGATCAGCCGGTCGTTGTGGCGGAGAAGCCCATCTTTCGTTTCTCGCGACCACATCACGCCTGAGGAAATGATGACCCGAAGGCTTGACAGGTCCCACCTACCTGGCTCGGCATCCAGGGCTCGTAACATTGGTTTTGCAAAAGCGTCGCCGACAATTGAAATCGAGTTGACCTTGGCCGTTTCGATGGTGGTGAGCAATTCTTCGACATCGAAGTTGCGGCCCGTGAGCGTCGTAGTTGATCCCCCGAGCAGCATCGTTGACAGAGAGTTAAAGAATCCGGTGCCATGCATCAGTGGCGCCCCCGGAAGTCCTTTAGGGCCGGCACCGTTCAAGCGGGCAGCAACAACCCCTTCAGTGGGCTGCTCCGGAAGCTTGTTGCGGTTACTGGCCTCGAGCGCACCGACGAGGTCGTCTTGACGCCACATGACACCCTTGGGCATCCCTGTCGTGCCGCCGGTATAGAGCAACATGAGATGATCACCGCTTCTGCCCCAAGGACCTTCAACGTTCGTCTCGACTGGCGAGGCTGTCAGCGATTCGTAATTGACTGCCCAATCGGGGCAGGGAAGCGATCCGTCGTCCACCCAGAGCCACGCACGAATGCGTGGAAGACGATCTTTGATTTCCTCAATTTGAGGAATGAACGTTGCGTGAAATACCACAGCGCAGACATCGGCGTTATCCCACAGGTACACCAATTCGTCGGCGGCATATCGGTAGTTCGTGTTGACAATCGCCATTCCTGCTTTGAATGACGCCAGCACGCTCTCCATGTAGTGGGGTGAGTTGTAGAGGTATTGGGCGACTTTGTCTTGTTCGACTAGTCCGGAGTCAAGAAGATGTTGTGCCACGCCGTTCGCACGGCTGTTCATGGCTCCCCACGAGATCGTCTCGTCGCCATGAGCGAGAGCAGTCGCCTCAGGAATTGTGGCTGCGATCTCTTCGAAGATGTTTGCGATATTCCAACCGTTCACCGTGAAGACGGTAGCGGTCAGAGGCTCTTCGCGCGAAGTTTCCGAGAGCGTGGAGTCTGGCAGTATTCATCTACTCTCTGCATGTGGGCCCGGCATCGTTCGTTTCATGGCTGTCTAGCGATCTGTTAGATGCGACGACTCGCGTTGCCCCTGTGATACGTGCTCTTGCCGATTCTGCAGAGGAGCAACGGTCGCTGCCCCAAGAGTTAGTTAATGCGGTCAGCGATGAGGGTTTCTTCAAGTTGTTGTTGCCGCCAGAAGTCGGTGGAACTGGCCATTCACCAACTGAGTCACTGGCAGCGATGGGTGCAATTGCATTCGCCGATGGTGCTACAGGGTGGTGCTCAATGATTTCGTCCACCACTTGCCTCCTGGCTGGATTTCTTGAGCCTGAGACAGCAAAGAACACATTTGGGTCTGCCACCGCAGTTGGCGGGGTATTCGCTCCCAACGGCAAGGGTCGGCGCACCGAAGACGGAGTAGTGGTCTCTGGTCGTTGGCAGTGGGGTAGCGGCTTAGGTCACTGTGATTGGGTCGTCGCGGGTGTTGTTCTCGACGACGGGGACCGAGTGACTGTCGTCCTCCCGCAGTCTGAAGTTGAGATTGTTGACACTTGGCAGACCGTTGGCATGCGCGGCACAGGTTCGGTCGACTTCACGATCAGCGATGCATTTGTCCCGAGTAATCGCATCATTTCTCAGATCGGGGCAAAGCCAACAATCGATGACCCCATTGCACACTTTCCGAACTTCTCGGTCCTCGGTGCAGGCGTTGCAGCGGTCGCACTCGGAATTGCCGAGAGGGCATGGTCAGAGACAGTTGCGTTGGCAAACGAGCGCTCCCCACAATTTTCTTCTCGTCTTCTTTCCCAGCAAGCGGCGGTTCAGTCCGCCATTGCTCGCTCAAGAACTCGTCTTGATGCGGCCGGAAACGAACTGCTCAGCAGTGTCGACGCGGCATATCAGGTGGTGCTCGAAGGGAAGAAGGTCTCACTCGATGAACGGGTTCGAATCCGAGGTGCGGCGGCCCTTGTCGCAGAGGAATCATCTGCAACTGCGCAGGAGATGTTTCGGCTTGCCGGCGGAGCTGCGGTGTACGACACGAGCATTCTCGGACGGTGCCTCCGAAATCTTTCCGTGATTCCCCAGCACATCATGGTGGCACCGCGTTTGTTTGAGACCCTTGGGCGACACCATCTGGGCCTCGAATTTGAATCGTCAATGATCTAAGGAGTTCACAATGGATGCGATGGAAGCGATTTTGACGACACGCGCGATGCGTCGGTATTCGTCCGAGCCAGTTGATGATGAACTCGTCATGCAGTGTCTTGAGGCAGCTCAACAGGCTCCATCAGGAGGAAATGTTCAACCCCAGCAGTACGTCGTGGTTCGGTCGCCGGAAGTGCGGAATCAGCTAGCTGAGATCTATCGGCGTGCGTTTGACCGCTATGAACGTTGCTTACCAACTCCGGAATTTAGATCTGACAGGGATCGAGCCACATACGAGAGAACTCGGGCCGCATCGCAAGACCTTGCAGCCACGATCGGTGACGTCCCGGTTCATGTCCTCTTCTTGCAGCCGATCATCCCCTGGGGATTTCACGATGATGAGGGGCCAGTGGATATCGGGAGGCTTGATGGAAGCGTGTATCCGGCGGTGCAGAACTTTTGCATCGCAGCTCGTTCGTTTGGTCTGGGCACAGCGTTCACGACTGTTATTCGCGTCTATCAAGCTGAGGCATTAGAGGCGATTGGTGCCGACCCTCAACGATTCGAGATTGCGGCACATATCCCGCTTGGATACCCCACTGGTAAATTTGGTCGTGCTCCCCGCAAGGATGTTCGTCGATCAATTCATCTCGATCGCTACGGTGAACGCCCAACGCTCGACTAATTCGATAGCGTCCTCTCCTTGTGCCCCCCACCTCGAGGAGAGAAGATCTCCGTAACATCGCCATTGTCGCTCACGTAGACCACGGCAAGACCACTCTTGTCGATTCAATGCTCCAGCAGTCTGGAGCATTTCGTTCGAATGAGACTGTTGCCGAACGAGTGATGGACTCGATGGATCTTGAGCGTGAGAAGGGCATCACGATCCTTGCGAAGAACACTTCGTTGGTGTGGAATGGCACAACGCTCAACATTGTTGACACGCCTGGGCACGCCGACTTTGGTGGCGAAGTTGAGCGGGCGTTGACCATGGTGGACGGCATCATTTTGCTCGTTGACGCTGCAGAAGGCCCTCTCCCGCAGACTCGTTTTGTTCTTCGAAAAGCACTAGCACAGCAACTTCCCGTCATCCTCGTCATTAACAAGGTCGACCGTCCAGATGCTCGGATTGCCGCAGTTGTTGACGAGGTGTACGAGCTCTTCTTAGATCTTGACGCTGATGCCGATCAGCTCGACTTTCCGATCGTGTACTCGTCGGGTAGAGCTGGGTGGGCGGTAACCGTTGAGGGTGAGGTGGGTACCGACCTCACCCCACTGTTTGAAGTCATCTTGTCCACGGTTCGTGCGCCGGCGTTCACGCCAGGTGCACCTTTGCAGGCGTGGGTGACCAACCTTGACGCAAGTCCGTACCTGGGTCGTCTCGCATTGTGTCGAGTCGTTGAGGGCGAAATTCGCCGGAACCAGCAAGTCGCGTGGTGTCGCGCTGACGGAACGATTGAGCGGGCGAAGGTTGCAGAGCTGTTCCTTACTCAACATCTTGAGCGTGTCTCGGTTGAATCGGCATCCGCAGGAGATCTGGTCGCAGTTGCAGGTATTGACGACATCACGATTGGTGAAACGCTGGCGGATTTTGAGAACCCGGTGCCGCTTCCGAGAATTACGGTGGATGAACCGGCTCTGTCGATGACGATTGGAATTAACACGTCACCATTGGCCGGCAGAGATGGCGATCGCCTCACTGCTCGGTTAGTAAAGAGTCGGCTTGATCAAGAACTCATTGGCAACGTGTCGTTGCGAGTCAACCAAACTGACCGCCCTGATGCTTGGGAAGTGCTTGCTCGAGGTGAGCTGCAGCTTGCTGTTCTCATCGAAACGATGCGCCGTGAAGGATTTGAACTCACCGTCGGCAAACCAGAAGTGGTCACCCGAATAGTTGATGACAAGCGCCATGAGCCGGTTGAGCGGGTCACGATTGACGTTCCTGAGGAACACCTGGGAACGGTCACTCAGTTGCTTGCAGTGCGGAAGGGCCGTATGGAAAATATGGCCAATCACGGTTTGGGCTGGGTGCGGTTGGAGTATCTAGTTCCTGCGCGAGGACTTATTGGTTTTCGAACTGAGTTCTTAACTGAAACTCGAGGTACGGGCGTGATTAGCCATGTGTTCGAGGGTTATGAGCCGTGGGCAGGGGAGATCCGGTCCCGTGAACGCGGTTCGCTCGTTGCCGATCGTTCCGGACCTGCGACGACCTATGCGATGATCAATCTCCAGGAGCGATCAACGATGTTGGTGCCTCCAGGCACTGAGGTCTACGAGGGAATGATCATCGGAGAAAACTCGCGCGCCGGCGATATGGAAGTGAATATCTGCCGTGAGAAAAAACTCACGAATATGAGAGCCTCGTCAGCAGATGAGACTGTGAAACTCACTCCATATCGGCAGATGTCGCTTGAGCAGGCACTTGAGTTCATCGCAGGTGACGAATGTGTAGAGGTAACCCCCTCCCATGTGCGTCTTCGCAAGGTCTATCTCGACCCTCAAGAGCGCATTCGTCATGCGCGGGCTCGCGCAACGTCATAACTCACCCTGACTGATCTGGCAGGATGGAGTCGTGGGTCCAACCGCTGCACATCCTCTGATGACTGGTGCTCTGTCAGCGAAATTTGACGCGTTGCAGCACGCATTTCGGGAGATGGGGCAGGTCGTGGTTGCCTTCAGTGGGGGTGCGGACTCTGCTCTCCTTGCCTACGTCGCTTCGTCAACCGAGGATGTGTCGGCAACAGCGGTGACAGCGGTGTCGCCGTCGCTCGCTGGCGCGGAATTCGACGATTGCTCTCGTTTGGCTGAATCCTGGAACTTGGAGTGGGTAGCAGTCACCACAAACGAGATGGAGCAAGCTGCCTATCGGCGCAATGATGTTGACCGCTGTTTCCACTGCAAATCAGCTCTAATGGATGCGTTGCAGCCATTCGTGGATGACGGTGCAACTGTGGTTTTGGGAGTGAACCTCGACGATCTCAATGATCATCGTCCTGGGCAGCAGGCGGCGGCGGAAGCAGGGGCGCGCTTCCCATTTGTGGAGGTCGGACTCACCAAAGCAGAAATTCGCGAGATGTCGCGCACCTTCGGTCTAGAAACCTGGGATAAGCCTGCCGCTGCTTGTCTTGCGAGTCGGATTCCCTTTGGTACTGAGGTGACCGTGGAAATTCTGTCGAAGGTCGAACGGGCCGAGCAGGTGCTTCGAGACCTTGGAATCCGGTCCTGTCGTGTTCGCCACCATGGTGAGGTCGCCCGTATTGAAGTTGAAGCTCCTGACCTCCAACGGGTGTTTGACGCTCGTGCGGTTGTTGAGGAACGCCTTCTCGCGCTCGGATTTCGTTATGTGACACTTGATCTTGGCGGCTTCAGGTCTGGATCGTTGAATCCAAATGGAACAACTCAAACCTGACTACGCCTCGTTGACAGCGCGACTAAAACGTCGTTCTCTCAGCGTCGCACTCCTTGTAGTGCTTTCAGCGGTTGTCACAGCGAGTGCACCGGCATGGATCCCTTTAGCGATATGCATCGATTTGTTGCGGCGGCAGCGTTCGCTACCGCTTGTTCGATTGCTGCTCTTCGGGTGGTACTGGTCGGTGATCGAATGTGCCGGTGTTGCAATCTCTTTTGTGTTGTGGGTGATTGGCCAGTCATCGAATCAACGCCTTCATTACCGGCTGATGGCTTGGTGGGCAGGAAAGCTGATGACAGGCCTCCGGGTGGCGATGCGAGCATCAATTGAGGTCGATGACGAACATTCCTTCGATACCGGCAACGCCGTGCTGCTGTGTCGGCATGCCAGCCTTGCCGACTCCCTTCTTTCGGCATGGGTGGTATGCACTCGACGCGGTTTGAATCCGAGATATGTCTTAAAGCGAGAGTTGTTGTGGGACCCGTGTCTCGACATTGTTGGCTTGCGAGTTCCGAACTACTTCGTTGATCGGGGCTCTCATCAATCTGATCGTGAACTTGAATCAGTTCGCCATCTCGTCGAGGCTCTTGTTTCAAACGATGTTGCGGTCATATTTCCGGAGGGAACACGGTCAAGCCCTGCGAAGAGGAAGCGCGCGATCGAGCGAATTCGCGAGCAATCTCCAAACCGACTTCCCGATGTTGAGAATCTTCAACATCTCATCCCGGTCCGACCGAGTGGAACAGTTGCTCTGCTCGAAGGTGCACCAAATGCAGACGTGATCACTGCTTGGCACACCGGATTTGACGGGCTTTCAACATTCGGTGGTGTGTATCGAGCACTTGGAGAAGGACGCGTTCATATCAAGTTCAGCGCTCGGCGTATACCGCGATCATCGATTGACTCGATCGATGTCACATGGCTTGATCAAATATGGGCAAAGATGGATAGAGAAGTTGCCGAAGAACTAAGGATGTCGCAATGAACGAACTCTTACTTGCAGCAATCACGATTGCTGTCCTCATGGTGACTACGTGGTTGATCAGCGTTGCCATGAAGGACGCATCGATTGTTGACATCACCTGGGGACTCGGATTTGCCACTGTCGCCACAGTGCTTTGGATTGCCGACGACTCTAAATCAGGACTCGACACGTTGCTGTGGTTGATGGCATTGCTGTGGGGGCTACGTCTCTGTGTCTACCTCGCACGTCGAAACCTTGGACACGGCGAGGACTATCGCTACAAGGCAATGCGAAAGCGATGGGGTCCTGCGTTCCCAATCATCAGTTTCCTTACGGTGTATACGTTGCAGGGAACCTTGATGTGGGTGGTATCACTCCCACTGCAACTCTCTCATCGAGCAGAGGGATCCATTGGTGTGTTTGCCATCATCGGTGTCATTCTCTGGATGGTGGGCCTCTATTTCGAGGCCGTCGGAGACCTGCAGTTATCGCGTTTCAAAGCCGACCCATCGAACGAAGGCAAAGTTCTCGACACTGGACTCTGGCGTCTCACTCGACACCCAAACTATTTTGGCGATGCTTGTGTGTGGTGGGGAATTGCTCTTGCGGCGTGTTCGGTATCTGTGGGCCGGTGGGGACTGATCGGCGCAGTAGTGATGAACATTCTTTTGCTGAAAGTGTCAGGAGTAGCGCTGCTCGAGCGATCGCTCGTTCGACGTAAGCCCGAATATCAGGCGTATATCGACCGCACAAGCGCGTTTATCCCGCGTCCACCGAAATCGTCATAGCCGAACTTGGTTCCTCGCATTCCGCTCACTCCAATTGGGCGGTGAATGGACGAAGGGCGTAGCGTCATCGGGATGAAACTTTCGATGATGATCAACTACTCAGGTGACTTTCATGCCGATGTGCAGAAGGTCTGCGATCTTGAAAATGCTGGTCTCGACTTGGTGTGGGTGCCAGAGGCATACAGCTTCGATGCAATCAGCCAACTGGGATATCTCGCCGCGAAAACCTCAAAGATCGAAATCGGCACAGGGATCATCAACGTGTACTCACGGACCGCAACCTGTGTCGCTCAAACAGCCGCCGGTCTTGACTTTGTCAGCGGTGGACGTTTCGTGCTTGGTCTCGGAGCTTCAGGCCCGCAGGTGATTGAAGGATTCCACGGTGTTCCGTACGAGAAGCCGATGGCTCGAATTCGCGACTACATCAACGTCTGTCGGATGACCTGGAAGCGTGAACCAGTCGTCTATGACGGTGCGACTGTTCAGGTTCCTCTGCCCGAAGGGCAAGGCACTGGTCTAGCGAAGCCGCTCAAGATCATTAACCACCCAGTTCGCAATGACATCCCAATTTTCTGGGCATCGCTGATGGGCCTGTCGGTCACTGCGACGGCGCAATATGCCGATGGTTGGCTTCCGATTTTCTTTGATCCCGAGAAATTCCATCAGGTCTGGGGCGATGAGTTGAAGGCTGGAACAGCAAAGCGTGACGCTGACAGAGGTCAGTTACAGATTTCTGCTGGTGGAATGGTTGCAATTGGCGACGAGTTCGTCGGAGAGAAGAAGCAGCAGATTCTCGATATGGCCCGCCCAAATATTGCGCTATACGTGGGCGGCATGGGAGCGCGTGACAAGAACTTCTACAACACGATTTGCCAGAAGTATGGATATGTGGATGAGGCCATTGAGATTCAGGACAGGTATCTCTCAGGCGACAAGTCAGGAGCAGCTGCGGCCGTCCCATCCGAAATGCTTGAGAAGACAAATCTTGTGGGGCCTGCGGGCGAGATCAAAGAGCGTCTCGCTGCCTACAAAGAGGCGGGAGTTACGCATCTTTCAGTGTCACCGGTAGGCGGAGATGCCGTGCAAACAGTCGAGAAATTGCGGGAAATTCTCGACTGAATCGGGCTTTTCTAGTGAACTTGACGGCGAGACGATCGCTGTCTTCCGATGGTGTTGTTTGGCCGTCGGTAATTGAATCAGGAGCAAAACCCCGTTAACGAGGTTCGCGGGGGAGGCCGAGCACTCGTTCGCCGAGGATGTTTCGCATCACGTTTGAAGTGCCACCCATGATTGTGTAGCCAGGGGCGTACGCAATGGCCTTGGTGGTCTCATTCCAAAGCGTTGCTTCAGGCCCGAGAACTTTGGCCACAAATTGCGCCACACGCCATTCATGTTCGGTACAGAAACACTTTGTCGCTGCAGAGAATCCTGATGGAGCCTGGTGAAGTACCTCACGGACCACCAAGATGCGACCGATACGGTAACCCGACTCGAGTGCCGCAATTTCTTGTCGAATGCGGGGGTCAGATGTATCCGCACGATCGACTGCCATTTGATAGATCGCTTGGTTCGATACGAGTCGATCGATTCCGCCACGTTCATGCTCGAGTTGACGCATCGTTTGTTTGAACGCATTGCCCTCGATACCGACGAGGTTGTGCGCCGGCACACGAACGTCGGTGAAGAACACCTCCGTGAAGTGACGGTTTGTTGTCATGTCCTTGATGGTTCTGACTTCAATGCCGTCAGAGTCCATGGGGACGATGATTTCACTGATACCAGCATGAGGCGGGCCCTCTGAGGAGGTGCGACAGATGAGATAGCAGTAGTCGGCGAGAGCTCCGAACGAGGTCCAGATCTTCTGTCCGTTGATGACAAAGTCGTCACCTTCGCGGCGGGCCGAGGTGGTGAGTGAGGCCAGGTCGCTCCCTGAGTTGGGTTCGGACATTCCGATACACCAAGTGGTTTCGCCAGTGAGAATGTTGGGAAGAAATTCAGCTTGCTGATCTTCGCGGCCAAACGTGATGAGTGCTGGTCCCATCTGTCGATCGGCAAACCACATTGCCGCAATTGGGGCACCAGCTGCAATCAGTTCCTCGCCAATGATGAGACGATCGATTGCTGGTCGCCCACCGCCACCGTATTCGGTTGGCCAGGTGAGACCGATCCAGCCTTTTGCACCGAGATCTTTGGCAAATTCTTTGGAATAGCCGTTGATCCACGAATCGGCGTGCCATCCGTATTTTTCAACCGCGCTCTCGGCAAATTCTCTTGCCTCTTTGCGGAGCAGCTGCTGGTCTTCGGTCCACGCGAACTCCATGGCATTACCCCCTGGATGACATTGGTACGTAGTCACGGGTTTCGGGCCCGACGTACCACTGACGAGGACGGGAGATCTTTTGCTCCTTGTCGGCAAGAAGTTCCTGCCAATGTGCAAGCCACCCTGCTGTACGTGGAATGGCGAACAACACCGTGAACATCTCTACCGGGAAGCCCATTGCTTGGTAAATCAGTCCAGAGTAGAAGTCGACATTTGGATACAACTTGCGGTCGACGAAGTATGGATCTTGCAGTGCTACTTCTTCGAGCTTCAAAGCAATATCGAGCAGCGGGTTCTTTCCAGTGACCTCGAAGACGTCATATGCGGTTTGCTTAATGATCTTCGCTCGAGGGTCATAGTTCTTGTAGACGCGGTGGCCGAATCCCATGAGTCGACCCTGGCCGTCTTTGACTGACTGAATGAAGGCTGGGACATTGTCGATTGAACCGATGTCGTTCAGCATTCGAACCACGGCTTCGTTAGCGCCGCCGTGGAGCGGCCCGTAGAGGGCACTCGCCGCAGCCGCCGCAGACGAATATGGGTCGGCGTTTGAGGAGCCAACGACTCTCATGGCCGTCGTTCCGCAGTTCTGCTCGTGGTCGGCGTGCAGGATGAAGAGCACATCCATGGCTTTCTCGAGCACCGGATCGAGGACATATTCGTCGCCGACCTTCCACATCATTGAGAGGAAGTTGGCCGGGAATGAAAGGTCATTGTTCGGGTAGTTGAACGGCAAGCCAACGCTGAACCGGTAGCACATTGCTGCGATGGTTGGGGTCTTTGCAATAAGGCGGAGAACTTGTCGGTGGCGGCTCTCAGGATCATCGATGTCTTTTGCGCCGTCGTAGAACGTGCCGAGTGCGGCAAGAGCGGAGACGAACATCCCCATGGGGTGAGCGTCGTAGTGAAATCCATCAACGAAACGCTTACGCATGTTCTCGTGAATGAAGGTGTGGTGGGTGACGTCGTGATGCCAAACCGAGAGCTGCTCAGCAGTTGGAAGTTCTCCGTGGAGGAGGAGGTACGCGACTTCCAAGAATGTCGACTTCTCTGCTAGTTGCTCGATCGGGTAACCGCGGTACCTGAGAATTCCGTTGTCACCATCAAGGTAGGTAATTGCAGACTTGCAAGACGCTGTCTGCATGTATGCCGGGTCATAGACGAAGAGCGAGGGGTCAAGTGACCGAATTGCTGACGCTGGAAACACGCCTCCTTCGATAGGAACGGTGACGGTTTGTCCCGTCCTGTCGTCTGTGATCGTGATCGTTTCAGCCACCGCGGTTTCCTCCAGCTTTGTAGGGCGTACGTCTTGCCAATGTACCGTTTTTGTTCGCTTTGGAGCCAATGCTGGGCGAACTTTGGTTCGTGCCCTCAGAGAGGGGAGTTGCCGTGGCGACGGCTTGGACGCTTATCGCGCTTGTTGGCGAGCATTGACAGCGAGGCGCAGATGGTCGAACGAGTATCTGCAGGGTCGATGACGTCATCGACATACCCGCGCTCGGCTGCAATGTATGGATTTAACAACCGATCGGTGTAATCGGTCTCAAACGCAATGCGGTCCTCGTCTGTCGCCCCTCGACGCAAGATCGCAGAGGCTTGGCCCGCACCCATCACAGCAAGTTCTGCCCACGGCCAAGCAAGACAAACGTCATTACCCATT
>Ga0181598_1000515_pt1 | contig 38372 bp, 42 predicted proteins | sample 041ome_4_FD_153295 | JGI IMG/M metagenome (GOLD analysis project Ga0181598, IMG submission 153295) | Coastal salt marsh microbial communities from the Groves Creek Marsh, Skidaway Island, Georgia - 041404US metaG (spades assembly) | ecosystem: Environmental > Aquatic > Marine > Intertidal zone >... | reverse complement strand
TGTAAAGCAAACAAAGACGATGTGTATATGCGTTTTGAAGATAAAGAAGAAATGAAAGCAGAACAAGAACGTATTTCAAATGGCTTCCGACTTTTTGGCAAGTACTACGAAAGTTTGTGGGATTAGAATGTGGAAATATTGGTGCAAGGCTATAGGGACCAAAGCATATGAAGACAACCGAAGAGCGGATAGGGTTGCTATTATTAGGTCTATCTGGATTCTGTTACACATTATTACTTGCCTTTTTATTATTATAGGAAATGGTAGATCGTTAGGATTTTGGTAAAAAATCGCTTGACCTTTTATGTAAATGATAGTATTATATATACAATAACAGAAAGGCGTTATGATAGAAAAACAATTCAAGAAAGCAGTTATAGTAATAACAATACTATTAGTAGGACTATTCTTCGGACTAGTAACTACGAGCAAGGCAGATGAAGTATTACCAAAGTCTAAGCCATTACACGTTAAAGTGCAAGGCTGGGCAGAACAAGAATGGAATGATATAAAACAGTATCAAACTAACTCTTGGGAAGATAGTAAGGCGCAACTGTCTAGAAATAAGGATCAACTTATTAGCATTTGGAATAAACTTACTAATAATTAGGCCAAAGAGAGGGCAACATGAGAACACAACCACAAGACATTATCTTTAAATTAGAAGCAGACAACAGTCGCTTAGGCAAAGAAGCAATCCTAAAAGAAGCACATGATGAAGGACTTCCAGAGTTCTTTGAAGGCGTTACTATGGCACTTGATCCACTTGTTACATTTGGAGTAAAACAAGTTCCAGAGCGTAATAATGTTATTAGTGGGCAAGGACTTGCTTGGCCTGTGTTTAAAGAACTAGCAGATAAACTTATTAACCGAGAACTAACTGGCCACGCGGCTCGTGATGCTATTGAACTAGCAATGGGAGTAGCAACTGATGAGCAATGGAATGGATTTTATCGTAGAATCCTTATTAAAGATTTACGATGCGGTGTAAGTGAAAAGACTGTAAACAAAGTAGTACCAGGTTGTGTTCCTGTGTTCACTTGTCAACTTGCACACGACAGCGCCAATCACGAAAAGAAGATGGTAGGCAAAAAACAAATCGAAGTTAAACTTGATGGTGTTAGAGTTCTTGCAGTATGTAAGAATGGTAAAGTAGAAACGTTTAGTCGTAATGGTAAACAGTTTCATAACTTTGGACACATCATTGAAGAAATTGAAACAGTATTAAAGAATAACCCTTCACCATATGATTTGGTATTAGACGGTGAAGTAATGAGTGCTAACTTCCAAGACCTTATGAAACAGGTACACAGAAAGAGTGGCGGCGATGCCACAGATGCAGTTCTGCATTTATTCGATATGTGCCCTTTGGATAAGTTTTTGGCAGGCGGTTGGGACAAGCCACAATCGTTTAGAAGTCAAGCAGTTAAGGCTTGGGCAGAACAGCACAGTAGCGTTTTAAAGCACGTACAAGCGTTGGACTGGGAAGATGTAGACCTAAGTACTCCCGAAGGTGAAAAACGCTTTGTAGACCTAAATAAAGCGGCTGTAGACGGTGGTTACGAAGGAGTTATGATTAAGGACACTGATGCTCCTTATGAATGTAAACGATCTCATGCATGGTTAAAGATGAAGCCATTTATTGAGGTAACATTGGAGGTTAAAGATGTCGAAGAAGGAACAGGTAGGAATATTGGTAAACTTGGTGCGCTCGTTTGTGAAGGACTTGATGACGGAAGAAGTATCAAAGTTAATGTTGGCAGTGGGTTCAGTGATAGCGATCGTGATACTTACTGGACTGGGCGCAGTAGCCTTGTTGGAAATCTTGTTGAAGTAAGAGCAGATGCTATTACACAAAACCAAGACGGAACTTATAGTTTACGTTTTCCACGATTTAAAACGTTCAGGGGCTTTGAAGTTGGCGAAAAGATTTAATTCAAAGCCATTTTTACTTGACTTTTGTAAAAATTAATATATAATATACAAAACTTCAGGAGATTGAGAATGGCATTAGCCACACCACGAAAAAAGAAAAAAGTTATTGCTCGACGAGTAAAGAGTACATCAGGCGAACCTAAATGGGAAGAATGGCAGAAACTTACTCCTGAACAATATGGTCGATTAATTACATCGTCAATGGATTATTATAGATTAGAAAACAAATCCTCAGACTATAAAATTTGGGCTATTGAATATTGTAAGCAAACAGACAAGTGGAAACCATATGCTGAGAAGTTTTCTAAGATACCAGATGGACGTTGGACTTCAGTAGTGGGGTCATTGTGCCGTCAAGCACTCATTGGTCGTCCTAATGTTAATGAAGAATACAACAAATACTGGGAAAGCCTGGCAGGCACAATGGGCACTCCGAGACCATTAGATGTAAGTATTGATAAATTCCTCGAAGATTACAAATATTCAGCAGACGCTATTGTAAGAGAAGAAGAAGAAAAAAGAAAAGAAGAAGCCAAGAAGGGCGAGGTATATAAGCCTTCAATCCAAGATAGAATATACGAGCAAGCAATTCTTATGGATGAGAAAGTTGGCGAATGGCTTGATACATGGGTTGACGATACACTAGCATTTAATCCAAAAGGATTTGATTTTAAAAAGCATTTCTATGACTTACAAGTTACACAAGCACACGCTAGAAAACTTAAAGGATTTTACGAATTAGAACTAGCAGAACTACAAGAAGTATTAGATCCACCTAAGTTGCCTAAAGATGCAACTGAACGAGATATTGATTATGCAACACAACTTAAAGAAGGATACTCTCTTTGGAAGAAGTCTGAAATTAAAAAGAAAGTGCAAGCATTAGAATATTATATGGGTGCGTTAGATCTAGTTATTGATACTGCTAAAGCAAAACGTAAACCACGTAAAGCAGTGCCTAAAAGCAAAGAAAAACTAGTTGCTAAATTAAAGTTTGCTGTAAGTGATAACAAATTCCAACTAGCAAGTATTAATCCTACTGAAGTAATTGGTTGTAATGAATTATGGATATTCAATATTAAAACACGTAAGATAGGAAAATATGTTGCAAATGTAATTGATCCATTAGGAGCCGAACGAGACGGATCCGGACTGAGTGTAAAAGGTACAACTATTACCGGATTTAACGAGGAAAAAAGTATACAAAAAACATTGCGTAAGCCTGAAGAGAAACTTAAAGAATTTAAAGAATCAGGTAAACGTAAATTAGAAAAATTCCTTGACGAAATCAATGCTGTAGACATCAAACTTAATGGTCGAATAAATGCCGATACTATACTTCTCAAAGCAGTTAGATAAATAGTATTATGCAATACAACGACATTGACCAAAACGAAATTAATAAGATCAAGCAAGGACTTCAAGAACTAGGTAATAGTATTGAAGCCATTGCTCATCGTACGGTTCCAGTTCAAAAAATTGAGGATCGACAACTTACAGGTAACGCTATTCAAGGCGGTAAGATTACACAATTCCGCAGTACAGGTATTACTGATCAAGCAAATAGAACAGTACTACTAGTTGATAATGGTGGAATTACTGTTGATAATATTGATGCAAAAACTATTACAGGTGACACTACTGTAACAGGTGCACTAACTGTTGATGGACATTTGTCTTGTAGCAGTTTACACGTTGATGAACTAACAGCAGACATTAGACAGGAAAGAAGTGATTCACTTACTTTCACAAGTAACAATGGTGACACTCCTGTTTCAAAAGGTTTAAAATGGCAGGGAAAAGACACAACTAAACAGTTCATTTACCAAGTTAATCCAGATAGGCTTTATAGTACTGAGACAATCGATCTTCATAGAGAAAAAAGTTTCTCGATTGACAATGTTCCTGTTCTTAGTGCAAATTCTTTAGGCGAAACTATTACTAATTCTAAACTGAGAACTGTTGGAAGACTACAAAATCTTACAGCAGATGGCGACTTAAACATTGACGACTTTGTATTTTGGGATAGTGGTTCAATGCGTCTTTCTATTGGTAAAGAAGCACCAAATGGACAGTTAAGTATTAGTAGTGAAAGAGCAGAATTTATTGTTGACCCTCAGGGCGAAACAGTTACTCTTGGTACATATAGTACAAGCGAACTTAAAATTGTAACAGATAATACAGACAGAATTACTATTTCCCCATATGGACATATTACTATTGGTTCATCAGGAAACATTAATTCAAAAATTTCTATGTATGGAAACGTAGGTATAGGAGTTAAAAATCCGTCAGAGCAATTTGAAGTAGCAGGTTCGATACGTTTCGAAGGTAAGAAATTTGCAACCGGAACTGAAGCACCGCAAAGCGGATTGTGGAGGAAAGGTGATATAATTTGGAACAACAATCCTATTCCAAAAGGATGGATTGGATGGATTTGTATCCGCGAAGGTTCTCCAGGAGAATGGAAACCTTTCGGTCATATTGAGGGCTAAAAATGAAAAACAAATTGGGATTCCATGTTACCATCTGGGCATGGCTTGGAAGGGTGGCTCCACTTACAGCATTATTTGCACTAGGACTTGAACTCTTATATCAACCAACAGGGTTTTTAGAGTATATAGTTATCGGAGTAGCAATATCATTTGGCGTTACTGCTTTTATTTGGTGGTGGTGGGTAATTTATGCTGTTAAAGATCTCAATATTATGTTACAATCTGCAACAGATAGATTTGAGACAGTAATTGTTGAAATTAAAAAAGTACAAAAAGAAATTTCTAAATCTAAAAAATAATAATTCTTAAGTGTAATACGGTATATATCTAGTATTGCCGTTAATAGTAACTTCCATAAATCCACTCGGTGTCGTTGTATTTGTAGGAAGACCGGTTACAGTCTGAATTGTAATAGTATCTGTTATAGCATTACCAATAAATGTATTACCCTGGAATGTTGCGTTGCCGGTAACAGTTAAGTTATCGTCAATGGTAACAGTTCCATCTGTACTGTCAATAGTTAAGTTACCTGAAGATGTATTAATTTCATTAAGTCCTGCAACACCAACTTGTATATTTCCTAGTGTTGAATTTCCACCATTAACTGATCCAGTTGTTGCAATAGTTCCAGAACCAGCATCAACTCCGCCAACTACTATTGCGTTAGTAGTAGTTGCTCCGTTATTTGTAATAGCATCTAGAGTTAAACTGTTTGTATCAACTTGCTTACAATATACTTCCCAAGCACTAGTATGTGTTCTGTAGAACATAAATTCAAATACATTAACAGCATTTACAGTTCCGCTCACTGCACCAAGGTTTACAAATGCTTGTGCTACACCATTAATCTCAATACTTGGAACAAAAGCAGTTCCACCTTGGTTAATAAAGATTCTAATAATACGTAATTTTTGTGTACTAGTGTCAAGATTAGTAATATTTGCAACTAGTGGACCACTTGGTTGATTCCAGTATACATTTTCAGTTGAACTAACATCGATCGCATAAGTTCCTGTTGTTACGTTTGTATACTCTTGATTATACTGAATACCAGGAGAGGCTCTAAATTCTTTTTCTAGAATTACCGGACTAGCAATACTAAATGGTTGTGCCGCATTAGGACTATTAACAAGTTTACCGTTTGTGTCTACCCCTACTCCGCCGTTTAATGCAATAGATGTGCCGTCTATAGTAATAGCACCAGTACCAGTAATATCAATAGAGGACCCGTCTATAGTAATAGCACCAGTACCGTTAATATCAATACTAGTATCAGATGCAATAGTTAATATACCTGTTTTATTTGTGTCTGCATTTACTTCACCAACAATTTGATTGTTTGCTACATCAACAAGTAATGTTGTCGTATCCGTTCCGTATACAGGAGATTGTACAGAGAAGTCTGTAATGGCACCGCCAGTGATTGTGCCTATCTGATCTGTAAAGTTACTTGCTTCTAGATTAGCAGTAGTTACTTGACTGTTGTTTACATCGCCATTTACAATACCATTATTGTTGATTACTGTAGTTGAGTCTGGACCGTATACTGAACCTGTCAAGTCTCCTACAAATCCAGCAGTACCAAAGATAACTGTGTTTACTGGTGAATTAATATTAATACCACCTGTGGCTTGAAGTGTTAATTCGTTGCCCGATACGATTTCAGCATTGTTAGTTGTAGCAATTTCTAAGTCTGTAGAATCTGTTTCAAGTAATGTTGTTGCTACTAAACTAATGTTAGGAGCCGTCGCAGTAAATGTAGTATTAGGCTTGTTAATGTTAGCATCAACAGTACCGTAGACGATTCCGTTAATTGCATCAACAAGTAGAGTACTGTCATCTGAATATAGCGAGCCAGTTAGGTCACCATCAAATGTTCCTTGCAGATGTCCGTGGAATGTATTAGCATACACATTGTCATATGGCTCACTGCCTCTACCAATATCATTTAAACCTAACGGTGCTAAGTCTCTTGTCCATACTGTACCAACAGCAGTGTCAGTTCTAATTACAGGATTTTCTGTAATCTCAAGAATTTCGTAAAATGCTTGAAATTCTAATGTGATAGTTCCGGTATTGCCAGCAACAGCATACACAACTCTATATTGTGAAGAACTAGCAACATCATTATACATATTGCTAACTTCATATGGAATACCACCAATACCTGAAACTGTATCAAGCGTATCCCAAGTTACTCCGTTAAATCTTTGTATGCTAGTCGAAACTGAAGTTGCACTAGTTCCACTATCTAACTGATGTCCTACTGTATAATGTAAGATACCAGGAGCGTTCTGAGCCGTAAATGTAAATGTTTTTGTTACAGTATTTGTTGTAATTTCTCTTTCAGCAACAGCAAGACGCAATGGTTGATCTATTAAGCCTGTTCCAATAAATTCTATACTAGGAGATTGAAACCCGTCTGATGTAGCACTAGTAACATTACCAATTTCAATATTTTCAATATACAGTTTGTTAGTTGTAATTGAATTACGAGTTGATACTGTATGTAATGTATCTGTTTCAGCAACAGCGAAACTTCCAATTTCAATTTCGTTTGCATTTTTTCTAACAAGGGTAATACCACCTGTTGCAGATAATTCAACATGGGTTGTATTTGAATTAATATCAGTTAGTTCAATATTAGTTGTTCCTGGTGGAACATCTAAAGTGTAATCAACATTGATCTGCATAAGATCAGATCCTGATGTTGTTGTTACTGAACCACCTTGATCTGGAGTATCGTGACTTCCATAATAAAATGTAGTTGGTGCACTATCATTTAATTCAATTTTAACCTTACGATTTGTTGTAGAAGTAAAATTTAATTTGTAATCTGCTTTTGATACTTGTGCATCATCAATTAAATATGTAACACCTGTAGTATATTCTTGGCCACTAATTGCACCAGACACTGCACCATCTGGGGTATTACTAAAAACTAACGGATGATTGTACCCACCGTATCCTGCATTCGATGTATCTGATTGATCGAAAATATATGTTTGTCCTTTTGTAAGAACAACTGAATCCTTTTCAACACCACCAATGTAGTAGTTTCCTTGCGGTTTAGCGTCATCAGTAGCAAAGCCAACTGTAACCGCAACAGTGCCTCCCGGCGCTACACCTGGAACGTTCCAACTTACTCCATCACTCCTGCGAACATTTAAACTATCAGTAACGCTGTCTGCTTCTAGCGTCTGCTCAAGAGTCGACCCGTCAGGTGAGTAAAGTTTTATAAATCTAAAAAAGTCATGTATTGCAGTTGATGGCATACCAGTATTAATCCTCTTAACTACTGTATTTATTAAATATCTGTATGTTAATCATTGGTAACGGAGAGAGCCGTAAAGGCATCGACTTAGAACAGTATAAGTGTGAAAAGATAGGCTGTAATGCTATTTTTCGTCAGCACAAAGTACGACATATTGTCTGCTTAGACCGTAGAATGGCACAAGAAGCAGTAAAAAATATGGTAAACCTCAAATCAGGCATTTGGACAAGGCCTGATTGGCATCACGAATTTAAAGGCAAACACAATGTTAATGCAGTTCCAAGTCTTTGGTATTCACCAGAAACTAAAGCAGACGAAGCATTCCATTGGGGGAGTGGTCCATTTGCAATATACCTTGGACTGTACTTTTATAAAAAAGAACCACTAGATATTATTGGGTTTGATTTATACAGTAAAGATAGTCAAATTAATAACATCTTTAAAGGAACACGTAACTATGAATCTGCAGATTCTAAAGCAGTTGATCCAAGATTCTGGGTACATCAAATTGCAAAACTAATTGAGAAATTTAGTGATCGAACTTTTAGATTTTATAACACTCCTGATTGGGAGTTACCAGATAGTTGGAATAAACCAAATGTACAAAAATTAAATTTATCAGAGTTAGACAAAAATGTATAATCAAGAAAACTTATCATTATTTCCTACGCTTGTAAGTGCTTTCGATTTATCAGAGCATAGTGAAATTAAAAAGTGTTTAGAACTTATTGAAAATTATGAAATTGGCGATCATGCACTAATAATGAAAGGCAAAAGCAGTTTCATTAAGGGTGACGAAGAATTTCTGTTTAACGAAAATCTTAAAAAATTAAGAACCGACATTCAAAACTGTATTGACTTGTACTGTCAAACAGCAGGTCTTGAAGAAAGTATTTTAGGTACTAGTTGGTTTAATGTATTAGGCAAAGACGGACAAGTTGACAAACACAGGCACGAAGGTAGTGTAGTTAGTGGTGCATTTTATCCATATGTAGATGAAGATAGTTGTCCATTAATTTTTGAATCACCATTACGTCCATTAAGAATGAATGATGTATTTGAACAGCAAAATCCTTACAGCAGTTATTTTGCAAGTTGTAGGCCTCGTACTGGGTTATTATTAATCTTTCCAAGTTGGTTAGAACATAGAACCGATCCAAATCCGTCTGAAAAAAGAATTACTGTTAGTTTTAATACTATGCGTAAAAAACTGATTCCTTTAGTAGCCGCCAAAATGCATCATTATGGACATTTACCGGTTGACAAAGAAGATTAAATCTAGTATAATTAACAGTATTAATAAAGGACTTGGCGTCAACCCTTCTAATTCTGCCGCCATTATTAAAGTATAGGAGATAATAATGGGAAAACATTACAGTACAAAACATTACGGACACAACATTGGCTTATCGGCAGTCTTTAGACAACCAAATGCAGATCACTCACACTGTCATCTGTTACATGGTTACAGTCTAGCATTTACATTTACATTTGGATGTGATGAACTAGATAATAAAAACTGGGCAGTAGACTTTGGAGGATTAAAACCTTTGAAGGCTTGGTTAGAAGATAACTTCGATCATAAACTAGCACTAGACAAAGCAGATCCACACTTAGATAAGTTTAAAGAACTTGAAGCATTGGACCTTGCAGAGATTAGAATCTTTGATGGTGTTGGTGCAGAGAAGTTTGCCGAACACGCATTTAATTTTGCAGACAAACTTATACGTGAAGCAACAGACAATCGTTGTTATTGCGTACGAGTCGAGTGTGCAGAACACGGAGCCAATTCGGCAATCTACGAGGGTTAAGTGAAAAATTATGTTGTTTGCCTTAAATGGGGCAACAAATACAATATAGATTATGTAAACACACTAGCACGTATGGTAGCAAGACATACTACAATACCATACGAGTTTGTGTGCTTTACTGATAACAGTGCAGGAGTAGATGCGAACATTCGTACTATTCCTCTACCTAAACTTCCTGTGAATGGTTGGTGGTATAAACCTTATTTCTTTTCAACACAACTGCCTATTAATGGTAATATACTATATTTCGATTTAGATGTTATTATTTTTGACAACATAGATAAGTTGTTTACATACCAACCAGATAAATTTTGCATTATTAGAGACTTTAATAGACACTTAAGATCAGATTGGAGCAAGATGAACTCTAGTGTTTTTAGATTAGTTACTGGAATGCAACGTCAAGTATGGGAAGACTTTCAACAACAAGATTATATCGCAACTAAGCGAATGCATGGAGACCAAGATTGGATCTACAGTAAGGTGAAAAAGGATTGGTGTTTTTGGCCAGACGAATGGATACAAAGTTACAAATGGGAGATGCGAGGCAAGCCTACAATGGCAAGAGATGGTAACGGAGTAAGAAACTTTGTTACTCCGGGTATGCCTAAGATAATTCCAGATTGTAGTGTAGCAGTGTTCCACGGAGAACCTCATCCACATAACTGTATTGATCCATGGTGTAAAGAAAAATGGAAATAGAATTTAAAATTAAAGTAGATACAGAAAAAGAAAACGATCTTGAGATGGTTGAAGATATCATATTTCAACTACAAAATATTCAAGTTTTACTTGAACAAAAAAGACAGATAAAACCTAGAAACAATAATAGAAAAGGATAGTATGAAAGTAGGAATTACATTTTCATCGTTTGATCTGTTTCATAGTGGCCATGTTGCTATGCTTAAAGAAGCACGAGCAAATTGTGACTACCTAATGGTTGGACTACAAACAGATCCTACAATAGATAGGCCTGAAAAGAATAAACCAATCCAAAGTGTTTTTGAAAGATATGTTCAACTTGAAGGATGTAAGTATATTGATGAGATTATTCCTTATGCTACTGAACAAGATCTTTTAGACATACTGTTAACATACAAGATTGATATAAGATTTATTGGTGAAGAATATAAGCCAAACGACTATACAGGCAAACAGTTATGCATTGACAAAGGTATTGAACTATACTATAATAAGCGACAACATTCATTTAGTACAAGTGGATTACGCAAACGAATTGAAAATGTAAAAAATGGTTAATAGATTTATATTTGATGTAGACGGAACACTTACACCAAGCCGACAAGGTATTGACGCTGACTTCCAACGGTGGTTTTTAGAGTTTACCTATTCAAATTATGTGTACCTTATTACTGGAAGTGATTACCCTAAAACAGTTGAGCAAGTAGGCAAAACTATTTGTGAGAATGTTGAAAGGGTATATAACTGTTCTGGTAGTGATGTTTGGGAACGCGGTAAGAACATCCTTTCTACCGACTGGACACTTCCGGAAGAAGCACAAGATTACTTAACTGATCATCTAACTGCAAGTGAATTTCCATTAAGAACAGGATTGCACTTCGAACACCGCCCAGGTATGTGTAACTTTAGTGTTGTGGGTCGTAATGCTACACTAGGTGAACGCAAACTGTATGTTGAATGGGATTCAAAAAAAGAAGAACGCAGTTACATTGCAAGCAAATTTAATGTAGCCTTTCCAAATCTACAAGCAGTAGTAGGCGGAGAAACTGGAATAGATATTTTTGAAAAGGGAAATAACAAAAGCCAAATTGTAAAAGATTTTGATCCAAAAAATGATATCTTACACTTCTTTGGTGATGCAATGTTTAAGAATGGTAACGACTATCCGTTAAAGAAAGAAATTATTGACAAAGACTTAGGTTTCTGTTATAATATAAAAGACTATAAAGAAACTTGGAAAATATTAAAAGATGAATTTGACTGGAAAATATAACCGTATAGGCTTTGCTTGCAAATATATGCATCAGGACCAAACGCAGAAGAAGAAACTACTAGAAGAAATTCAGCGTCCGCTGAACACTAAGTCAACTACAGTTCGTTGGCTTAACAATCAAACCCGTGATGTTGCTGAACAGCGACTATGGGACATTATGGTACATAACATACAGTCCTATTACAACCTTATAGAATATGTTGGGAGTTTACCACATGAATTACGAATGGTTCGACTTGGAAGTGATGTCCTTCCTGTATACACTCAGTCTGATTGGTGCTATTTTTGGAAACGTCCTTCTGTGGTCGCTTATTGTGAGCGTGAATTTGCAAGAGTCGGAGCCCTCGCTAAAGCAAATGATGTTAGGCTTAGTATGCATCCTGGTCAGTTTACTGTACTTGCTAGTGACAACGAAGATATTGTAAATAGAAGTATAGAGGAGTTTGAATATCATGTGGACATTATTCGGTGGATGGGTTACGGTAAAAATTGGCAAGACTTCAAATGTAACGTCCACATCTCAGGCAGACAAGGTCCAGCCGGTATCATCAACGTCCTTCCAAGATTGTCTCCAGAAGCACGAAACTGTATTACTATTGAGAACGACGAAATGTCGTGGGGCATCGACGCCAGTCTGGAACTTGCCAACCACGTCGCACTCGTTCTTGACATACACCACCACTGGGTCGCTAGTGGAGAATACATTCTACCAACCGACGATAGATTTAGTCGCATAGTAGATAGTTGGCGTGGTGTTCGTCCTGTCATTCATTATTCAGTATCACGTGAAGATCTGCTTATAGATCACGATCCTAATAAGAAGCCTACTATGGATATGTTATTATTAGAAGGCTACAAGAAACAAAAACTAAGAGCACATTCAGACTTTATGTGGAACAATGCGGTAAATGACTGGGCATTGTCATTCTGGGATTACGCAGATATTATGGTAGAGTCTAAATGCAAGAACCTTGCTAGTGCAAGACTATATAAACACTGGCTAAATACTGTATGCGATTTAAACAAATCAAAAATTGTGAACGAACACGCTCTCGAACTTGTCAGTGCGAAAGTATAAAGCAGTTGTCAGAATCTGACACGCCTGTAGTTGCTGTTGCGGACCTAGTCCACTCAGACGAAGTAAAAGGCAAAATACTCTTTATGCAAGGACCAGGCACAGCCACTCTTGTAAAGGGTCGAATAACTGGGTTAAGTGAAGGAGAGCATGGATTTCATATTCATGAATTTGGAGATCTATCCAAAGGTTGTGAAAGTGCGGGAGGTCATTACAATCCCGACAACGTGGAGCATGGCGATCTTAAATCAGGCCATGTCGGAGATCTAGGCAACATTACCGCAAACTCGAACGGGATCGCAGAGTTTACTATCAAAGCAGAACGCATTGATTTAATCGGTGAAAGAAGTGTTGTTGGCAGAGCAGTAGTAGTTCATAAAGATGAAGATGACCTCGGCAAGGGAGGAGATGAAGAATCGCTAAAAACCGGAAATGCCGGTGATAGACTTGCTTGTGGGGTAATTACACTTACAAACGGAGAATAAAATGATTAGTTTTTTAAAGAAAATTTTTGGTATGGGTGAGGAAGATTCTCAACCTACTAAAATTTCCGACCATGTTGCTAAAAAAGAAGCACAGAAACAAGCAACAAAAGTACCTTCAAAGGCTGAGTTAAAAAAGTTAACAAAAGCCGGGTTGGAAGAGTTAGGCCGTGAAAACGGTGTTGAACTTGACAAGAGATTAACTAAAGATAAACTAGTTAATCAATTGCATAATCATATGAAAGGGAAATAATATGTTAGATAAATTTAAATCTTGGGTTTCAGATCGTTTCACAGAAAGAACTTCTTGGGACGGTGCGGCTTTAATTGCATTAGGTATTGTAGTACTAATTGCAAAACCTTTGGCAGGTTTACTAGCCTATGCGGCAATCGCATATGGTGCTTGGACTATTTGGAAGTCTGAATAATCTCGTCAATCGTAATCAAACTATCCACAGTTGTGTTCAATCTGCGTCTTTGTTCGACGCCTTTCTTTTGTGCAAATCGTTTAGGGTCGCAGTTTGGACACACGTGGTTATAAGAATTATCTAAACGTTTAGGATCTATTTTTCCTTTATCACGTTTAAATTCTTGGTGACAATCGTCACACTCAAATATCGCTATAGTTCGTTCACGCTTATACGGGTGTGTTTTACCCTTTTTAGATCGACGGATATAAAACTTTAATTCTTTTTCAATTCTTAAAAACATACGCAAATATTTATATAATTACATTCGGTTTGCAAAAATATTAATAAATACATTAGAAGAGGTAGTAGTATGCCAGACTTAGTTAAGATAACAGATTCCGCTAAAGAACAAATGGTGCAAATGCTAAAAGAACATAGCACACAAGCAGTTCGATTAGCAGTTAAAGGCGGTGGATGTGCTGGTTTTAAGTATGATTGGACACTAGATGATAGTATCGAATCAGGAGACGAAATTATAGATTTACCAAAAGGTAAGTTTATAATAGACGGAACTAGCGTTATGTACTTGGTAGGTAGTACTATTGATTACAAAAAAGAAGTATTTGGATCATACTTCTCAATTACAAACCCAGCATCAACGGCAAGTTGTGGTTGTGGTGAAAGCGTAGGATTTTAGGGGTCAATATGCCAAAAAAGATTATTAATATAGGTGTTGAGGGTAATGACGGAACTGGGGATAGTATCCGTGATGCATTTAGCAAAACAAATGAAAACTTTTCAGAACTGTATGCAGTGTTTGGACAAGGTGGAACAATCCGTTTTACAGCACTATCAGATACACCAGATGAATTAGGCGCAAATAAAATTCCAGTTTCGAATGATAGCGGTTCGGAACTATTAATGAAAAATGTTGTAGGTGGTCCAGGTATTTTAATTGATAACACCGACCCTAGCGAACTTGTTATTACAAATAGCGGTGGATCAATTAGTTCAGACTTACAACCTACAATCGGTAACTGGCTAAACGGTTCAGGAAACTACACCCTTGGTAACATTGGTCCTATAACAGACCAAGCGGCGGTTGACTTTAATACAACACATCCTGGATCAGATATTCAAGTACACGATCTTGTTCCTGATAAAAAATATAACGATATAGCATACCAACAAAAAGGTGTTGCAAACAGAATGCGTTCTGCTCCAGTAGATGCAACAGAGTACACTTTAACTATTGGTAGTTTTACTAACAATAATTTAATTGTTGTTGCTCATGGATACGATCATGGTGTTGACGGACAAGGTTTTAAATATCAAGTATCATCAGGCGGAACACCTGCAACTAACTTATTAGAGAATTCAACTTATTATGTACGTTATGTAAATGCAAATACATTAAGTGTACACCCGACACCAGCAGATGCTATTGCTGATACAAATAGAATTTTAGCAAATGCAGGTGTAGCAGGAAATCCAGGTGGCACACATTCACTTGTTGATGCTGATTATGATTCAGCATTGTATGGAACATACCTAAGTACAGAAGCATTACCAAGAAGTGCTACTGTACGTAGACAAGGTGATGACATGACTGGCGCACTTTATCTACATGACCACCCAGGCAATTTATCAGGTAGTGGTACACCCAATGATGTTGATGACTTACAGGCGGCTACAAAGTTTTATGTAGACAATTCAAGTTTTACAAGTATTGTAGATTTATATGTTAGAACTAATGGTGATGATGAGCAAGAATTTTCACCAGTAGGTAAAGAAGGACGTAGTTTACAATTTGCTTATAAAACGGTTGGTAAAGCGGCTGAGAAAGCAGAAGAAATTATTTCAACAAGTCCATTAGAGCCAGGTGCATACTTACAAACAGTAACATATAACGAAGGCGATAATAATTCAGTTATCACAAGTCAGAATGTTACTTCATCAAACTTAGATGGTATACCTGCAAGAAATCTACTATTAGATAACTTAGATTTTATTAAAAAAGAAATTGTTGCATATGTTAGTGCAACATATCCAGACTTCCAATATAATCAAGAGTTATGCGAACGCGACATGGGTTATATTGTTGCAGGATTATCAATTGATATTGAAAACGGATTAAATTCTAACTTCCATGCTATCCAAGCAGGTAAAAGATATTTTAACTCAGTATCAGGACAGATTGCAAGAACTACACAATTATCACAAACACTTGCTGGTATTAACTACGGTAAGTTGATTATTAATACTATTTTACAAAATGGTACAGTAACTCCTGTAAGAAACACACACGGAATCGAACAAGTTATTGATACTGGACAAATAGTTAATTCTACAACTAGAAATGCTGTTCTTGCAAAGATTGATGTTACAACTAACATTATCGAAAATGGATTAGGTGTACTTAATACAACAGCACTAGTTGAAGGTTCAACAATTACTCTTAATATTTCAAACGGTGGCCAAGGTTATGTTGACCAAGGTATTGGATCTAACGTAGATATTCTTCCAGGAAAAATTATACGTGGTAGAACTTCAGGTGCATTAGGTAGAATTGTAAAATATACTAGAGGTTCTAACGAAGATATATTACGTATATTCTTAATTGAACCAAGACAATTTGTTGATGGTGAAGAACTTGAATATGGTAACTTTGCACTAACAAAACAAATTTGTATTCATGTTGAATCAGGAACATTTTATGAAGACTATCCAATTAAACTTCCTGCAAACTGTTCAATTAAAGGAACAGACTTTAGACGTTGTTTAATTAGACCAAAGAATAGAGGATCACAGTCTAAGTGGGCAAATACTTATTTTTATAGAGATGCAAACTTTGACGGACTTGATTTAATTCCAACTGGAAACTTAGATGCTGTTGAAATTATTAATCGTAACAAAGAATTTGTTAAAGACGAAACTATTGCTTGGATCGCTAATGAAATTGCTACAGCAACTCCGGGATCACTTTTTGATGGCTTTACATATAACGAAGCAAAATGTGAACGTGACACCGGCATTATCCTTGACGGTATTGCACACGATTTGAAATATAATGGTAATGCTAAAACTTACGAAAACGCGGCAAAATATTATGTAGGTACACAGAGTTTAATTAATGGTCAGGAAGCACAAACTGCGGCGGCACTTGAATTTACAAAAAGCCTAGTTGTTGACTATATTATTCCGCAAGTTGACTTTGCTGAATTACAAGTTATTACAGCACAATATCGTGATACAGTTTATCAAGCAGAAGCCGGCACTGCTACTAAAGCAGAAGAACTTATGGATTCAATTATTGATGTTGTTTCCAACGGACTTGCTAATCTTCCAGACTTAATTGATCCACGTTATGGTTATCATTATACAGTAAATCCAACTAAAGAAATTAACGTTGGCGCAAACGGTATTAGCAATCCCGGAGAGTTCTTTGGTGCGGCAAAACTAATTCAGTTAAACAAACAATTTATTGTTGAAGAAATTATTGCATATATTAATACAACTTATCCGGCACTTGGATACAATGAGTCAAAATGTAGAAGAGACACTGGACTTATTGTTGACGGACTTGTACTTGATTTAAAAACAGGCGGTAGAACAGAATCGTTGGCGAATCAAACAGCATACTACTTAGGTGCTGTATCAGGACAAGAAAACGAAACCGTTGATGCTATTAACTATATCAAAACAGTTGGTGCGGCAGTATTAACTAAAACTCCATTTGGAGCATCGTTACAATCAAATGTTGCACAGAATACAACTGCTGATTCAGTAGCGGAGGCAGGCTCGCAAACTAATATGGAAGGATTAGTTGACTGTATTAAATTTGCGTTTGATGTAAATTATAACCCACCGAAAAATAACCAAGACATTGATGTGTTTATGATGAATGATTCAAACAGAATTATGAACGTAACAATGCAAGGACATGGTGGCTTTGCTCAAGTACTTGATCCAGATGGACAAATTCTAATTAAATCACCTTATGTACAGGTTTGTGGTTCATTTAGTAAGAGTAAAAATGAGCAAGCATTTAGAGGTGGTATGTACATTGATGCATTTACAGCAAACTTAACGTGTACTGTACTTTCTAAAGATGATCCGTTTACACTTAATGTTTCAAGCGGTATTGGCAGTGGACTAAGAAAACGACGTCCTGAAACACCTTGTCCATTTTATATTCAAGGTATACGTTATCAAGTTGATGCTGTTACAAATTATGACCAGGCGGCAGGTACTGCAACATTATTCCTAAATCCAACATCAGGTGATGGTGCAGGATTTACTTTTGCAGACTTTACAGATATTGTATTACAATCCGCTGGTAATACTTCAATGTTAGCAAACGACTACACACAGGTTAACGATTTAGGTTATGGTATTGTGTGTAATAACGGAGCACTATCAGAACAAGTTTCAACGTTTACATATTATAACCATGCGGCATATATGGCAAACAATGGTTCACAGATTAGATCACTAAACGGTTCTAACTCAAACGGTAACTATGGTTTGGTTGCGGCAGGTTCAGATCCAAACGAAGTTATTGATCAAATTACTTTGTTAGATCCAATGGTGCAAGTTGCTCGTGTATATGATGACGGTGTTACATACTTAAACGAAGCAGGCAAAAATATTGTTTACGTCTACGATGTTGATTTTATTCCAACTAACGTTTCAGAACTTGAAGTTGATCACGGACCAACTATTGGTACAGTTAGATACGAAGTAGCAAGTATTCAAAAAACTGAAGTAACTGTTCCTGGTGCTTCTAGAAATATTAATGTTTATAAACTAAACATTACAGGTAATGAAGGACTAACTGCGGCCTTAGCCATTCATGACAAAGTTCAAATAAGATCATTACAAAACTTTATATTTGATGACTTGAAACAGGTTGCTGTTATTAGACCTTCAACTGCTATTGTATTTGATGAACAAGATGATTTTACTTATAGAACTATTGCATACGGTAGTGCTGACTCAGTTGGTAATGTTCTTAGTGGTGCTAATCAACAGTTAGTTACATTTGATTCAAATTATGATTATATTAGATTAGTTGTAGACCAAAATAATGTTGCAGGAACAGCATTTGCTGGAACAGGTACAACACACGGAGCAACAGTAGGTGACACTGCTATTGCTGTTACAAAATTAACTGAACAATCAGAAATTAATAGACTTAACAACGGTGATATGCTTTTTGCTTGGGATGGTAAAGTTCATAGGATTTTAAATTACTCCGACAAGGTAACATATGGTATCATTGAAATTGAAGATAAAAACAATATTAACGATGCAGGACTAGGCGATGCTGTTGTAGCAACTGGTCTACAGAGTAGTTTACAAACAGCAACACTAACTAGAACACTAAGAGTTGGATTAGATGGTGGTGAGAACGCAGGGTTAACAGTTAATATTTCAGTATGTAGAGCAACTGGACACGACTTTAACGATATTGGATCAGGTGGATTTAATACTTCTAACTATCCGAATAAAATTTACGGTGCACCACAAGCGCCGCAACAAGCAAACGAAGTACAAGAACGTGACAAAGGTAGAGTGTTCTACGTGTCAACTGACCAAGATGGTTTCTTCCGTGTAGGTAGATTCTTTACAGTTGACCAAGGTACAGGACGAGTTACATTTGCGGCAAGTATTGCATTGAGTAATTTGGACGGTATTGGATTTAAACGTGGTGTTGTTATTACTGAATTCTCAAGTGATGATGGAATGACAGATAATGCTGTTGACTCGGCTCCAACTGAATCAGCAGTGCGTGGCTATGTAGATAGACGTTTAGGTATTAATAAAGATTCTCTTTCAGTAACTAATCCAATTGGCGCTGGCTTTATTGCTCGTGATGGATCATTGTCAATGGAAGACAACCTTAATATGGCAAGTAACAAGATTACTGCACTAGGAGATCCGGGCAATGAGTTTGATGCTACTAACAAACGTTATGTAGATGCTAGAACGCCATTTGGTGATTCATTAATGTATGGCACTGGTGCTGATGGTGCTAGAAATGCTAACGACATTATTGTATGGACAGGATCTGAATGGGACACTGCTACACCAACAGGATATTTTGAGTTTACTTATAATGCTGTAGACAAAACTGTATCAACTGGAATTGCAGATGGTAGTATTGTAAACGCAGATGTAAACACAGGGGCGCAGATTGCACAAAGCAAACTAAACATGAATGCCGCTGGTGTTAGATCAACTGCCGCTGGTATTACTCAAAATAATTTAGGTATTGCTGTATTTGACAGTGCTGTCTTTAGTAGCAACAACGGCTTTATTAGCATTGACGAAGGACAGTTAGCAATTACTAAACTTGCTAATATTCCAGACGAAACTGTAGTTGGTAGAGCAGTAGGTGATAGTTCCGACGGTGATGTAAGTGCAATTCCTTTTGCAACTATTGTTAACCAAGGTGGTACATTTACTACAAGTGGTGCTCCAAGTTCAATTGTTAAAACACATACAGATGGTTCAATTAATGTACAGGCATTAGAAATTGACAGTTCAAGAATTATTGACACATCAGGAACAACTGTAAACTTTTCAAATCCAGGATCAACATTATTCTTAAGTTCACAAACAACAGGTGGTGGAGTTACTAATAACTCAATGACTGGTAACCTAAACATTGGTGCAAGTAGAGCAACAGAAAGTACCTTCCAAACAAACAGTTCGTATGCAGGTGAAAATTATGTTTCCGCAGATTGGATGTATTCACACTTTATTGAAGCACCGAGCGAAGCAGATGGCAACGGAACAGGTATTGCTATTGGCGCTGGCACTGGGTTTTCAAATGCAGATCAAATTGGTTTTGTAACTAATGGCGATCAAACATTAGTAGTTACTAACACAGCACTTTTACCAGGAACAGGTGATATTTACGATTTAGGTTCTTCTTCACTTAAATTTAATAGGGTATTTGCTATTGAAACAAGTGCTCAGGCAAACACAGCATTGTACGCTGACTTGGCAGAGAACTATTTGGCTGATGCTAATTATGAAATCGGTAGTGTAGTAATATTTGGTGGCGAGCAAGAAATTACCGTAACTAAATTAAAAGACGACAGAAGAGTAGCAGGTGTTGTTTCAGAAAAACCTGGTTATTTAATGAACGCAGGTGCAGAGGGCGAGTTTGTTACAGCGATTGCATTACAGGGTAGAGTTCCTGTAAATGTTGTAGGTATTGTTAAGAAAGGAGACTTGTTAGTTACAGCAAGTATTCCAGGTTATGCAATAGTAAACAACGATCCAAAAGTTGGAACAGTAATTGGTAAAGCATTACAAGCCAAAGACGATCCCGGATATGGCACAGTTGAAGCAGTGGTAGGGAGAGTATAATGGCACAGAGAATTATAAACATTGGATCAAGTGCTAATAAAGGGGATGGTGATCCGATACGTACAGCATTTAGTAAAGCAAATGACAACTTTACTGAATTGTATGGAAAAGTTACTGTACTCGAAGATGGTACTGTTGCACAGGTACAAGATACTAAAGGAAGTATATTTGCAGATGACAGTACTCTACTTGTAGATGCTATTAATGGTATTATTCCTGCTTCAGTAGTAAGCGGAACACTTAATAACAATACAGTAGGAACACATACAGGTCCTGTAGATGGTGACTTAGTAGGATCAGTTTTTGCTGATAATTCAACATTACTTGTAGATGGTGTTAACGGAACAATTCCAGGTTATGTAAGTATAGCAGAAATAAAATCAATAGCGGCGGCAAGTATAGACTTTGCTGACTTCCAAACAAGGATAGCGGCGTTATAAATATGAGTATAGGAAAACAAAATGGCAGATAGAATACCACTAATTGTAGATGTAGATGACGGTAATAAGTTAAAAGAATTACCCATCGGTGATAACTTAAACTTAACTGGATCAGGTATTATTGGTGCAGGTAATATTCAAGCAACCAGTCTAACTGTTGCAGGAGTTCCATATAATCCATTTAGTGGTGCATATGCAGACTTAACTGGTACTCCGACTATTCCAGAAAATACAGACGATATTGTTGAAGGTACTAAAAAGTATCTTACTGATGAACGTTTACAAGATGGAGTTGCAGGATTTTTAGTTGCAGGTGTTGGGATAATTTTAAATTATAATGACGCCGCAGGAACACTTACAATTGAAGCAACTGGAGTTGGCTCAGGCGGTGGTGGTGGATCTACTACACTTGCAGGATTAACAGATACAACACTTACAGCACCTGCTGTAGATCAAATTTTAAAATATAATGGCAGTGCATGGGTTAATAACTCGATAGCATATTCAGAAATTACTGGTCGTCCTAATTTTGCTACTATTGCAACAACTGGTAGTTATAATGATCTAAGTAACAAACCTATTATTCCTATCGACCTTGATGATTTAACAGATGTTGACACAACTACAACGCCTCCAACAAATGGTCAAGTTTTAAAATGGCTAGAAAATAAATGGGCACCAGCAGACGATATTACACAAGGTGGTAGTGGACTAAATGCAGATACACTTGATGGATTTGATAGTTCTTATTTCCTTGATTGGACTAACACAACTAACAAGCCTGTTTACCAAGTTAGTGATTTAGATGACACTAGTATTTCAAATCCAGCAGGAGATCAAATTTTAAAATGGACCGGCTTAACTTGGATTAACGCAACTAATGAACCTGATTTTAGTAACGTACAAAATACTCCAACTACACTAGCAGGATATGGAATTACCGACTCTCCTACAGTATTAACAGACCTAGGTATTTCAGATGGATCTGCAAACGGAATTTTTAAAACAGATGGTGCAGGCAACTTTACTTTTGCAACAAGTTTATCAAACTTAACATTAACTTCTGTAGCAAGCATTGGATTTGCTAGTGGCGCTACAGTAAACGAATTTAGTACAGATACTACACTTGCAGGAAATTCAAATACAGTAGTTCCGACAGAAGCGGCAGTTAAAGCATATGTTGATTCAAACATTGGCGGAGGTGTTGTAGACGGACTTGCTTCTAGAGGAACAGTAGAAACAGCAACCGCCAGTATTGCTAACAACGTAGATGCTAATGTAACATTTACTGGACACAAAGCATACGCATTGATGAGCATTCAAACATCCGCGGCGGCTTGGGTAAGATTATATATTAGTTCATTAGCAAGGACAGCAGATTCCACAAGAGGAGAAGGAGTAGATCCTTCACCAGATGCTGGAGTAATTGCAGAAGTATTAACATCAGGGGCGCAAACAATTAATTTTGGTCCGGCGGTATTAGGCTGGAACTTGGCAAACGATACAACAATTTACGCGGCAGTTAAAAACAAGAGTGGGGGAACTGCAACTATTAGTACTACACTGACTCTTCTTAAAATGGAGGCATAATAATGTCTTTGGCTAAACTAGTCCAAAAAAGAGTGTACATGGTCACATTACATTCTAAAGATGATCTAGATTCGTTCTATGACGATATGCAAACTCCGGGTGGCGATTTATATATTCCTGATAGAGCAGTTACAGTAAACAACCAAAGACCGATTTCACGTACAACTGAATACTGGCTCACTGATGTCGAAGCAGAACTAGTAAAAAATGATCCTAGAGTTAAAGTAGTTGAACTTAATCCTAAAGATAGAAATATTGAAGCAGAGCACTTTGATATTATTGAACAAACGGGTGACTTTGATCGCGACTCGACTAACTCCAGCAATGATTTAAACTGGGGTCTTTATCGTTTAACAAGAGGCAGTAATCTTACAAACTGGGGCAGTTTGTTTACTAATTTAAATAGCACTATCAAATTAAATGCAACAGGTAGAAACGTTGACTGTATTATTTGTGATGGTAATGGTGTATACACCGGACATCCAGAATATGATCAACCTTCGGCAATGAATATTGATGATGGATCGGCAACTAGACTTAATTTATTTGATTGGAATACATTACAATCTCAAGTAGGGGCACCAGATACTTACACATATTCAAACCCAGGTAGTTATCATGCAAACCACGTAATGGGAACTGTGGGTGGTAATAGACAAGGTTGGGCTAGAGATGCTAACCTTTATAATTTATACTACTACGCTGGCGCTATTAATAACAGTAATTTTCCTTATGTATTTGATTACATACGAGCATTCCACGAAAATAAAGCACCAAATCTTGTTACAGGATATAAAAATCCAACAGTAGTAAACAACAGTTGGGGTATGAGTATTTTCCCTCAACAATGGAGTTTTAGCGCAATTACTGCGGTTACTTATAGAGGAACTAGATATACTCCAACCGGTGATATTGTATACGGAGGTGCAAATGGAGTTTATAGTTCTACAACATCACTAGCAAGTTTTACAGGAGATCCAGACAACGGTCTAGGACAACGTATTACCACAAGTGGTAGTGAAGGATCTGCTGTTGGTGACTATACTGCTATTCCTACAGGCTGGACACGTACTGGAGGAAACGTAAGTGAAACTTTAACTACAGTGCCAGATTCTACATATACAGTTCTAATTCAAGGACCATCTGAAATTAATTTTAGACATAATGTTAGTTCAGGCGGAATAACTGGACAGACAACTGTTCAAGGGACTGTTACAGTACAAGATGCAAATAGTATCACTGTTGCTAGTGTTACTGATACACAAACATCTGCCGATGGTGGCACAGCAGAAATTGATTTAATTAATCTAAATCTTTCATTACCTAATACAGAAATATATTCAATTACATATTCTACTTCAGTAACACTAGCATCAGATCCAACAACAGCGGCATTTATGAGTTGTACTATTGTAGGTTATCAAGAATCTAACCCGGCGGCAACTGTTACTTCACTAGGAACACAATTAATTGGATCAACAGCAACACTTACTGCTAGTGTTACTCCAACAGTTGGTGGCAACGATGATGGTTACTGGACTCTTAATTTACCGTTTAATATCACATACCTAAGCGAAAACTACAATACAGTATACATGGGTACAAACAGTTATCTAACATTTGGAGCAGGAGCAACAAGTTATTCTGGTATTGATGAAAACACTCCTGCACTTCCTAAAATTATGATTGCAGGCGGTGATCGAAGTGCTCAAAGAATTTTTTACGGTACAAGTGGTACAGTAGGAAGTAGAATATTCACATTAATTTATGAAGGTCATACTGACTATCAAAATGGGGTACTGGGTTCACCGACTATTAGATATGAATATAAATTTTATGAAGCAACTCCAACACAGATTGATTTAGTTATCGAACGTAATGATGTATTTTCAAGTTCGAGTCCTTTTTCAGATGCACAATTAAATGCTTGGGGCTTTATAGCAGGACAACGTATTCCTTTACGAGTTGCGGCATTGGACGCGGATATTGAAGATGCTATTGACGCAGGCGTAATCACTATTGGCGCGGCAGGCAACGGACGATGGAAGCATGATATACCGGGCGGTCCTGATTGGGATAATACATTTGAAATGAATGGCCAGACATACTATTATATGAGAGGTACTTCACCTACAGCAAATGACGACCTTGTAAACGGTGATTACGATATTCCAAATATATGTGTAGGTGCTACTGATGTTGGATTAACATCTGGGCTCGACAGAAAAGTTTACTTTAGTGATTGTGGTCCAGGCGTAGATATTTACGCTCCTGGCACTAGCATTATGAGTGCTCATAATTCAGGATCAGCACTTGATCCTAGAAATGGCAGTTATAAAATTTCTAAAATTTCAGGAACATCGATGGCTAGTCCGCAAGTAGCAGGACTAGTTGCTTGTATGATGGAAACGTACCCACACTGGAAACAAGAAGATGTAAAAGCGTATCTTGTAAGCAAGTGGGCAGAAGAAGGTCAACTATATGATGCAATATCTACAGAGGATCCAACAGATTCAGATGACTTACAAGGGTCACCTAATATACACGCAAAATATAATTACGAACGACCACTAGAAGGTGCAGTATATCCTAAAAAGGATTACGCAATCCGACCTACAGTAGGAATAAAGTATCCTAGAGTTAAACGTACTGTAATTAAGAGACAACCAGAATAGGATAAATATTAGCATGGCAATACAATTAGTTAATATCGGCGGCGTAGCAAATGATGGAACAGGTGATGATCTAAGAGAAGCGTTTGTAAAAGTTAATAATAACTTTACTGAACTTGATAATAGAGCACCTGAACAAACAATAGCATCTAACTTAGGTTCTGTTGGTGAAGGTCTATTTGCACAAAAAGTAGGCTATGATTTGCAATTCAAAAAGATTGTTGCTGGCGGTAATGTTTCAGTAAGTTCAGATGCTAGTGGCGTAACTATTTCTAGTGTAGGTGGATTACAACAATTAATTGTTGCTACAGACACAGGAAATATTACTCTTGCAGAGGGCGATACATTTACTATTGCTGGTGGAACAAACGTATCTACTGTAACACAAGGCGCTAACGGAATAGTAATTAATTCACAAACTGAATTAAGTTCAGACGTTACTCCACAACTAGGCGGCAATTTAGATGGTCAACAAAGAGACATTTTAAATGTCAGAAATATTCAAAGTCTTGTTCATTTAATTGATGTGCGAGATATTTACGGATTTAATTTTGGTACTATTACTGGTAGTACTTCAAGTATTATTGAATTCTTAGGATCCTCTACTATTGTTGATATGGGAACTATCACATCACCATCTGCGTTTAGTATTGATATGGGAACTATCACAAATCCATTATAATACTCTATTCAATTTCCGATAAATATAATAGAATAAGGAATTATTATGTCGGTAATCTGGACTAGAAAAACGGGAACTAATTTAGGTATTTTTGCAGAAAACGCATCTGTACGAGTAGCACTCCCTTTAAATACATCTTCAAATACAATAGATAACGTTCAAGTAATCAGTGGTAAACTACCACCGGGATTAAGGATTGAAGGTTTATACATTGTTGGTACACCGTTTGAAGTAGAAAGATTAAGTGAATTTAAATTTGTTCTTAGAGCAACAGATATCAATACTGCTATTGAAGATAGAACATTTACTATGCTCATTGATGGTGCTGACGAACCTGTATGGGTAACTGGTGAAGGACTTATTCCAGTAGATCCAGATTCAAAATACTTTGTATTAGATAATACTGTACTAGATTTTCAACTAAAAGCAATCGACGCTGATTTACCAGCAGGTGACAATTTAGAATATTTTATTGCTGATGACGAAGGAGAACTGCCTCCAGGTACACGTTTAACTAGTGACGGTAGAATTGTAGGAGTAGTTGAGCCAGTACTTGCACTTGATACTAGAGCAGGAAGTGGACACTACGATGCTAACGTGTTTGGTACTTTTCCATATGACTTTGGTGAAAGAAGTGCTAACGGATTTGATAGTTTCTTTTACGATACAAGAATTTATGACGACAGAATTCCAACTAAACAGCCTAGAAAACTAAATCGCTTTTATGAATTTATTGTTACTGTTACAGACGGTGATACATTTAAAAAACGCAAGTTTCAAATTTATCTTGTAGGAGACGACTTCTTACGTGCAGACAATACTAAGATGCAACTTGCAAACGGATTGTTTAGTGCAGATAATACATACCTTAGAACACCACTATGGTTAACTCCGGCTAATTTAGGTTACCGTAGAGCAAACAACTATCTAACATTTTTCTTAGATGTATTAGATACAGAAACCCTTGCAGGTAGACTAATATACACATTAGAAAACTTAAATGACGATAACTCACTTAGCCAACTTCCTCCAGGAATGCAATTAGATAGTACCACTGGAGAAATAGCAGGTAGAGTTCCCTATCAACCAGCAGTTACAAAAGAATATAAGTTTACAGTAAAAGCAACTAGAGTTGATAACGAATTAAATGAACTAGCAATTAAGACAAAAACTTTTACTGTTAAAATATTAGGTGAAGTAGATTCAACTATTCAGTTTATTACTCCAGAAGATTTAGGAAGTATTAGTGCAAACTTTATTTCAACATTAAGTATTAAAGCAACTACAACAGTTCCAGATTCAAGATTATTATATAGTATTGTACAAGGATCATTGCCAAATGGTTTAACTTTAGATATTAGTGGAGAGATTATTGGTAAAGTTAATCAATTTGGTACTGCTGATAAACTAGGTCTTACTGTGTTCGATAATGGTACAATGACATTTGATAATGCAAAAACTATTATCGATAGACAATTCAAGATTACAGTTAAAGCAGAGGACCGTTTTGGATTTAGTGCTGTTGAGCAAGAATTTAGATTACAAGTAACAGATCCAGACGATAACTTGTATAGTAATTTGTATATGAGGCCTTTCTTGAAACAAACTGTAAGAGATGAGTATTCTGCATTTATATCAAATCCAAATATCTTTCCGCCAGATGCAATATATAGAAGTGGTGATCCAGAGTTTGGTGTTCAAAAAGATATTAGAATGTTAGCATACGCAGGAATACTAACACAACAGATTAGAAACTATGTTGCCGCTACAGCAAAAAATCATAAACGTAGAAAATATAAACTAGGCAATGTTAAAAAAGCAGTAGCAAAAAATCCAGGATCTAATGACATTATCTACGAAGTAATTTATGTAGAAGTAATTGATCCAGCAATGCCAACTAGTGGTAATGTTAAGAAATATATTAAAACTACATCTGGTTCATCTAAAATTACAGTAGACAGTGTTCAGTTTGAAACACTAGATGACAATACTGCACTAGGTAGTGGTACTAGTTCGTTTGCATTAGATGTTAGGGGAGTCGGAACTCCGACTATTGATATTACAAGCATTGGTAATGATTTGGAAATTATCACTAGAAACGGTCGTATTGTATATCCTACTGTAGGAAATATTACTGTAACTTTAAGAAGCGGGGGTGTTGTTACATCAGTTCAGCAATTTGAAATTACTAAAGCAGAACCGTATAGATTTAGACCAATAACTAATACACTAAAAGTTGACAGTGATGCTGTATCAATTAGTCAAACTGAGCAGAACAAAAAATATATTTCTAACATAAAGAATATGCGTGATCGTATTAGCGATACTGGAATAACAGAACGTGAGTTTTTACCATTATGGATGCGTACTGCACAAGAAAATAGTGTGCAAGAATTAGGATATGTAACTGCAATACCAATTGTGTATTGTCAAACAGGAAAAGCAGATCAAATTCTGCTAAACATTAAAAACCAAGAATTTGACTTTAAATCTGTTGATTTTGATATTGATAGATATGTAATCGATAGCACTACAGGAAAGAGTGATGAGCAATATATATTGTTCGCAAATTACGAATACAACATATAAAGCAGATAAATAACATTAGAGAGGACTTAAAATGGCAAGTAATATTGATGATATAAGCATTAACGAAGCGTTTCCTGTAGCAGGACAGGATAATGATTCACAAGGATTTAGAGATAACTTTTCAGTTATCAAATCCAACTTTGTTGCAACTAAAGAAGAAATTGAAGATCTACAGGATAATACAGCAAAGAAAAATACTGCAAATAACTTTTTAGGAAATAATATCCTAAATGCTAACTTAGTAAATATTTCGGAAGAACTTAATGCTGTAGGAACTCTTCAATCCTCTCAAGATGTTGATTTTGCTAATGGGCCTGTACAAACATTTACGTTAGGTGCAGATGTTACCCTTACAACTACTAACTGGCCAGAGTCTGGTAAAGTTGGTAGACTAAGAATTATTTTAATCAATGACGGAACTCCGCATACTCTTACTATTGGTACAGAAGCAGGTAGTACACTTAAATTCCATAATGACTGGCCTACTTCTGATAATACTATCGAAATTGATAATGATCAAAATCCAAAAGTAATTGATCTTTGGACTTACAATGCAGGATCAAGTATTTTTGTTAAGTATGACGGACAATATTCTTAATGTTACATCCTATAGAAGACAATCTTGACAAATACACAACTCCTCAAATTGAGGAAAAGTTACAAGACCTTTCTAAAAAATTCTTTATGACTAGGAACCCCCAAGTCCAAAGTCAAATGTCTACATTAATAGATATGTATAGAATGGAACTAAAAAGCCGTTATATCAAAGAAATGGCAAAAGACCAAGATAAAGATCTTGACAATCTCATTAATATAAGTTAAAATACTTGTATGTTAATAAAAACTGATTCAAACGGTATCCCACGGTTTTCTAATAAAGACCTTGTTGATATGATATATTCTGGACATATAGATAAGTGCCATATAGTTCTTTGTGATCCAAATGACGATATTGATAAGTTTAATCAAAATGCAAAAGAATTTGGTATTCCAGAATTAAAGAAGTATATTCCACTAGATGTAGATCAAAAGACTTTTGACGGTGTATGTCAGAGTGAATGGTTTATGCCTGAAGAATATAAGACACTAAACGTACACAACTATATTCTAACAAAGTGCGAAACACAAGAAGAAACAGCAAGATGTGCTGAAGAACTAGCAGAGTTTGAAGGCAGAGGTATGATAAACTTGTTGCGTTATATGATCTATCTTGTAGACTTTATGCGTGAAAATAGCATTGTATGGGGAGTCGGAAGAGGCTCTAGTGTATCTAGTTATGTGCTATATATTATTGGAGTACATAGGGTAAACTCAATCCAGTTTGACTTAGACTGGCGTGAGTTCTTGAGATAAATACGTACATAATAAGGAGATTGTTATGGCAGTTAAACAAACAGGACGTAAAGTCTACAAATCAATGAACGGTAGAACAGTTGATATGGACTTGTTACGTCAAAAAAATGAACTTACTCCTGCGGTTGGAAACGCTCGTGTAAATGCACGTGGCGACGAATTAGGCCCAGGCGGTAAAATTATTAAAAAACGTGAAGATGTACTTGCAGATTTTTACAGAGATCATCCTAATAAAGTAGAGGATGAAAGTCCTGTAGTAAAAAAGCAAGAGCAACCAGTAGAAACTACGCCAGTTAAAAAGGCTTCAACTAAAGTACAAAAAGAATCTGTACAAGAATCTGTACAAGATGATGAGTGGATTGAAGATGAAAATGGCGACTTTGTAAAAAAGGGTGAATAACAAATGATCGATTACGATAAGTTAGCATCAGGTAAGCAAGGACTAAAAACTAGAGTTAAAGCAAACTCAGTTCGACCATTACATAACCGTGTTATTGTTACAGGTATGGAATTCGGAGAAAGAACAACCGATGGTGGAATTATCATTACTAGTGATGACGGTAAGGATAGAGGTATCAAACCACGTTGGGGTAAAGTCTATGCAAAGGGTCCTGAAAACAATGATCCATATGATGTAGGAGACTATATTTTAATCGAACATGGACGTTGGACTCGAGGTTACGACCTCGAAGGTCCAGACGGAAACGTCGAAACGCTTCGAACAGTTGAAGCAGAAAGCGTATTACTTTGGAGTGACGAAGTTCCAAAGGATTCATTATTTGGTGACAAGACTGGGGTTAGTACCTCAGACAGTCATCGACCTGAAGATTTTATAAACTAAGAGGTTACATTGATAGATCTAAACAAATACAAGGACTTTGTAGAGAAAGTCACATCAGAAGAATCAAACGACAACAACACTCTATCTAAACAGATGGATTACTTAAATGGAGAAGATCATGGATGCCCGGTTAATATTTCACTACTTGTCACAGGTGGGATTGGACTATCGTCAGAAACTGGCGAACTTAACGAAATCATTAAAAAAGTTTTATTCCAAGGTAAGCCATGGAATGATGATGTTAAGTTTCATCTTAAACGAGAACTTGGCGACATTATTTGGTATTGGATTAATACTTGTCGTTCGTTAGGTTTAGATCCTAATGACGTAATTGATGAAAACATTACAAAACTAAAAAGCCGTTATCCAGATGGCGAATTTGATGCTCATTTTTCGGAAAACCGAAAACCAAACGATCTCTAAAAAACACTTGACTCCTTATGCTGTTTGTGTTATTATATACAACATAAGGAGTTTTCTTTTGACAAAAAGGTATTAATATGAAAGAACTATGGGTAGAAAAGTATCGTCCTAAGACGGTAGACGGTTATGTGTTTCGAGATGAAGCACAACGCAATCAGGTAAAGAAATGGATAAAAGAAAAAACCATTCCGCACTTGCTGTTTTCAGGCAATGCTGGAATCGGAAAAACAACGTTGGCAAAATTATTATTCAACGAGTTAGATCTAAACGATTTAGACATACTAGAGATTAACGCATCGCGAACAAACTCAGTAGATGATGTTCGTGATAAGATTGTAAACTTTGTACAGATGATTCCATTTGGTGACTTTAAGGTTGTGCTACTAGATGAGGCTGATTACTTGAGTCCAAACGCACAAGCGGCACTGCGTGGCGTAATGGAAGAATATCATACTACAAGCAGATTTATTTTAACCTGTAACTATCCTAACAGAATTATTCCAGCACTACATTCAAGATGTCAAGGCTTTCATATTGCAAAAATTGACCAAACAGAATTTACTGCTCGTGTAGCAGAGATTTGTATTACAGAAGGTTATACTCCAGACTTAGATATACTAGACACTTATGTAAAAGCAACCTACCCAGACTTGCGTAAGTGTATTAACATGGTACAAATGAATTGTCAAGACGGAGTACTAGTTGCTCCACAAGAAGGCGACACAGGCGAAGCAGATTACAAACTTGAAATGGTTGAACTATTTAAAGCAGGAAAAATTAATCAAGCAAGAAAACTTGTATGTAGTCAAGTACGACCAGATGAGGTTGAAGACATTTACAAATGGTTATATGACAACGTTTCGTTGTTCGGTGATCACGGAGATGATGCTATTTTAATTATTAAGCAAGGACTAGTTGATCACACACTAGTTGCTGATCCTGAGATTAATTTAGCGGCAACCATGATTAGACTTTCAAGACTAATTGAAGCATAACTATTATTATGACATACTTAGTAAACGACAACTGTATTAGATGCAAGCATATGGATTGTGTAGACGTTTGTCCTGTAGACTGCTTCTACGAAGGAGAAAATATGCTCGTAATTAATCCTAATGAATGTATTGACTGCGGTGTATGCGAACCTGAATGTCCGGTAGATGCTATTATTGCAGATAACGTAGAAGGCGCAGAAAAGTGGTTGTATATTAATGAAGAATATTCGGCTAAGTGGCCAAATATTACAGAGAAACGTGACGAAGATGTTCCTTCCGATGCTAAAGAAATGGCATTAGAAACTAACAAGTTTGAAAGGTTCTTTTCTGAGAACCCTGGTGGGAGAACAAATGAAGATTCAAAAACTTAGAGCAAGTCATATTTTAATCAGCCACATAGGTGCTACAGCACAATCAAGCAATCGTCCTTCACCTGCGGCGGAACAAGAAGCAGGATTTATTATACAAGATATTATAGAAGGGTTACTTACATTTGAGCAAGCCGCAAAAGAACATAGTGCTTGTAGACGAAGTGCTAAAAACGGTGGTGACTTAGGTTGGTTTGATTATCCAGGCGAGATGGAATATGAAATTGCTCATCCTATAAGTCAAATTAAAAAAGACGAAATGCTTACAGTACCAATTAAAACAGAATACGGATACCATATTCTATTAAGGACAGGGTAATGGATTACTTTAAGATACATCAAACGAGTTCAACCGAACCGTGTGATATTACTATGGTAAAATATAATAATAGTGAAACTTTAAATCCTATTCTCGAAGAAAAAATTAGAAGTAGAGGCGATGAAGTAAAACATCTTAGTAATGTAAAAGCAGATATGACCGACTTTAGATTGTATGAAGACAAAGACTTTAAACGTATCTGTGACTTTGCAATTATGCAATGTATTAGTAGCATTGAAGGTTTAAGTCAGCGTGGTGCAGAAATGCTACGCTTTGACATTGTAGACTGCTGGGGAATGGTTTACAAAAACAATGAAGGACATTATACAGTTGAACACGCACATTGGCCTGCTACATTTAGTTTTGTTTATTATGTAAATGCTTGTGAAAGTTGTGCTCCATTAGAATTTACAACAGCAGATTATGCTGTAAAACCTTTTAGCGGATTAATGGTTATCTTTCCAGGAAATACAAGTCATAAAGTAAGCGTCCAAAATTGCAATCATGACAGAGTTGCAATATCAGGTAACATTAGTGTTACAATTAGAAAACCAGGAGAAACAGAATGAGCGTAAAATTAATTTCATATAGCACAGCACCAGAAGGTTCAGACCTCGGCGACTGTCAAGAACTTATTGCCTACTGTGCAAGAGTTTCAAATCCAAGTAATCAAATGAATTCAGAAACAAGTGAGAAACTAATCAAGTATTTGATCAAACACGCTCATTGGTCACCTTTAGAAATGGTTAGTGCTTGTTTAGAAATTAATACTACACGTGATATTGCACATCAAATTGTGCGTCATCGTAGTTTTAGTTTCCAAGAGTTTAGCCAGCGTTATGCAGATCCTGCAGAGTTTGGCAATCAATTTGTATTACGTGAAGCACGACTACAGGACACAAAGAACAGACAAAATAGTATTGCACTAGGTAATACACAACAAGATATGAATCTAATCAACGATTGGGAATCACAACAACAAAAAGTAATTGACGCGGCTAAAGAAGCATACGAGTGGGCAATTGATAACGGTATTGCAAAAGAACAGGCTCGTGCAGTATTACCAGAAGGTTGTACTAAGACACGATTGTATATGAATGGTACACTTCGTAGTTGGATTCACTACATTGAATTACGTGGTGCTAACGGCACACAAAAAGAGCATATGGATATTGCTCATGCTTGTGCTAAAGTTATTGCAGAAATTTTTCCATTAGCAAAGGATCTTGTAAGTGAAACAGAAGTTCATTAATGCTTATATGGAGGTAGCCAAAACATTTGCTAATCTCAGTTCAGCAAAACGTTTGAACGTAGGTGCGATTGTTGTAAAGGATGATCGAATTATCTCTATTGGTTACAACGGTATGCCTAGTGGCTGGGATAATGAGTGTGAAGACTTAATTAGAATAGATGACGTAGGATCTCCTGTTTTAAGATCTAAACCAGAAGTACTTCACGCAGAATCAAATGCGATTGCTAAATTGGCAAAATCAAACGAAAGTGGTAATGATGCTACATTATTTGTTACACATAGTCCTTGCTTAGAATGTGCAAAACTAATATACCAGAGTGGTATTAGCACAGTATATTACAAGGATAACTATCGTAGTAACGACGGAATTGAATTCTTAGAAAAATCAAAGGTAGCAGTTACTAAAGTATGATAAATTTTATTAAAAACTTATTCAAAAAAGATAAACCAGTAATTAACTTTGCTTGTCAAAGTTGGGGTGTACGTAAATATTCACCTATACAACCTGCGAGTAAGTTCTTTCCAGATAAGTTTAAAAGCATTCCGTCAATAGGCGAAAAGGGTGATCATAATATTGATCATAAAAAAACTATCAGAGCCTGCCCTGGAATTACAGATTATATGAGTATGGGATATGTTATTCCTGCTTGGTGTGATATTGAAATTATGCCATCTCCCGACGGAGAGCATATAGAAACTCGATACAGTGATCCAATGTACAATGATGCTTATCACCCATCTGAACAGTTACATGGCTTTATGAACGGTAAATTTAAAGTACGAGGAGCAGTTAAATTAGATAATCCGTGGTTTACTTGGAATCAACCAGGATGGAGTACTTTGTACTTGCCAATGTATTATCATGAAGGTAAGAACTGGGAAGCAGTTCCTGGTGTAATGGATCACGATTTAGGAGCACCGCAAAGTCCTATTAATATTATGCTTAAAGAAATTAAGCCAACAACAATTAAAATGGGGGAACCTCTTGTACAGGTTATTCCGTTTAAGCGAGAACACCTAGTTGCAAGAACTATGGAACTAGACGAAACAGTTATGAAACGTCAGTGGGCAATATCCAGCCTACACAAAATGACTTATGCAGGCTGGATTAAATGGGTTAAAGCAAAAAAGTTATATACTGTTGATGCTCATGATACCGAACTTCCAGGCGATTAAAAAACATCACCATAAATTTCTAGAACTTCTTTAACAGCCTCGTGTCGTTCAATATCACCTCTTTCAAATTCTACTACACTAAGTCTGTCTGCACGACCATGATGTTCTAAGTGCCTACAAAAATCAATTAATCCGTTATCTTTTAATCTATCAGCCTGTGCCAAGTCTCCTGTAACAGCCATGTAAGAATAATCACCTAAACGTGTTAATAACATCTTCATTTGATTTTGTGTTGCGTTTTGCATTTCATCTGCAATAATAAATGCATTTTTAAATGTTCGTCCTCGCATATATGCTAGAGGGGCGATTTCAATAATGCCTTCTTCAATCATGCCTGTGATTTGTGCCGCATCAAAATACTCACGCAATACGTCAAATATAGGTCTTGTCCACGGTGCCATTTTTTGTTCTAGCGTACCTGGTAAAAACCCTAAATCTTCGTCTGCACTAACAGCCGGTCTGGTAACAATAATCTTGTCAACTTTTCCTTCCTTAAACAGTTTAACAGCCGTTTGCACAGCCAGTAAGGTTTTACCCGTGCCTGCCGGCCCGATGCCAAAGACTATGTCCTTCGACGGGTCTAACAAGTTTAGTAAGTATGTTTCTTGGTTTATGTTTCTTGGTAGGATTTTGACTTCTTTTTTCTTTTGAGAAAGAAAATTATTGATTTCTACAACGTTATTTTTGTTGTAGTCATGTCTCTGACGAGACTTTCTTTTTGCACCCATGCAGTCCTCCTTTATGGATAAAATATACGTAGTACTGCATTAATATAGCGTAGGCGCTATATATTCTGCACTCTACAAAAATATTTAGCAATATGTACAGAAACAAAACTACATACATATAGATGTAATCCTGATAAATAAGTATACAGTAGATTGGAAATATCATATGAAAGACGTATTAGAAGTAATTAGAAACATTCAGAACATTTACGAAAGCGATACTGCGTTTCAAGTTCTTAAGGATTTTGAACGTGTATTAGACGAATTAGATTTATATGTTTATGATAACTGGGAAGATGGTGAATTAGTAGCCGGTCCTGGTATTAAACGTCATTGGGTAATTTGTTCGTTTATGTGGCCAAGAGATAAAATGCCTGATCCAATGGGCGGCAAAAGACTTCTAGATTACGACTGTAAAATTTCATACAAAAAAGATCATATCTTAAAACCACGCAAAATTAAAACACCGGGAGACATTCGTCCAGGTACTAAAAAAGGCAAACTAGATAGAGAAGAAATTTGGGTAGTTGAAATTGCTATGCCTAAGAAATTAATTGTAGACATTTATAGTGGTTATAACGAAATGCTAGATATGGCAAACGAACCAGGGGTAGAACAAACTCCTGCACCAGATGCAAATGCTCAACCTGCAGAAATGGCGGCACCAGAGGCTCCGGCAGAAGGAGCAGTATAATGGGATTAAAGAAAAACGACTTACAAGATCTAGTTGATGCAATCTTTGAAATCGATTCATTTAAAAGTAAAATGGGCGATGACAAGGATGTCATTGTTATTAGTTTTTCTACAAAGAATGAAGGTAGTGCTGAAGATTTAGAGAATTTTATCGAAAAAGGATATCCCTTCGTATTAGACGCAGACAAAACAACCGGTGAGCAAAGTGACGGTATGTATAAAGTCTTTGTCGAACTTGAAAGAAATAAAGAAGCCCCAGGAAACATTAGTGAAATGCTAGATGGTATTAAACAGATATGTGGACTTGAAGAGATGAAGTTTCGATACTATAAAGGTTTCAGAAGCCACGAGGCATCTGTAAACAACCTAGCAGAAATGGTCCCAACAGATCATGACGCTTACGACATTAGAGTGAATGAAAATAATATGGATAACTACAAAAACTTTTTTAACAACAGTTATGCTGAAGATGTAGTTATGCTAGATGAACACACTCTAAAGATAAAAAACGCTTTTATGGATCCGGTTTTATTCAAAGTAGTAGACTTTGGACAAACCAAAGACATAAATATCAATGAAGCATTAGACATCAATGGCTTTGCAGAAGTCATTTATCTTACCAAGTACTTAGGTGATTATAATATTACTAAGTATGGTAAGAAACTAGTGCTAGAAAATAGCGGTTATTCATTAATTGTGAAAAGAGGTTAAAAAATATGGCAAAAGACAATTTTAAAAACTGTTTAAGAGTTATTCTTGAACACGAAGGTGGTTACGTTGATCATCCTAAAGACCCAGGCGGTGCAACTAATATGGGCATTACTAAACAAACTTATGAAGATTGGTTTGGCAAAGTAGTTACTAAAGAAAAAATTAAAAATCTTACAGAAGTAGACGTAACACCAATTTATAAAAAGAATTACTGGGCAGGCATTCTTGCTGACGACCTTCCTAAAGGTTTAGACCTTGCAGTGTTTGATATGTGTGTAAATAGTGGAAGACACAGAGCAACTAAGTTTTTACAAATGATGGTTGGTGCTAAAGTAGATGGCTGGATTGGTCCTAACACTATTTCTAAAGCACAAGGTTATGTTGAAGCAAATGGCATTACAAATGCAATTAATGAGTATTCGAAAATTAGACAAGAATACTACGAGTCATTAGCAACATTTAAAACTTTTGGAAACGGTTGGACTTCAAGAGTAAATGCTACTAAAGAAAAAGCAATTGAGATGGCTGAATAATTAAGAATGTTTAGTTCAATTCGAATTGTAATGATTTTAATACTTCTAGCAACTGCTGGAGGTGCTTTCCTATATGTTAAGAACTTGCAAAAAAACTTAGAGATTGCTAGAGCAAATGTAGCAAAAATGGAAGTTGCCCTTGAGGTTAGTGAATCAAGTCTTAAACT
>Ga0181598_1000500_pt1 | contig 38747 bp, 38 predicted proteins | sample 041ome_4_FD_153295 | JGI IMG/M metagenome (GOLD analysis project Ga0181598, IMG submission 153295) | Coastal salt marsh microbial communities from the Groves Creek Marsh, Skidaway Island, Georgia - 041404US metaG (spades assembly) | ecosystem: Environmental > Aquatic > Marine > Intertidal zone >... | reverse complement strand
GATCATTAGATGGATCTAGATAAGTTAATATTCTTTGTCTCTGAAAAGGTTGCAAGAAATTGTTCCATATAAAAGGTAGTGATAAAACAAAGAGTCCAAAAGAGATGAATATAAATCTCCAACTTAACCCCGCCAGGAACAAAACATAAATTCCAGCCATAAATACCACTAGACCAGTTCCTAAGTCTGGCTGCCTATATATTAAAAAGAAGGTTAAACAAATTAAGGCCAAGGTTAAAAAGGTGTGTTTTGTACTAATTGGTAATGGCCTGTTATAGAGATATGCTGCTAAAAAAATAGGCAATGAGATTTTGATGATTTCGGAGGTTTGTAAAGAGAAAAAACCTAAATTAAGCCACCTTTTCGCACCATTTATCTCATTCCCAAAAATCATTGTCGCCAATATTAAAATTAAAGAAATTACTAAGAAAAGTCCCGAATAAGTCTTATAGAAATCTGGGTCTGGTTGACTTACAAAAAACATCAAAATAAGCCCAAACCCTACAAATATAGCTTGTTTGATTACTGCATTAAGATCGCCTTGTGACGCGCTATATAAAAAGAATAGTCCCATTACAGAAAGTAAAGTTATTGAGATAAATAAATATTGATCAAAATATATAGAGAAATTTTTAAAATCTAATCTTTTTTTCATTTCTTAATTAAACTGTTAAGAACTGCAATCGCTACAGGCCCAGCTACAGATCCACCGCTTTCGCCGTTTTCAATAACCACGCTTACTGCATACTCTGGATTGGGCATGGGTCCAAAAGCAATTATGATCGCATGATCTCTATTACCCTCATTTTCTCGGATAATTTTATAATCTTCTTTGGTATCAGTGCTGACCAATTCAACGGTCCCTGATTTTGCAGCAACTGTATAAGTTTTTAAGTCTTGAAGTCTTTTTGCGGTACCCTCATAGCTTTCAATAACTCCAATCATACTCTTATGCATTCTGTTCCAATCATTATTGTTTATATTTTTTAATGGGATTTCTTCTGTTGCAGTTGAGTCTTGGCCTATAAAAGATAATTTTTTTAACTCACCTCTATTTGCAAGAATTGAAGAATAATAAGCTAACTGAAGAGGAGTTGCGCTTAAGTAACCTTGGCCCACACCAAGATTTACAGTGTCACCTTTAAACCAACCAAAATTAAGATTGTTCATTTTCCATTCAGGATCTGGAAGCAAGCCAACATCTGGATTAAAGCAATCAACACAAACTTTTTTACCAAAACCAAAATTTGATAAATAATCTATAAGAATATTAATATCTGATTTATACGCCAATGAAAAAAAGAAAGTATTAGAGCTTACTATCATAGCCCTCTCTAAATTTACATTTCCATGACCACCTTCCCTCCAACCCCTGTAAACTCTTTGGTCTTCAGGCAATACAAAAAATCCAGGATCATCAATTGAGAAGTCCCAATCAATAATATTATTTTCTAGTCCAAAAAGACCTATTGCTGGTTTTATTGTTGAAGCTGGTGAATATCTGCCTTGTGATGCCCTATCAAAAAAGGGTTTATTTTTATCATTAACCAATTTATTGAACTCTTTTGAAGATATACCATTTGAAATTTCATTAGTTGAAAAACTAGGGGTACTTATATAAGTAACTATTGAGCCGGAATCAATTTCAACAGCAACAACTGCACCTCGTCTATCATTCATTTGCTCAAATGCAATTTTCTGGGCTTCAATATCTAAAGATGTAAATAAATTATTGCCATTAATAGGAGGTATAAACTTTAATTCTTTAAGCAGTTTTCCTCTTGCATCAACCTCATATATTTTTTTCCCAAATAATCCTCTGAGCTCTTTATCATAGGTGCTTTCAATGCCAGTCTTACCTATCTGATACCCATTGGAATACTTAAAAATAGTTTCTGATTGAGTTATTCCTTGGTTTTTAAAGATATTTTCAAGCTGATAATTATCCATGCCTCCAACATAGCCAATCGAATGAGAAAATAAATTTGGATAATAGTTTTTACGGCTATATCTTTCGTCTATGAAAGCATTAGGAAATTTATAACTTCTAACTTCAAATCTTGCAATTTCTTTTGAAGATAGATTCTTCTTTACAGTCAACTCGCGATTATAGGAAGCTTTAATTTTGAAATTCTCTTTTACATAATCTAAATTGCTATCATCAATCTCAATGATCATCTGAAGTTCATTTAGAAATGCTTCAAGATTGCTTATTAGCCATGGTTTTATTATTAAGTCATAGGTGGGAATATTATTTACGATAATAGTTCCATTCCTGTCATAGATTATTCCTCTAACAGGTTGCACCAAAACTTCTTTAGTTTTATTTTCTAGTGCTGCACTTTCATATTCACCATACTCATAAACCTGCAGTGAATATGCTTTGTATAAGAAATATGAAAAGACTATGCTAAAAAAAACATAAACAATTATTAATCTATTAAAGAAACTCTTTTTTTCTATATACCTTTCTTCTAAATCAATCATTTATGATACGGAGTATTTTTTATTATTGAGAGTGCCCTATAAATTTGTTCAATTAAAATTATTCTAAAAAGCCTGTGCGGGAATGTAAAATCTGATGCAGAAAAAACCTTGTTTGAAGATTTAATAATTTCTGTACCAAGACCAAATGAACCACCAATAATAAAACAGATTTTTATTTTTTTTTGCATAGAGCTTCTAAAGAATTGAGATAAGCTCTCACTGGAAATACTTTCACCCTTCATGTCCCATGATATGACAAAACTATTTTGTGGTATTTTTTTAAGAATTAATTCTGTTTCTAATTTAATTACCTCACTCTTGGATCTTTTTGGGTTCTGCTGGCTTTTAATATTAATAAAATCAATATTTATATCGTTCTTAATTTGTTTTAAATAGTAATTAATACCGTCATTTTCCCAAGGACTTAGTTTATTGCCCACAGAAATAACTAGGAGATGCATTTATCCAGATGTATTTAGAAGGGTGTTCTCACCCCAAAGTCCTTCAAGATCATAAAAATCTCTTGTCTCAGCCTTCATGATATTTACAACTACCCCGCCACAATCTACAAGAATCCAACCTGATTCAACTTTGCCCTCAACATTTAAAATATTTTTTTTATTGGATTTTAAAGATTCTACAAGCTTTTCAGACAGAGACTTAGCATGCCTATTTGAGTTAGCTGTAGCAATGATAATGGTATCAGCAAAAGAAGAAATACCATTTATGTCTAAAGATAAAATATTCTCAGCTTTATTGTCTTTAAGAGTTTCAGTGCAAATAGTTTGTAAATTTTTTAATGACAAATTGATTTTTATTCCAATTATTTTTACTAAATAAAAAATTGTTTCATTCAAATGTATACTAAATCATAATAAACAAAAAAGGGGGATTAATTTTTGGAATTGTTTGCATATAATTCATTGGTTGAACTCTTTAATGCTTATAAAAATTTAATATTTTGGTTTGGCTCTATTTCGTTATTTATTTTTTTATTTAGCATATTAAGTATTAAATGGTTGGTCGGACTAATTCCTGAAGATTATTTTACTAATAAAAAAGTATCAAAACTAAAAAGCAATAATCCCATTTTTTGGTATGCGCTAGCAATAATCAAAAATATAATTGGATATTCTTTAATCTTAGGAGGAATTTTAATGCTCATTCTTCCTGGCCAAGGTCTGTTTACAATTATTATCGGTCTGATGCTCAGTAATTATCCTGGCAAGTTTGAAATTGAAAGAAAACTAATAGCTATTCCAACAATTCTTAAATCTATTAACTGGTTGAGAAGAAAGTCTAATAAACCAATACTAAGAGTTAATTAAATAGTAGATATTTTTTCTATGTATTTTGAAAGGATGGCTAATCTTTGAGCTGCATCAAATGCCTCAAGAAGATTTTGTCTTTGATTGGTTGTGAGAGGTATTAAACCAGCTAAATGATATGCGATTGAGTCTGCAGAATTAAAATCTACTTTTATTGGCAGCTCTGTAACCTTAGGATGTTTTATTATTTGTGACAGTATATTTATTATTTCTGGATACTCTGCTATCAAAGCCTGATTATCTACCTCTGGATCAATTTCAGGTTTTATATCCGCAATATTTAAGCCATCCTCGAGTTGACATAAATTATTTATAGAAACTTTATTCTCAGCCCTGACTGTAATGCCCAGAAGACCGTTTGGTAAATTATTGAAATCAATAATCTCAACATAAGTACCTTTTTTATGGATTTCAAAGTTTAATTCATCTTTTTTCTGAAGAACAATAACAAAACCATGATCATTAGACATGCAATTTTTAATCATATTTATATATCTTGGTTCAAATATCTGCAGTGACTGAATTGATCCAGGCAAAGCAACTAAGCCAAGAGGAAATACTGGTAAGTTATTTTTCATTTAAAAAATTAATTATAGGCTGGGAGATACTTTGACTATCTTTGTTTGTCATTAATATCACTACATCATAGTCTCTAATTATAGTTTTAATACCATTAAGACATTTATCCAAGGTATCGTAAGAGTTGGCATCATCAATAACTTTCTTTTGATCCAGCCAAACAACATCATCAAACTCCTTGACTGATTCATTGATTGAATCTCCGTGATATCCTGCGGACATTGTATTCGATCCTAATTCAACAATTCCTAGAATTTTCTTAGATTGAAAATTTTTTCTTACAGCATCAGATGTATATTTTATTGCAGTTGGATGATGGGCAAAGTCATCATAAATTTTTATTCCATTATGCTCACCTTTAAACTCTAATCTTCTCTTTACGCCCCTAAATTTTCTTAATGATTCTATAGAGTCTTTTACATTTATCCCTTCTGTTTTAGCTGCAAGAATTGCACAAATATAGTTTTTAAAATTGTGCTCCCCAATTAAGGGAAGAGACTCAAGAGAGAAAATCTCATTAGAAATTGAAAATTCTTTTTTGTTATAGTTTAGATGAATTTCATTATCATTAATCTTAATCTGGTTGCTCCAGCAACCCATATCTATTACATCTTCGATATTTTGATCATCAGAAAAATAAACAATATTTCCGGAGGAAGGTATTGTCCTTATAAGGTGATGAAATTGTTTTTTGATATCATCAATGCTCTCAAAAATATCGGCATGATCAAACTCAATATTATTTATTACAAGAGTATTCGGTGCATAGTGAATAAATTTTGATCTTTTATCAAAAAAAGCAGAGTCATACTCATCAGCCTCAATAACAAAAATTTTATGAGACCCTAGTGATGCTGAGCCATTTATCTCATTAGATACGCCGCCAACAAGATAGCCTATATCAATACCCTGATCTAAAAATATATGAGCTAACATATAGGATGTTGTTGTTTTGCCATGAGTTCCTGAAACAGCATAAACCTTTTTTGCTTTTAAGATTTCACCAAGCATTTCAGGTCCAGATTTAAAAGGCAGCTTATTATCAAGTATATATTCCACACATTCATTGCCTCTTGATAATGCATTACCAATCACATATAGCTCTGCTTTTGGAAGATTTTCTAAAGAGTAGCCCTTAACCGTTGAAATTTTTAAATTTTCTAGGTGCTCTGACATTGGGGGATAAAATTGTATATCAGCACCAGAAACCTCATGTCCAGACTCCTTGAGAATTTGTGCAAGGCCGCCCATGAATGTTCCGCATATACCTAAGATATGTATTCTCATATTAGTTATAATACGTTAACAAAAAATTTTAAGACATATTAAGATAGGAATTAGATGAAAAAAAATGCTTTATATGCTCAATCTGGGGGAGTTACTGCAGTAATTAATGCAACAGCTGGTGCTTTAATTTTGGAAGCAAAGAAAAGTAAAAAAATAGGCAAAGTTTTTGCTGCAAAAAACGGTATTCTTGGCGCACTTAGAGAAGATCTAATTGACACATCAAAAGAATCGATTTCTGCATTAAGATCTTTAAGTTACAGGCCAGGGGGCGTTTTTGGATCATGTCGCTATAAATTAAAAGATATAGATTCTAACTTAAAGGAATATACAAGACTTATTGAAGTTTTTAAGGCTCACAATATTGGATATTTTTTTTACAATGGGGGTAATGATTCGGCAGATACTGCCTTTAAAGTGTCTCAAATAAGTCAGAAACTTGATTACCCCATTCAATGCATTGCTATACCTAAAACTGTAGATAACGATTTGGCACTTACAGATTGTTGTCCTGGCTTTGGCTCTGCAGCAAAATATATTGCAACTTCAACTCTTGAAGCATCTTTAGATGTTGCATCAATGTCTGAGACATCAACAAAAGTATTTATATTAGAAGTCATGGGCAGGCATGCAGGATGGATGGCTGCATCATCGGCCTTAGCTAGAAAGGGTAAAGGTGATGCACCTCATATAATCTTATTGCCAGAAGTTGTATTTGATCAAAAAGAATTCTTGTCATCTGTAAAAAAGATAGTAAATAAAAATGGCTATTGCGTGATCGTTGTTTCTGAAGGTGTTAAAAATAAAAAGGGTCATTTTCTGTCTGAGTCTACCAACAAAGATGCATTCGGGCATGCGCAACTTGGTGGGGTAGCGCCCTTTATTGCTGAACTTATAAACACTAAATTAAAATTAAAAAATCATTGGGCTGTGTCAGATTACCTTCAAAGAAGTGCTAGACATATTGCATCAAAAACTGATCTTGAACATGCAGAAGCAGTTGGATCTTCAGCTGTGAAATTTGCTTTAAAAGGTATGAATGGAGTCATGCCTATAATTGTTAGAAGTAAAGGCCCTAAATATAAATGGAGCATTGAGCCAGCACCCCTTTCAAAAATTGCAAATTTAGAAAAAAAATTACCAAAGAGTTTTATTGCAAAAAATAAAATGGACATAACTCAAAAAGCTATAGATTATTTAATGCCACTTATTCAAGGAGAATCAAACCCACCATATAAAGACGGCATTCCTTATATTCATGATTTTAAGCTAAGTATGGTTAAAAAAAGTCTGCCTAGTTGGAAATAATTTTAATTAAGAATTTAAAACCTCAATAATTTTTGAAATCTCATTCTTTAAATTAATCTTATCTTCTTCATTTAGGAACTCTCCAACCAACACATCATTACCCTTTGAGCGAAAACTGAGTTTTAATAATTTATTTATATCTTTAGAAACTTGAAATGAAGTAAAAGTCCTAAACTCTTCCCATCGATACTCTGCTTTATTTATACCTTTTTCAATAATTACTTTCTCTTGAGAGATCGAAATTTTTTCTCTTTTACTGCTCCATCTAAAGTTTAAGTAAAAAGCTAAAATTAAAATTGCTATTTCTAAACCAGCAAAAGGTAAAATTAAAATTGCTCCTATAAAATAAAAAACAACAGCAATTCCTAAACATATAAATGCAATGCTTGAGATAAAGAACAACCTATGAAAACCTGTCAAAGAACTATTTGGCTTTATGTAAATTACAAATTTGTCCTCGCTAATTTTTTGAACAGAAATCACGATACAATATAGTCTATGAAAAAAATTATTAATGAATATTTTAATTATACGGTGCCTTTCTACGCTCCTGCAGAATTTGTTGTCAAAAAAGCAAAAGGTTCTCTGGTTTGGGACGAAAACAATAAAAGATATATTGATTTCACTGCCGGTATAGCCGTTACAAATTTGGGTCATAGCAACAACGAGTTAATAAAGATAGTAAACGCACAGTCAAAAAAAATGTGGCATCTTTCAAACCTATACATACATCAACCAGCTGTAGAACTGGCAAAAAAGCTAAGTAAAAAAACTTTTGCCGATAAAGTTTTCTTTTGTAATTCAGGCGGTGAATCAATTGAGGCAGCAATAAAAACAGCAAGAAAATATACCTCAGAGAATTTTAGGAAAGATAAAAATGAAATTATTTCTTTTTCTACATCTTTCCATGGAAGAACAATGATGGGAATTGCCCTTGCAAAAGCAAAGCACCTAATAGATGGATTTGCTCCTTTGCCAAGAGGTATAAAAAATCATCCATATAATGAAATTGAGGGTCTTGAATCTTTATTTTCTGAAAAAACTTCAGCAGTTATTTTAGAATTAGTTCAGTGGCAATCAGGCATAACAAAAGCTGATAAAAAATTTATTACAAAAATAAAACAACTTGCTAAAAAATATAATGCATTAATTATTATAGATGAAGTTCAGTCTGGAATTGGAAGGACTGGGACTTTCTTTGCTTATGAGCAGTTTGCTATTAAGCCAGACATTTTATGTTTCGCAAAAGGTATAGCTAATGGCTTTCCGTTAGGCGGCATTCTTACATCAAGTAAAATTGGAGATTCAATGAATGTTGGTTCTCATGGGACAACATTTGGAGGCGGACCAATAGCATGCTCAATTGGTTCAGCAGTAGTAGATACAATATCTAAAAGATCTTTTCTCAAAACTGTGGTTCGAAAAGAAAAAATATTTTTAAAAAGGCTTAATGCTATTAATTTAAAACATAAATGTATTAAAAAAATATCCTCTGCTGGTTTGTGGATTGGGATAGAGTTTGATGTAAATTTTGTAAAAAATATTGACGATCTTATTAAAAAGTCTCATGAGAATGGGCTTATGATTCTAAAAGCAAATATTAATACAATTAGGTTTTCACCCAGCCTAATCATTGAAGATGATTTAATAGAAAAAGGTCTAAAGATATTTGAGAAATCTATTATTCAGTCTCTGGAGAGTTAAGTTCAACTTCTTCAATCATTTTATCAACTTTTCTGTATCCTTGAGGAAGCAAATTTCCTCTCTTGGCTCTTGTTGAAATATAATTTTCTAAATCTTTTAGTTTCAACGTAAGGAATCTTTTACCGCTATCAATTCGAAGTGAGCTATTAAGCGATATAAGTTGTGCATGAGCCATAAATTCTTCTTTTGCTACGAATTTTGCTGTAGGAATATTAATTATTTTGTTTCCTTTGCCCTTTCCTAAGATTGGAAGTTCATCAATTTTAAATATTAATAATCTTCCAATATTTGAAATAGCAGCAATGAATACATGATCATTCCTAACTTTTATAGCTCTAAGAAGCTCAGCGCCATCAGGAAGCTTCATAAAGGCTCTGCCAGATTTCTTATTGGAAATCATATTCTTGAACTCAGATATGTACCCATATCCAGCTGTGTTCATAATCATATATTTCTCCTCTTCATTACCAATAAGGGATGAAATAAATTTAACGCCAGAGTCAGCAGTCACTCTTCCAGAAATTGGATCACCCATACCTCTTGCCGATGGCAGTGAATGACTAGGGAGCGAGTATGCCTTTCCGTTTGAGTCTAGAAAAACTGCCAGTTGATTACTTTTACCTCTACAAAAATCCTGTAATTTGTCATCTCCTCTATAAGAAAGAGTGGCTGGGTCTATCTCATGACCCTTTGCGCTTCTAATCCAACCTGCTTCAGATAAAATTACAGTTATTGGCTCAGTTACAAGAGTCTCCTCTTCAGAAAATACTTTAGCCTCAGATGATTCTTTAATTGGTGACTTTCTTTCATCACCATACTCATCTCTGATATCCAATAGTTCCTTTTTTATCAGGGTCTTTAATCTAGATTTGGAATTTAAAATCTTTTCAATTTCATCTTGTTCTTCAAGTAACTGGTCTCTTTCTTGTTCCAACTTTATTTGTTCTAGTTTTGCTAGCTGCCTTAACCTAATCTCTAAAATGGCATTAGCTTGAATATCAGAAAGTTTAAAAGCTTTAATAATTTCTTTCTTTGGCTCGTCTGACTCTCTAATAATTTTAATTACTTTATCTAAATCTAAATAAACAATTAATAAGCCCTCTAATATATGTAGCCTATCGTTAACTTGATCTAGTCGATGTTCGAGTTTTCTTGTAACTGTATTTTTTCTAAAAGTAAGCCATTCTCTCAACAACTCAACTAATGAAAATACTCTAGGGCCGCCCTTTAAAGAAATAAGATTCATATTGGCCCTGTAATTTTTTTGAAGATCTGTCGATGCAAATAAATGATTCATCACATCTTCTGCATTTACTCTGTTAGATTTAAGAGTAATAACTAGTCTTACAGGCTCCTTATGATCACCCTCGTCTGCTAGATCAACTATCATTGGAACTTTCTTTTTAAGCATCTGGTCTGCTATTTGTTCAAGTATTTTTGAACCTGAAGCCTGATATGGGAGAGCGTTAATAATGATTTCATTTTTTTCTTGGGACCAGTGAGCCTGAGCTTTAAAGCCACCCCTTCCAGTTGAATAAATTTCTTCGAGTTCTTCTTTGCTTGCAATAATTGGCGCTTCATTAGAAAAATCAGGACCTTTAATAATTTTAAGAACCTCTTTCAGCTCTGCCTTGGGATTTTCAAGAACATGAATTGTTGCATCTATAACCTCGTTAATATTGTGAGATGGGATATCTGTTGCCATCCCAACAGCAATTCCAGAAGTACCATTTAATAAAATAGAAGGAAGTTTGGCTGGAAAAATCACTGGCTCTAAAAGAGAGCCATCAAAATTTGGTTGCCAATCAACTGTTCCTGATTTCAATTCAGATATTAATAAATCAGCAAACTTAGTAAGCTTGGACTCTGTATATCTCATCGCAGCAAATGATTTTGGATCATCTTGTGAGCCCCAATTACCTTGGCCATCTACCAAAGGATATTTAAAAGAAAAATTCTGAGCCATCAAAACCATTGCTTCATATGCAGCGCTATCACCATGAGGATGAAACTTACCTATCACATCTCCAACAGTTCTAGCTGATTTTTTATATTTGGACCCAGCATCTAAGCCAAGCTCAGACATAGCATACAAAATCCTTCTTTGAACTGGCTTTAGTCCATCTCCAATATTGGGTAATGCTCTGTCCAATATGACATACATAGCATAATTTAAGTATGACTCTTCAGCGTATTGTTTAAGACTTATTGAAGTTTTTTGTTCTTGTTGTTTCATGTTTATATTTTTGCAAGCGATCCTTTTTTCTCAAGCCATTCTTTTCTTGCTGAAGCATTTTTCTTAGATAAAAGTAGATCCATCATAGAATTAGCATTATCACTTGAGCTAATTGAAAGTTGAACTAATTGTCTGGAAGATGGATCCATAACAGTCTCTCTTAACTGCGATGGATTCATTTCACCCAAACCTTTAAATCGCTGAATATTTATCTTTGGCTTACCCTTTTTACTTTTAAAATCTTTTACTATTGCCTCTTTTTGAGCATCATCCAAAGCATATAAGACATCTTTTCCACAATCTATCCTGTATAGAGGTGGCATAGAAATATATATTCTCCCTTCTTGCACTAGTGGCTTGTAATGTCTTAAAAATAAAGCACATAGTAATGTTGCAATATGTAGTCCATCAGAATCAGCGTCAGCTAAAATACAAATTTTTCCATAGCGCAATGAGCTTAAATCACTATTCCCTGGAAGTACTCCTATCGCAGTTGATAAATTTTTGATTTCTTGAGATTTAATTATTTCAGCACTTTCTAAATCCCACGTATTTAAAATTTTACCTCTTAGGGGCATTATTGCTTGAAAAGATCTTTCTCTTGCTTGTTTTGCTGAACCGCCAGCAGAATCACCCTCAACAAGAAATAGTTCAGTTTCGTTTAAATCTTGGCTATTACAATCTGATAGTTTTCCAGGTAAAGCAGGACCCTTAAATGTTTTTTTTCTTTCAACAATATTGGAAACCTTTGCTCTAGTTTGAGCTGATATGATTGCGAGCTCTGCAATTTTTTCACCCTCTTCTGTATGGGTATTAAGCCATATACTAAATGTATCTTTAGTAGTACTTGCTACAAATGACATATGATCTTTTGAATCCAATCTTTCTTTAGTCTGACCTGCAAATTGTGGATTCTGTAATTTTGATGAAACTATAAAAATGGCGTTGTTTATTACATCATCTGCATTAATTTTAAGGCCTTTTGGTAATAGATTTCTGTAATCACAAAACTCTTTGATTGAATCTAATAATCCAGACTTGAAACCATTCAAATGCGAGCCACCCTGAGCAGTTGGGATTAAATTTACATAAGTCTCATTAAGCTTATTCTTTGGGGGTTTTGGTGACCAATTAATTGCAAATTCTAATTCTTGAGTATCTCCAGACTTTGAGCAAACCATTGATTCTTCCAGAACAAGATCAGATCCTTCTGAAGATTCAACTAAATAACTTTTCAGCCCATCTTCATAAAACCACTTTTCTTTATCGTTAGATTTTTTTTCATTATTAAATTCGATTGTTAATCCAGGGCATAGGACTGCTTTTGCTTTTAGAAGATGTTTTAGTGACTTAATTTGAACTTCAATATCCTCAAAATAAACTGGATTAGGTTTAAAGGTTATCGAAGTTCCTGTATTTCTTAGACCAACCTCACCAACTTGTTTTAATTCTGAGGCTTTATCTCCATTATTAAATGATATTTCATATTCTTTTGAATCTCTTTTAACTCTTACTTCAAGTGATTCAGATAAAGCATTAACAACTGATACTCCCACACCATGCAGGCCTCCAGAAAAATTATAATCATCACCTGAAAACTTAGCTCCTGCATGAAGCTTACATAAAATTAATTCAACCCCTGTGACTTTATGCTCAGGATGTATATCTACTGGCATCCCTCTTCCGTTATCAGAAACTTTTATATTTCCATCTTTTAAAATGGAGATTTTGATATTACTGCAATGTCCAGATAGTGCTTCATCAACTGAGTTATCTAAGACTTCTTGGATTAGATGATTAGGATTGGATGTATCCGTATACATTCCAGGTCTTTTTTTTACAGGATCTAAACCTGATAAGACCTCGATTGCTTCTGCATCATATGAATTTTTAGCCAATTTAAGATGCCTATTTAATAATTGAACTTATAAAAGATATTCTACTCTAAAGAGATATAAAAAATTATAAAATATAAAAAAATTGTAAATGTTTACACTGCAAACATTAATATTGGGTTAGAATAATCGAATGAAACAATCAACCAAGCTAACATTTGCCATACTTACTCTATCGTTTAGCCTTTACTCAGAGAATTTATTAGATATCTACAACGAGGCTTTAGAGAATGATCCTACATTTAAAGCGGCTGAATTTTCTTATCTTGCTGATAAAGAACTTGTTGTTCAAGGAAGAGCTGCATTACTGCCAAGTTTAACAATAAGTGGTTCAACAAATTGGAATGAGTACTATCAAGATAAGCAGCTACAGCAAGAATATAATTCATTCTCAAGTTCAGCAAGACTTACCCAACCTTTATTTAGGCTTGATAGCTGGTTTCAATATAAACAATCAAAATCATTAACTAATGCCGCTGAAGCAGACTTTGCTTATGAGCAACAAAACCTTCTAGTAAGAACAGCTGAGTTATATTTTGGGGTTCTAAGAGCAATTGATAATCTTAATGCTGCTATTTCTGAAGAAAAAGCTATTAAGAAACAATTAGATCAAGCACAACAAAGATATGAGGTTGGTCTATCAGCAATTACGGGTGTCCAGGAGGCACAACTTGCTTATGACTTAAGTAAAGCATCAAGGATTAATTCTGAAGGTAAGCTTTTTTCTGCTAGAGAAGCACTAAATGCTCTAATCGGTAGAGAAATATTTAGCTTAGATGAATTGGGTGAAGGGTTGCTAATAGAAAATCCATCACCAACATCAAAAGAAGAATGGGTTAACCTGGCACTAAATAATAATTACCAGCTTAAAGCTGCATATCTTAGAAAAGACGCAGCAAAAAATAATGCTAGAAATGCTGCATCAAATCATCTTCCAAAAATAGATATCGTTGGCTCAAAGTCTGAATCTGAAACTAATCAGTTTAACTATGAGGGTATAGATTTTAATGGTCAGGGTATACCTGTACCAGAGGTAACTGGTAGAAGAAATTTTGCAATTCAATTCAGTATGCCAATCTTTCAAAGTGGAGCAGTGAATTCAAGACGGAAGCAAGCATACGCTCAGTATGAAAGATCTAATGAAAATACTCTTTTTGCTCAAAGAAGAGTAATTCAAGAAGTGCGATCAGGATATTCAAATGTTGTCACATTAGTTGCAAATGTTACCGCCCAAAGGCAGGCTGTGATTTCAGCTACTAGTGCGCTCGAGGCAACTCAAGTAGGTTACAAAGTTGGCACTAGAAATGTTGTAGATCTCTTACAAGCTGAAAAAAATCTTTACAGTGCAGAAAAAAATCTTGCTAATGCTAAATACGATTATATTCTTGCTGATTTAAGATTAAATTTGGCTGCCGGAACAATAACTCCAGGTGATCTTGTTCAAATCAATAATCTTTTAAAGTAATCTAAATGCCAGAACTACCAGAGGTTGAGACAACCCTGCAGGCAATAAAAAAATTCAAGAATCAAAATCTTAATGATGTAAAAATCTATAACAGAAATTTAAGATGGAAAGTTAATAAGGATCTTGAAAAAAAATCACGAAATAAAACATTAAAAAATCTTTCTAGAAGAGCCAAATATATAATTTTTGAATTAGATAATGTTTTTCTTATTCTCCATCTTGGTATGTCAGGAAGCTTAAGAATTACAAAAAAAGAAGATAATTATTTTTTAAAACATGATCACATTGAATTTATCTTCGATAAAGAAAAAATCGTATACAACGATCCAAGAAGGTTTGGTTCACTTCATATAACAAACAATTTAGATACTCATAGATTAATAAACAATTTAGGGCCAGAACCCCTTTCAAGAAATTTTAGCGGGTCATATCTTTACGAAATTTCTAGAAAATCTAATACAAATATTAAAACTTTTATTATGAATCAAAAGCATGTTGTAGGAATAGGCAACATATACGCATCAGAGACTTTATATCTTGCAAAAATAAATCCTTTAAAAACTTCTCATGAACTTTCAGAAGAAGAGTGCAAAAAAATAACACATGCTTCAAAAAAAATACTTAAGTCTGCAATTAAAGTTGGGGGCACTACTCTAAAAGATTTTTATTCAGCAGACGGAAGTCCTGGATATTTCAAAATTAAATTAAATGTTTATGGAAGAGACGGGCAACCATGTCGTAAGTGTAAAAAAGATATTAAAAAAATTAACTTAAATCAAAGAGCAACATATTTCTGCTCAAAATGCCAAATTTAAGTTTCTAGCTTTGCTTTAAGTGCTTGTTCAACTTTTGGATGAACAAATTTAGATACGTCACCTTTTAAATCTGAAATCTCTTTTATTAAGCTAGATGACACATATATTAGGCTTTCTTTTGGTGTAAGAAAAATGCTCTCAATATCTGGTGCAAGTGATCGATTCATGGTCGCTAATTGAAATTCATACTCAAAATCAGATACTGCTCTTAAGCCCCTAATAATGGCACAAGCATTATAATCTTTGGCCAAATCGACAGTTAATTTTCTTGGAAACCCAACCACCTCAACCTTATCATTATCTTCATATATTGATTCTGCAAGGTTTATCCTATCCTCCAAAGAAAACATTGGATTTTTTGAATCACTCCTAGCTATAGCTACAACAACCTTGTCAAAAAGACCGCAGCCTCTTTCAATAATATCCATATGACCATAAGTTATTGGGTCAAATGAACCGGGGTAAATTGCAACTCTCATGTGCAAATCATACTAAAGACACGTTTTTAAGCAATATAATTTGGCTAATACTAAAAATTAAATAAATGCAAGAACTTTTAAAAAATCTTTTTATTAAATTTGATAGAAACAAAATTTTTAGATATTATCTTAAGTTCATACTAACGGGGGAGTAAATTTTTTACTCTAAAAAAAAGGAGTTTAATATGAAATATTTATTAATCTTAGGTAGTGTTATTGCCCTTCCTTCCTTTGCTGCAGGTGGCGGAGACCTTGATGCTAGTGATTACACTGGTGTTAGTTTCTGGTTGGTTACCGCAGCTTTATTAGCATCAACAGTTTTCTTTTTTATTGAAAGAGATAGAGTTGCTGCTAAATGGAAAACGTCATTAACAGTATCTGGACTAGTTACAGGTATTGCTTTCTGGCACTACTTATACATGAGAGGTGTATGGGTTGAGACGGGTGAGTCACCAACAGTATTTAGATATATTGACTGGTTACTAACAGTGCCTTTATTAATATGTGAGTTCTATTTAATACTTGCTGCTGCAACAAATGTTGCTGGATCATTATTTAAAAAGCTTCTCGTAGGTTCACTAGTTATGCTTGTATTTGGGTATATGGGTGAAGCTGGAATTATGGCTGCATGGCCTGCATTCATCATCGGGTGCCTAGCTTGGTTCTATATGATTTATGAATTGTGGGCTGGAGAAGGTAAATCAGCTTGCAATACTGCAAGTCCAGCTGTTCAATCAGCATATAACACAATGATGTACATTATCATTATTGGTTGGGCTATTTATCCTGTAGGTTACTTTACTGGTTACCTAATGGGTGATGGCGGATCAGCCCTAAATCTAAACCTTATTTATAACCTTGCTGACTTTGTTAACAAGATTCTATTTGGTTTAATTATATGGCATGTTGCTGTTAAAGAATCTAGCGCATAAGTTTAGATACTTAAAATTTAAAACCCGGTTTAAACCGGGTTTTTTTTTGAAATTTGTTACTTCCAAATAGGTTTTATGGGGAAATAGTTTCTCCATCATATGCTAATAAGTTTCCAGAATCATTTGTTGTTGCATTTTCAATTACACTTGAAAGCAACTCCCTGCTTTGTTCTGGAGTGAATAACTTACCTTTTGCTACATTTTTTTTAAATGGCTCGCTAAGATTGCTATCCACTGTTCCAGGTTGAAGTCCTAAGACAATTGCACTTGGATTTGTCCTTTTTAATTCAATACTAAAATTTTTAATTATCTGATTGAGTGCTGTCTTGCTTGCTCTATACGAGTACCAGCCACCCAATTTATTGTCTGAAATACTTCCTACCCTTGCACTTAAAAAGGCCAAAACAGACTTAGTATCTTTTGTTAGTAATGGTATGAAGTATCTGCCTACCAATGAAGGACCAATAGCGTTCACGCTCATAACTTTAATCATACTGTCATGATTAATATCTTTAATACTTTTTTCGGGGCCAAAGCTCTCAGTGTGTAAAATCCCTGTAGCTACAATAATATGATTTAGATAACTTTCTTTTACTTTTTCTGCTGCATTTTCAATACTATTTTGATTTTCAATATCCAACTCAAAACTATGAACTTTCTTATCTTTATAACTTTTATGTTTTCTTGAAAATGCATATACATTTTTAACTGATTGATCTTTAGAGTAATGCTCTACGAATGCATTCCCTATTGCTCCAGATGCACCAATAATTGCAACATTTTTATCCATTAAGGCCTCCTTATATCGTCTACCATTTCATAAACATATTCTGGGGGCTTGCTGTAAAAATTGGAGACAGTTAAAGCAATAACAATATTGATAAGCATTCCAATAAAACCAATACCTTCAGGTGAAATGCCTAAAAACCAGTGTTGTACACTATTAAGTTCAATATTAATAAATTTAAAATAGATAATATATGAGGAAGTAAATATTAGTCCTGATAACATTCCTGCAATTGCTCCCTGCATATTTAATCTTTTATAAAAAATACCAAGAAATAGAGCTGGAAAAATGGTAGATGCTGCAAGCCCAAAAGCAAAAGCTACCACTTGAGCTACAAAGCCTGGAGGATATATTCCAAACAGCCCCGCAACTAATATAGCTACTGCTGCAGAATATCTTGCATATAAAAGCTCTTGTTTCTCAGTAATTTTTGGCATAAAAGTTTTCTTAAGTAAATCATGAGAGACTGAAGCGGATATTACTAAAAGCAATCCAGCTGCAGTTGATAATGCCGCAGCTAGAGCTCCAGCTGCTACGAGAGCAATAACCCATCCTGGCAATTTGGCTATTTCAGGATTGGCTAATACCATTATATCTCTATCAATATATACCTCATTACTATTTGATTGATTAGCAGGGTTACTAACCAGTCTTTCTCCATAATTCCCCTCTCCCTCAACAAACTTTGGTTTAGTTCCTTCTAAAGCATCCCCTACAGAGTATTGAATTAAGCCATCCTCATTTTTATCTTTCCATGCGATTAGGCCGATATCTTCCCAGTTCTGAAACCATTCAGGAGAAGATTGATATTCAACGTTTTGGACAGAATCAATAAAATTAATTCTTGCAAAAGCTGATACTGCTGGAGCTGTTGAGTACAAAATAGCAATAAAAATTAGTGCATAACCCGCAGACTTTCTAGCATCACTAACTTTTGGTACCGTGAAAAACCGAACAATTACATGAGGCAGGCCTGCGGTTCCAAACATTAAAGCTGCTGTAATGCAAAAAATATCAATTTTACTCTTCGAATTTTCAGTGTATGCATTAAAACCTAGTTCAGTAGTAACCTGATCTAATTTATCTAAAAGATAAGTTGAGCTATCTACAAGAGTATCGCCAAAACCCAGCTGCGGCACTGGATTGCCAGTTACTAAAATTGATATAAAAATAGCTGGAACTAAATAAGCAAAAATTAATACGCAGTATTGGGCAACTTGGGTGTAGGTGATTCCTTTCATTCCTCCAAGGACTGCATAAAAAAATACTATACACATACCTATTACAACACCAAGATTGATATCTACTTCAAGGAATCTTGAAAAAACAATGCCCACGCCTCTCATTTGACCGGCTACATAAGTAAAAGAAACAAATATTAAACATATCACTGCAACCAGCCTTGCAGCATTAGAATAATATCTAGTCCCAATAAAATCCGGAACAGTATATTGACCAAATTTTCTTAAATAAGGAGCCAGCAATAACGCAAGCAATACATAACCCCCAGTCCATCCCATTAAATAAACAGAACCATCTTTTCCAAGGAAAGCTATAAGGCCTGCCATAGAGATAAAAGAAGCAGCAGACATCCAGTCTGCTGCGGTAGCCATACCATTTGCAACAGGGTTGACTCCTTTTCCTGCTATATAGAAATCATTTGTTGACTGGGCACGAGACCAAATAGCAATTCCAATATATAACGCAAAAGATAAACCAACAAACAAATAAGTTAATGATTGGGTATCCATTAGTGTTTATCTTCCTCATCATCATGATTTTTGTATTTCTTATCTAATTTATTCATTAAATAAACATAGACAAAAATAAGAGCAACAAAAAAATAAATACTTCCTTGTTGCGCAAACCAAAACCCAAGCTTGAAGCCGCCAATGTGATATTGATCAAGAAAGTCTGAAAATATAATGCCAAAACCAAAAGAAACCATGAACCAAATAGATAAAAGAATAATTAAAATTTTAAGATTAGCTCGCCAATAATCTTTATGCATAACTTATGAGACCTTAATTGATATTCTGTTCTTCTTTTTTAAAGGGTTCCTGATAAAAATTAAATATACCATTGTTATTAATATACCTATAAACTTTTTAAGAGTTAATAAACATGAAAAATTATGGGATTTGAAGTCAGCAAAAAAGCAAAAGAAATAAATGAAAGACTTGAAGCATTCATGGAGGAGCATATTTATCCTCGTGAAAGAGACTATGATGAGTTTACATGCAATCAAGACAACCTCTGGCAATATCCTGATTGGTATGAAGATTTAAAGATAGAAGCAAAAAAACAAGAACTGTGGAATTTATTTTTACCAAAAGAATATGCTCCATGGAGTCCTGGCTTAACAAATTTAGAAATTGCAGGTCTTTTTGAAACAATGTCTAAATCTGCATGGTCACAACAAATCTTTAATTGTAATGCTCCTGATAGAGGTAATATGGAAGTATTGGCAAAATACGGAACTCTTGAACAACAAAAAGAATGGCTTGAGCCATTATTAGCCGGTGAAATTAGATCAGCATATGCGATGACTGAACCAGATGTTGCTTCATCAGATGCAACAAATATGGAACTAGAGATTAGGCGTGACGGTGATGAGTATGTTCTTAATGGAAAGAAATGGTGGACAACTGGTGTTATTTCACCCAAATGTAAGTTTATGCTTGTCATGGGAAAATCAAATCCTGATAACCCTCGCCATACTCAACACTCAACAATTATTGTGCCCACTGACGCTGAGGGATTTTCAATAACAAGAGCTCTTAGATCTCTTGGTGAATATCACTCTCCAGGCGGTGAAGGTGATGTAGTTTTTAAAAATGTGCGTGTCCCAGTATCCAATCTGATATTAGGTGAAGGAAGAGGGTTTGAAATAGCTCAAGGTAGGCTTGGTCCAGGAAGATTCCAATATGCAATGATGTTTGTTGGTATGGCTCAAAGATCTTTAGAGCTCATGTGTGAAAGAGCGCAAAATAGAGTTGCTTTTGGTGAAGCTCTTATAAAAAAAACAAGTGTTCAACATGAAATAGCAAGAAGTCGGTGCGATATAGAGCAATGTCGATTACTTGTTTTGTCTGCTGCTGAAAAGATGGATAAATACGGAATTGATGCTGCAAGAGATTACATCTCAATGTTAAAAATAGTAGCACCAAAAATGTGTGAGGATGTCTCCAGCAGAGCAATACAGATATTTGGAGGTATGGGTGTATCTCAGGATACTCCGTTAGCTCATATATTTACTACCAGCAGATTTTGTCGAATTGCAGATGGACCTGACGAGGTGCATATGTCTCAACTTGCAAAGCTAACAATAAGATCTTTATAAATTATATTAATTAGGAGTGGCTAGAAAATTTGTGCCCTGAATCATTTCGTCTGCATGTTCAAGGATTAGCTTCTTTACTGCGCTAACAATAGGATTAGATCTTGATAATTCATGTTGAATTAAATAAAAACCTATTTTGAAGCAATATTTATCTTTTTCATAAGGAACTAATCTTGAGTCCTGATCGCCATCAAGCTCTGTTAGCACAGTAACTCCATTTCCATAGCGTACAACCGCATGAGCATCCTGATATGAATTTGATGAAATAATTATATTTGGATCCTGAAAAAAAGTTTTAATAACGCTATTGGTACCCATTTGATCTTTCCTTTTATATGCAATCCACTCAAAATCTTTTGGATCTTTTATCTTATTTATATATTCCTTTGTTCCATATATATGCATATTAATTTCACTGAGCAAAGTTGCTATAGAGTCTTCGGGGGGTTGGGTTGTGCCAACAAAACCAAGATCAAACATTTCTGTAGTCATTTCTGAGTCATCGGCGCAATTGACTATATGAATCTCAAGATTTGGAAAATTTTGTCTAATTTTAGTAATAATGTTTGTCATATTCCTACCGCCCTCACCCTGTTTATATAAAACAAGTTTCCCGGTCATTTGCTCTGAATTTGGAATAAACTTTTCTTTTAATGCAGTTATTTTAAAATCAATTTTCTGAACTTCTTTATATAGATCTTTACCATGAACAGTAAGTGAATAGCCTGAATTTTTTCTCTCAAACAACTTGGTATTTAGCTCTTTTTCAAGTTTCTCAATCTTCCTAGATACAGTTGAGTGATTTACACCCATTTCTTTTGCACAACCACTGAGGGTTCCATGATTTGCACATGAAATAAAATATTCTAAATTTCCCCAATCAAGCATAATTTAATTGTTATTGTTTATTTATGAACATAATATATCTTATTTGAGCATTTACAATCAATAGCTATGCCTATTATTCGCAAGTGGTGTGTTAGTTTTTCTAGTACTATGAAGTTAGTTTTTATATTAGACTTTTTATTATTAAAGAGAGGAATAAATGAAGGTTTTAAGAACACCAGACTCATGTTTTGCAAAGATAAAAGACTATCCTTTTGAACCCGTATATACAAACATTATAGCTAAAGACGGAAGTGTTATAAGAATCCATCATATAGATGAGGGCCCAAAAGATGGTCCCATTTTGCTAGCCATGCATGGGCAACCAGTATGGAGTTATCTATATTCTAGAATGATTCCAATACTTACTGAGGCAGGAATTAGGGTTATAGCACCTGATTTAGTTGGTTACGGCAAATCAGACAAGCCTGCAGCTAGAGAAGACTATTCATATCAAAATCAAGTAGATTGGATGGGAGAGTGGTTAAAGAAAAATAATTTTCAAAATTTAACTTTTTTTGGACAAGATTGGGGAGGCTTAATAGGCTTGAGAATGGTAGCTGCAGATCCAAATAGATTTGTAAAAATTGCTATGGGTAATACAGGTCTTCCGTATAACCCTAATGCTCCTCAAGAAGTTATAGATGAAGTAAATGAATTTAGGGCATCGAATAAAAAAATAAGCTTCTTTGAAATGTCTAAAACAGTTAGCAAAATGGATAAAAGCAAACATATGGCAACAAAATTTATGTACTGGCAAAAATTTACTTGGGATTCAAAAAATCTTCCAATTGGTTTAATTAACTCTTGGCAAATGGAGAGTCAGTTTAGGAAATCTCCGGTCAAAGCATTTATCCATATTCTGTTACAAGGGATAGGACTAGAGAAAATTTCACCCTTTTATACTGATTTAATGAAAGCTTATGAGGCACCCTTTCCCGACCCATCATATAAAATGGGTCCTAGAGCAATGCCCAGTCAAGTTCCAATGATACCAGATCAGTCTCTAGATGCTCAGAGGAAAGCAAGAGAGTTTTTTAAAACTTCCGATAAACCTTTTTTAGCTGTTTTTGCAGGAAATGATCCAGTCACAAATGGTGCTGAGAAAGATGTTCTTAAAATGGCTCCAAATGCAAAAAGTGCTCCTCATATTGGCGGAGGTCATTTTTTTCAATGGACTAAAGCAGAACCACTATCTAAGATATTAATTGATTTTATTAAAGAGTAATTTTTTATGATTCATTTATACACAGCTTCCACACCTAACGGACATAAAGTCTCTTGTTTATTAGAGGCGTTAGAAATGCCCTATGAGGTTCATCCAGTAAATCTTGCAGAAGGTGAACAAAAAAAACCTGAATTTTTAAAAATTAGTCCTAATGGAAGAATCCCAGCTATTGTAGATACTGATAATGATGACCTTTCGATCTTTGAGTCTGGTGCAATAATGCTGTATCTTGCAGAAAAGGCAGGCAAACTTATTCCAAATGATGTTAAAGGAAGAGCAAAAGTAACTGAATGGCTTATGTTCCAAATGGGAGGCATTGGTCCAATGATGGGTCAAGCAAATGTTTTTTTTAGATACTTTCCTGAAAAAATTCAGCCAGCAATAGAGAGATATCAAAATGAATCAAGGCGTCTTTTTGAAGTTTTAAATACTCATTTGGCTGACAATGAATGGCTCGCAGGAGAATATTCAATTGCAGACATTGCTAATTGGTGTTGGGTTAGAACACATAATTGGTCAGGTGTATCAATTGATGGACTAACCCATTTAGAAGATTGGAAAAATAGAATGTATGAACAGCCAGGAATGATTAAGGGAACTAAAGTTCCAGTAGATAGAGAAAGTATCTTAAAAAATAAGGAAGATGAAAAGGAGTTTATAAAAAACGCACAAAAAATGGTAAAAAAATAAGGGGGAATCTTATGTTAAAAGTTTATTTTACACCTGGAACTAGAGCGGGAAGAGTGATTTGGCTGCTAGAAGAATTAGGACTAGATTATGATGTGGACATCTTGCCTTTTACAAAAGAGGGTTTGAAATCTCCAGAACATAGATCGAGACACGCATTAGGAAGAGTGCCAGTTCTTGAAGATGGTGATATTTCCATATTTGAATCTGGAGCAATTATTCAATATATCCTTGAGCGTCATAAAGATGGCGGTCTTAAACCTGATTCAGACTCTGAAGAGTTTCCATACTATCTACAATGGTTTCATTATTGTGAAGGTATGGTTATGCCACCAATGAACCAAGTTGTGGTTCAGACATTTCTATTGCCACCTGACAGAAGAGATGAGAATGTTTTAAAACAAGCACAAAACCTGATTACCAAATCTCTTGGACCGGTTAATGAAAACCTTGCAGACAAAGATTACTTAGTTGGTAATTTTTCTGCAGCTGACCTTATGCTTGGTCATTCTTGCTTTATGGCTAATAGATTGGGGTGTGTTCCTGATGAAATGGAGCATATAAAAAATTATGTAGCACGCATTGAGTCAAGACCGGCATTCCAAAAAGCAATAACTTTAGGAGAATAAATGGAATATAAAAATAGCGTTCATCCTACTAAAGAACAAATGGAAGGATTTCTTGAGGGCGATAGCGACACACCAATCACCATGATTAACCTTTTGAAATTTAAAAAAAAGGCTGAATACGAGGACGGCAGAGATACTAATCTGACTGGCGAACAAGCATATGCCATATATATGGAAGAGGTTATTGAGCACTTAAAAAAAGTTGGTGGTGAAGTGTCTTTTGGGGGAACTATAAATCGCCTAATGCTGGGGGAGGTAGAAGAGCTTTGGGATAAAGCTTTTATTGCAAAATATCCTAGCAAAAAGGCAATGCTCAAAATGGTTACAGATCCTGACTATTTAGAAAGCAACAAACACAGAGCAGCAGGACTTGCAGGACAGCTTAATATAGAAGTTAAAGAAAATATATTTTGAAGCAATTACAAACATTAAAGAATGATCTTTCAAAAACTAGAATCGTTCAAACAAAAAACCCAGAGATTGAAGCAGAAGAAATTTCAGTATCAATAGAAAGCTTTGCTTTCACATCAAACAATGTTACTTATGGGGTAGCTGGTAACACGATAGGTTATTGGCAATTCTTTAAAACAACAGAAGATGCTAATAATGAATGGGGCTGCATACCAGTATGGGGATTTGCCAAAATTATAAAATCAAATGTCGATGAATTGATTGTCGGAGAAAGATTATTTGGATATTTTCCTCCAGGTGATATTTTAAATTTAAAACCTATCAAAGTTACCAATCAAGGATTTGCAGATGGCAAAGAACATAGAAAAGATCTCCCTGCTGTATATAATAATTATCTAAGACTGTCTGGAGATGCTAATTACGATAGCTCTATAGATAACATTAGGTCCTTATTATTTCCATTACATATAACATCTTTTTGTATATGTGATGCATTACAAGATGAGGCTTACTTTGGAGCAGATCAAATTATTATAGTTAGTGCATCTAGTAAAACTGCAATAGGTCTTGCACAGGGGCTTAAGGAAACTTCTAGTGCTCTATCAATAATTGGTCTTACTTCTCAAAAGAATCTAGGTTTTGTTAAAAACTTGGGTTGTTATGATGAAGTAATTACATATGATCACCTATCCAATGTGAATTTTAATCTTAAATCTGTAATGGTTGATATGGCAGGAAGCCGCGAGATTCTTGGAACTCTTCACGGCTCGCTTGCAGACAACATGCTGAAATGTCTAACAGTTGGTATGACTCATTGGGATAATGAGGTTACTGCTGAAGATGCTCTTGGTCAGGCCATGCTTAGAGAAAGAACAGAATTCTTTTTCGCTCCAGCGCATATTCAAAAACGAGTCACAGATTGGGGATATGAAGGCTATAACCAAAAGACTAATGATTTTATGAAAGCAAGATCTAATCAAAGCATTGATTGGATGCAAGTTAAAAAAATTAATGGGCTTAAAAATTTTATATCTACCTATGAGAAATTTGTAAGTGGAGATATAAATCCAAACGAAGGAATTATTGTGGAGTTAGAAAATGACTGAAAAGATTAAAGTTTTTGGGGCTCCGGCTTCTCCTTATACTCAAAAAATTATATCTATCTTGAGATATCGTCATATTCCTTATGAAGTTTTTTGGGGCGATGTTCCGGGAAAGTTAAGCAGATTAGGAGACATTGAGCTACCAAAGCCTATCTTACTTCCTACTCTTCTTTTAAAAGATGAAAATGGTAAATTAAAAGCAACTACTGATACCACCCCTATCATTAGAAGATTTGAAAACGAGTATCCAAAAAGAAAATTATTACCTGATGATCCTGCTTTATCTTTCATAAATTACTTATTGGAAGATTTTGGTGATGAGTGGGTTACCAAATATATGTTTCATTACAGATGGTATTTTGATGAGGACGCTGATAATGCATCAACCATTCTTCCGTTGAGTGATATTGCAGTGAATATGCCCGATGAGACACTAAAGGATGTAAAAAAAATTATTCATGATAGACAAACTGGAAGACTTTGGGTTGTAGGCTCAAATGACACAACAGCTAACCTAATTGATACAAGTTACAGAAGATTCTTAAAATTAATGGATGATCATTTATCTGTCAGCAAGTTTTTATTTGGAGAAAAACCTTCCTCTGCTGATTTTGCTATCTTTGGGCAATTAACCCAGCTCATTGGATTTGATCCTACGTCAAGAGAGATTGCGTATGATACTGCATTAAGGCTTGTTTCTTGGCAAGATGTAATGGCTGACTTGTCTGGTCATGATGTAGAAAATAGTAATTGGACGCTTCTTGAAGAGAGTCCCACTTCTCTAAAAGAAATTATGAAAGAGTTTGGTAGGATGTATGTACCAGCCTTAATTGCAAATGCAAATGCAATTATGCAGGATGAGGAAACCTGGGAAACCGAAATTGATGGGTCTGTATGGAAACAAAGAGCCTTCCCCTATCAAGCTAAATGTTTAAAGTGGATTAAAGAGGAGTTTGATGCTCTTAATGAAAATGATCAGTCAAGAGTTAAAACTTTTCTTGATGGAACTGGGTGTGAAATATTATTAGGATAAAAATATGGAAATTAAAAATAAAAGAATTGTAGTAACTGGTGCTGCAAGTGGTATTGGATTAGCGCTATGTGAAGAATTTCATGCAAGTGGAGCTCAGTCTATTGTATGCGTAGACATGAATGAAAGCGGTGCTAAAGAAATTGCTGAAAAAGTTAATGGACTTGCTGTGGCCGCTGATGTATCTAGTGAGCAAGATATTATTAACGTAATTGAAAAAGCAGATGAATATTCGGGAGGAATTGATATATTTTGCTCTAATGCTGGAATTGGTGGTACTCCTATGCTTTTAGAAACCACATCTGAAGAGTGGAATAATACCTGGGGAGTCAACGTAATGTCTCATGTGCATGCAGCAAAACATGTTTTACCCCAAATGCTTGAAAGAGGTGAAGGTTATTTAATGAATACAGCATCAGCTGCGGGACTCTTATCTCAAATAGGTGCTGCGCAATACGCAGTTACTAAATCAGCGGCAGTAAGTTTTGCTGAATGGGTAAAAATTACATATGGTGAAAAGGGAATTGGTGTTTCCTGTTTATGTCCACAAGCTGTTAGAACTGCTATGACTGCTCAAGGTGCTGGAGTGGCAGGTGTTGATGGCATGCTTGAACCTGATGTAGTTGCAAAAGATGTCTTGGATGCAATTGAAAACGAAAGATTCTTAGTATTACCTCATAAAGAAGTTGGTGAATATGTTCAAAGAAAGGGTAATGACAGAGATAGATGGATAGCTGGAATGCAAAGATTACAAAAACAATTTGAAGATTTTTATAAAAATTGGGCTGGTCAAAATAAAGGAGAAGATAATGAAAACTAAAATAACAGAACTATTTGAAATTGAGCACCCTATAATCCAAGGCGGTATGCATCATGTTGGTTTTGCAGAACTTGCTGCAGCTGTTTCAAATGCTGGTGGACTAGGAACTATTACTGGTCTTACCCAAGGTACGCCTGAAAAATTAGCGAATGAGATTGCAAGATGTAAAGAAATGACAGATAAACCTTTTGCTGTGAATTTAACTTTCCTACCCTCTCTAACACCTCCGGATTATCCTGGATTAATCAAAGAAATAATCGATGCAGGAGTGCCAGTAGTTGAAACTGCTGGAAGAAACCCTGCAGAATATTTACCTGCTCTCAAGGAAGCTGGAATAAAAGTTATTCATAAATGTACTTCTGTTAGACACTCTATAAAAGCTCAGTCCATTGGTTGTGATGCTGTATCAGTGGATGGTTTTGAATGTGGTGGTCACCCGGGTGAGGATGATATTCCTAATTTTATTTTATTGCCTAGAGCTGCAGAAGAGTTAGAGATTCCATTTGTGGCATCAGGTGGAATGGCTGACGGCAGAAGTTTAGTTGCTGCGATGGCACTTGGAGCAGAAGGAATGAATATGGGAACAAGGTTTATAGCAACACAAGATGCACCTGTTCATCAAAATGTTAAAGAAGCTATTGTTAATGCAACAGAACTTGATACTCGATTGATTATGAGATCATTAACAAATACAGAAAGAGTTCTTAATAATGAGGCTGTAGAGCGACTTATGGAAAAAGAAAAAAGATTAGGTGATGATCTTAAATTTGAAGATATTCTTGACGAAGTTGCCGGTGTCTATCCAAAAATTATGCATGAAGGAACCATGGAAGCAGGTGCTTGGTCTTGTGGAATGGTAGCTGGACTTGTAAATGATATCCCAACAGTCCAGGACTTAATAAATAATATTATGTCCCAGGCTGATGAGATTATTAAATCAAGACTGCAAAATTTCTAAAAATTATTTTTTATAATTTGCAGCTTCTTCTGATCCGTCGGTTGCTGTACCTTTTGTGTAAGAATGGGCCCCCATGCCTGCAAGGTCACCGTCTTTAACAATTAAATAAGGCTCTCTTATTGGCTCGCCAGCAAAGAAACATTCTAATATTTCTCTAACACCTGCAGCATATCTAGCTTGAGCAGATAATGATGTACCAGAAGTATGGGGAGTCATGCCATGATTGGGCATTGTTCTCCAAACGTGATCATTAGGAGCTGGCTGTGGAAACCAAACATCTCCAGCATATCCACTTAGCTGACCAGATTCTAAAGCTCTGGCTATAGCATCCCTGTCACATATTTTTCCTCTAGCAGTATTTACTATATATGCCCCTCGTTTCATTTTAGCTATCATTTCATCATTAAATAAATGTTCTGTCTTAGGATGTAAAGGGCAACTAATATTTACTACATCACAAACAGCAACTAATGACTCCACTGAATCATGGTAAGTAAGATTTAATTCTGCTTCTACCTCATCTGGAAGTCTGTGAATATCAAAGTAATGAAGATGAACATCAAAAGGCTTCATCTTTCTAAGCATATCTATACCAATTCTACCCGCAGCAACTGTTCCTACATGCATACCTTCGACATCATAAGATCTTTGAACTGCATCTGCTATATTCCAACCTCCTTCATTAACGATTCTGTGTTGATTATGATAATCCCTTACCATTGAAAGAATCATCATGACAATATGTTCAGCAACTGATCTAGAGTTACAGTAGGTAACCTCAACAACATCTATGTTGTTATCCATAGCTCCTTGAAGATCAACATGGTCAGAACCAATACCAGCGGTAATTGCCATCTTTAAGTTTGGTGCTGTTTCCATTTTTTCACGAGTTAAGTAATAAGGAAAAAATGGTTGAGAAATGACTATATCTGCATCAACAAGCTCTCTATCTGCCTCACAACCTTCACCGTCTTTATCAGAAGTAACAACTAAGGTATGTCCTGCATCTTCAAGAAACTTTCTTAAACCAAGCTCACCAGAAACACATCCAAGAAGTTCACCCGGTTTGAAATCAATTGCTTTAGGTGACGGCAAAGTCATTCCGTCTGGATATTTATCTATTTTTGGTAAATCGTCCCTTGCATACTTTTCAGGCATGCCTGTTTTTGGATCATCATATAAGACACATAAAACTTTCATAATCTCCCCTTTTATGTAAATTTAATACCTTTTACTACAACAGAATTTATTTAAAAAAACAAGGGGAAACTTTTGAAGTTAGAGTTTTACAAGAGGATTGTATTTTACCCTTTCTGGAATATCTTCAGCTCCAGGAACTCCTCTAGCAATTAAAAAAGGTTTTAATGCTTCAATTGCTTTGGGCTCATCGTAATGGCCTATTCCAGGATGAAGATGGTGTATAAAATGAAGTTGCATTGAATGATTAAGATACCTAGGCATCCAATGGCTCCAAAATCTTGTGTCTTTATATCTACCAGTTTCTGCTTGATAATGCGGGTACCAACTAAAAAAAGTTGAAAGATAAATTACTCCAATCTTGCTGGGTAACCACCATAATAAAAGGGTTTCTAATGGAAATAACACAACAAGTGTTAAGAGAATTGCCCTATATAGCAATCCTATATTCATTCCTTTATTAAAGGATTTCATGAATGCTTTGTCGTTTTCGTAGATCTTGGCAATTAATTGATATTTTGAAACTCCTGCTTGAGTTGCAGAAATAACCTCCCACAAAGATTTAGCAGAAGCAGTGTCATAGTCTGGATCTTTCTCAGGATTATTTGTGTAAGCATGATGCTTCATATGAGTACATCGCATTAAATCATGCGGGAACATTATAGTAATTAAAGTATAGTGACTTACAAAAGAATCAATCCAACGCCTCTTTGGATTTCCTCTAGAATAGTTACCATGTTGGGCTTCATGTGATGGTAAATATGCAAAGCATGCACAGATAGTTGCAATTACTGATCCAAGGAATAAAGAAATATATCCGTTTATTACTAGTGGCCACAAAGAAAGCCAAACAGTTGCTTGCCCCACTCCAATTAAAATCATTTCCCATTGGAACCTTTTCGAAAAACTTCTAGCTATCTCTTTTTCTTTTTCGAAAGAAAAATTTTCTGGAACTTTCTCTAAGTTTTCCATAACCATGTTCCTCTAAATTTTGCTATAAGTCCTAGGCATAAACCAAATAGGTAACAAAAAATACTAAAATCATCTAACCCTAAACGATTTGCGATAGCATTAAATACACTCCCCCAAAAAATTAAGCCAAACCAGACCATATTCCAGTTTGAAATATGATTTGTAAGAATTTCTTTAAATTTATTCATTGTTAATTTATTAATGTTTTATATTAAAAGATTTTAAAAAATAGTCGATAGTGCATGTATAAATGCTATCAGCACATGATTAATAATTAACAATGTATATAAAGTTAGTGAAAAATATCAAGATTTTCTTTCAAAGCAGCAATATTGAGGGTTTTTTCATCATATTTAGTGGTCTCAATAAGGCAGATTCTCCATATATAGTCCAAAAAATGAGTAAATTTAGCCCATTTTTTTAATTTATACATATCTAGTTGGGGGTTTTTGTCATAGCCATCGCATAAAAGCGTAATTTCACCATCATCTAGACCATAGGAAGAGATGATTGTAGCCAAATCAAAATATTGGCTATTCATTGATGAGTACTCCCAATCAATAAAAAAATATTTTTTATTCCATAATATATTTCCAGGAGATAGATCGTTGTGGGAAAAAATTTTTAACTCATTTTCATATGAAAGTGAATCAAAAATTTCAAAACCTTTAATTAGGTACCAATCATTTTTAATTTTATTTTTTAGAATATCTCTATAACTTTCAATGACATTTTCAAAATCATTTATCACATTATGATTGATTTTTATTTCATGTATTTTTCTAATTTCCTTGCCTAAGGAAATTAGATTTTCTTCTCTTCTAAGATTTAAATTTGAAATTTCATTACCCTCATGAAATTCTCTGATTAAAATTCCTTCATCAGAATCTTGATATAAAATATTTTGATTTTGGTTTTTAGTTTTTAAAAAATTTAATATCTGTGATTCAGAGGCTCTTTGATTTCTTAACCAGTTTGGTAGATCGATATCGAGTCTTATTACAGATTTAATATCATTAAAATTGCAAAGAAAAATTTGAGAAATTAGATCAATTTTTAAAGGTGAAATAATTTCAATTTTGCCATCAATCGAGGCGATTTTTTTTTCAATTTTTAGCATCGATTTCATCTTTCATTTCGGTCCATGATTTGTAACCAAAATAGATAATTACTAGATATACAAAAAATAATATTGAAGTTAAAAAAAGTCCTCTTGAATAAAATAAAAAAACTGAAATAGTGTCAATTACAAACCAATAAATCCAATTTTCTAATAGCCTTTTAGCAACCATGTAAGTTGTCACTATAGCCCCCCATGTCGTCAAAGAATCAATAAAAGGCAAGGCAGCGTTTGTAAATTTTTCAAGCGCCCAACCTGATACTAAAGCTAATAGAAAGATTAACGATATTGCTTTAATGTGCTGATTTTTTTTCCAAGTTTTTACAAGAAATTTTGAATTTACTGGTGAAGAAAGTTTCCATTGCGTCCATCCATAAATAGCCATAAAACAATAAAATATTTGCAATCCTGCTTCCATATATAGGCCTGCAGAATACATTACAAAGAAATATAATAGAGAGCTAAAAAATGCCGCAAACCAACAACTTATGTTCTGTTTTACAGCTAATAATAAATACGCTATTGCTAAAATAACTGCTGTTGGCTCTATCCAATTAGAATTAACAAGATTAGAAATCATATCTCACTGTAACACCAAGATGCCTTGGGTCACCATGCCTTTCATATAGTGTATCAATGAAGTTTGGAGCTTCATTACCAAAGTAAAAACCTCTTGTAGAATAATACTCATCAAAAATATTTCTTCCCCAAATAGAAAAGGTCCATTGTCTAACAAAATAACTATAGTTTATGTTAGTTAGGAAATAGGATTCCGACTTATTGTTATGAGAGTCAGAATAGTAAAAGCTGCTTTTCCCTACTACATCTAATGATAGATTTGATGTTTCTGAAGGGTACCAATTTAATCCAATAGCATAACTTTTTTCAGGAGCATGAGCCTGTGCTCTGCCTTCAATTTCTGGTCGAGATTTCCACCTTTTAATCTCAGTTTTAAGTAAGCCAAAATTAATAAACAAATCTAAGTTTTTTGATAGCTGAAAATCCAACTCTAACTCTATTCCATCGTTTACTCCTTCGGCTGCATTTTGAGTTAAAAATGTAAACGTATTTGGATCATTTATATCAACTTGAGTTGAGATTAAAACCTGTTGATCTTTTCTGTCAGAATGAAAAATTACAGCAGATAAATTCATGCTTATCTTTCTAATTTTTGAATTAACTCCAATCTCATAATTGGTTAAGAACTCAGGATCGTAATAGAGATTTCTATTTGTTGAATTTTGATCTAGCCCAAGATTTAAGTTAAAGCCACCTTGGTTATATCCTTTTGCAATACTAAAAAAGATATTGGACTCCTCATTTAAAATTTTATTTACTGATACCTTCCCTCCTGAAATTTTATCTGTAGGGTTAAATGACTCATTAAATGAATCTGAATATTTTGACTCTGAATCTTCCCAACGAAGACCCATACTAATTTTTGTTGATTCGTTTATTAAATAATTTAAATTTCCATAAATAGAAAAATTCTCAACAGCAAATTTACTGGATGATGAACTTTCACTTATATAGGGGCTGTATGGATCTGAAGGATCACCATAAACCCCATCATCTTTTTTTAAATTTTTCTCTTTAGATTCAAAAAAATGCATTCCAAGCACCCACTCTGATCGTTTTTTAGCATCAAAATCAGCTATATTTGATAAAAATCTGAATTCTTGACTAAAAGTCTCTCTAAATCTAAAAGTTTCAGAGAAATAATCATAAATATAAGGCGAATGAGTTGATGGGTTTCCCCAATCTGCATCATAGCTCAGCACAACATCAGTATCTGTGATGCTTGTTAAGCTTTGAAAAACAAAATCATCTGCCTCATGAAAGAATTTAATCCCATAAGCAGAGGTTTTTTGAGAATCCATGCCCGGTCTATCAGAAAGAGTGTTTAAACTTCCATCAATCGTCCAAATATCTGCAGGATCATCAAGATGTATTTGAGTGATTAAAAACTTAAAAGTTGATTTTTCATCAATTTTCCAATTTGTCTTTAGCCTAAAAGTAGATTCATCTTTTTTTGAGGTATTTGATTTACCAGAATATAAATTTTTTCTAAATCCATCTGAGTAATCTTTTCTCAAAACAATCCTGTATGTTAAATCATCAGTTTGTGTAGGTCCTCCAAAAGCCAAACCAGCATTTATAGTTCCATAGGTTCCTGTTGTAATTTCACTAACCCCTTCAAATTCTTCTGTTGGCTCTTTTGTTGTTATGTAAATAAGCCCTGCCATAGCATTTGATCCAATTCTGGAACCTTGTGGCCCTCTGTGAACTTCAATTTGATCAACATCAAAAGTTGTGGCAATGCCACCTTGTCCAGAATAATCAATGTCATCAATTAAAAAACCAACAGCTGAATTTGGTGTCCTTTCATAACCAGATCTCTCTCCAATTCCTCTTATTTGAAAATGCCTAGCTCTGGAATCACTGGCTGCAAAATTTAAATTTGGTATTAGGTAAGATAAATTTTCAAAATGTTTTATTGGAACAAGCTCAGTTTCTTTTGAGCTTAATACTAATACGCTTGAGTCTTCTTCAATTAGCTTAGTTTCTCTCCAATCACCTTGAACTATTACTTCCTCTACATCAGCTGATACTAAAAAGATTGAAAAGAAAAAAAGATAAAGATTAATTTTAATGGTATTCATGCAATTCCTCCGCCATTATTGTATGGATCAGGTTCAAAGGGTTTCAATATGATCTCAGGTCTTATGACCACCCCTTTGCAGTTAAAAATAATGATATAACTTTTTAATAGCCCAAGCTAGATTTAATTATTTAAATTCTCACTCAAGTCATTTTGATAAGTTTCAGTTAGAAATAAAACAGAAATAAGCGTTAACAATGATGCAAAAGCTATATAAACTGAAACCCATAATATCCCATAATCATTCCATAAAAGTGCTGCAATGGTTGGCGCAAAGGCACCTCCCAGTATTGCTCCAAATTGATAACCAAGAGTTGCACCTGAATATCTTACTTCCGTGCTAAATAATTCTGTAAAAAATGCAGCTTGAGGTCCATACATCATGGAAACAAAAACTAACCCGCCTGTAATAGCTAAAACAATTAACCAAAAATTACCTGTATCGACTAAAGGAAAAATAATAAAAGCCCACATTGCGGTTAGAATAGCACCAAGCATAAAAACACCTCTTCTACCATGTCTATCGGAATAAGATGAGAAAATAAATTGAAAAGGAATCATAATTGCTGAACCAATAAGAACAGCAAACAACATTTCATCTCTTGTAGTTCCTGAGCTTGCAATACCATAAGCAAGAAGAAATGCTATTAAAATATAAAACGTAACCTGTATTGAAAGAAATGCACCTGCAGCAAGAATAATCTTGGATGGATATTTTTTTATTGCTTCAATAATTGGAGATCTTGTAATCTCTTTTGTGCTGCCAACTTTTCGTGATGCCTCTAATTCTTTGAAAGCTTTAGTATCCTCAAGGTTAAGCTGAATATACATGCTTATACCTATCAAAATTGCACTAGCTAAAAAAGGTATACGCCAGCCCCAAGAAAAGAATGCTTCTTCTGAAACTAATGAGCCAGTAATTATAAATGCCAGATTAGCTAGAATTACTCCAACAGGGACTCCAGCCTGTGCAAAAGCACCATAGTAACCCCTTTGATCTGCTGGAGCACTTTCAGTAACTAATAACATTGCCCCACCCCACTGACCGCCAATAGCAAGACCTTGTGCAAATCTTAAAGAGGTTAACAATATTGGAGCAGTAACTCCAATCATGGCATATGTTGGCAATAAACCAATTAAAGTGGAAGAAACGCCCATAAGCACCAATGCAATTACAAGTGTTTTCTTTCTTCCTACCTTATCTCCAAAATGTCCAAAAATAATTCCACCTATTGGTCTTGCAATAAAACCAGCAGCAAAAGTAAGTAAAGAGAGTATCAGAGCTGTTGATGGTGAAGTTTCACCAAAAAAAACTGTAGGAAATATTAATGCTGCGGATGCGCCATAAAGAAAAAAGTCATACCACTCAATACTTGTACCAGCTAGAGATGTCAACGCAACTTTTTGCATATTAGATTTTGATTTAATAGATTGAATCATAAATATTTAGCCAGTTAGATGCTGCTAGATTTCTTTAATGCTATCTTCAAAGTTTTTTCCATCAAAGTCTACGTATTTTTTTACTTTAGGAGGATTCATAATGCATTTTAAGTTAACGCTGTACATATCTGGATGAGACCTTGGTTGATAAAAACTTTTTACTCCACAAGATTTACAGAACAAATGATTCGCATTTTTAGTTCCAAATTTATATGAAGTCAATTTTTCTTCCCCTTCAAGCAAAATAAAATCTTCATGTTTAATAAATAAATGCTCATAATCATTCAACTTACATATTGAACAATTACATTTCCATATTTCTACTTTTTCAAAAGATTTAAATTTAAACTGAACAGCTCCACAGTGGCAATTCCCAAAATATTCTTTCATTGGAACAGGATAGCATTTTTATATGAATGGTGGGTCTGGGTGGACTCGAACCACCGACCTCACCCTTATCAGGGAAATGAGCTGTCGCTCACAACCCTTACAATAAAGGCATTTCTTACATTTGGGAAATTAACTTCCCAGAAACTTCCCAGATTTTTGTATCAACTTAGCCATTTTGTTGAAAGCTCTTGGATTCTCTTTCTGTCCTCTTCCTCTATTAAATAAAGGTAAGGTTTTAGACCTGCGTCTGATTTATGGCGAGTAAATGCTTTTAGCTCCTCTCTATTCTTACAATGTCGAGCTACATTAGTTGTCGCTGTATGCCTTAGACAATGAATAACAATATCCTCAATACCTGCTTCAGCTCGAATCCTCTCCCACCTCTTTCTGAAGTTGGTGCTATCAAATAACAGCTCTCCTTTTGTTCTCATTCTTTTTGCAGCAATTTTTTACCATTTATTTGTGTTAATACTATGCCCATTACTTTATCTGCGCCGTATTCAATAACTTGTACAAAATCTAATATATTATCTCCGTTTATGTTAATAGGGTTATGACCTTGTATTACACTGCCACACGTATGGTCTTGTGTAGGATCACAGTTGTCTGTTGTACCTGCATATGGCAAGTAATCTATCAGTCTGCCCTGCATTACAAATTTGCCATTCTCCCAAATATAAATAGGTGATGACCACGAGCCTGTTGACACGATATCTTCGTGGCCATCTCCATTAATGTCAACATACTTGGCGTATGCTAACTGAACTCCGTGTGTAGGGTGTCCTTCAACTTCCTTGATTTCTATAAATGTTTGAGTTTTGTTTGTCCAATTGCCATCACCGCCGTTAATAAAAACTTGATACTGATGTCCTACATAGTATCCTTCTGAGCCAGTATGACCTGTAATTAAATCTGTTAGTCCATCGTCGTTTAAGTCGGTGCCTATAATTTGCAATGAACCATTTTGACTTTCTGAATTTTTAGGTAAAGGTTTTATGTTTCTTGTGTAGTCTCCGTCTGCATTACCGTACATAACATAACCATTGCAATTATCACATGGGTTATGATCTGAACTAGATAGTATTGCAATATCGCCATAGCCATCGTTATTAAAGTCGTCTATCCAACTGCCACCTGCACTTGCCACAAAAGGCATATTCACTGAGCCTAATGTAAAATTACCATCACCATCATTTAACATAGTAAATGCAATACAATAAAGTGCATCTGGGCAGTTATGATTTTGATCTACTAATGGCGATGGTACAAATACATCTATAGTACCATTGCCATCTAAGTCACCTATTGCAGTAGTGTGAGTCCACACATTAAATTCCACTATGCCATTTAAATATTTTTCGCTATTTACTGAACCCATATCGGTCATCTGTGATATTAATCTATCTGTATAGTTTGCAAGGCCACCATATTCCGATAACAGTAATACAGGACCTTCGCCTATATTTAAAAAGTCATCTTTGCCATCCCCATTAAAGTCTGCAACATGACTAACATACATATTTCCTGCAAAAGGTATTTCGTTACCTACAAATACATCTGGGTCGACATGAAGTCTGCCATTGCCTTGATTGATAAGTGGGATAAGTTTAGCACTTGGTAACCAGTCGTTGTGATTAGGTCCAAGCCTGTGTGCAAACATTAAATCTTGTAAACCATCACCATTAATATCCATTACAATTGGTGCTGGACCTTTTTCGTAACTATATGAGTAACCTTCTTCTGACTTTTCGTTAGGATGCCAGGTACTTGCATTTCGCCAACCTGTGTTTTCAGAATACATCATGCCAAAGTTTTTGTATGCAAAGTAATCGTTACCTTCTAAGTTAAGTTGCATAGCAGACAAGTCGTATTCGTCATACTCTTTTCTGTTGTATTGAATAACAGCATATTGGTCTGAGTTAGGATCATACTCGCTATAATCTTCTCCAGACCACGCAGGCAGTTCTTTCCACCCACACGCTGCAGAGTCTTCTTCAACTACTGATGTATAAGTACCGCCACTTCCATTATGATAGTCCTGGTACAATGTCCATTCGTTATCATCGGTACCGCAGTATTCGGTACCCGACTTAGTACCGTTAGCAGGATATATAGGCCCTGTGTTTAGTTCAACTGGCGAACCACTACTGCCACCGCCGCCACAGCCAGCTAAGAAAAATGTTGAAGTGAGGATATAAAAATATAAATTTTTCATAAAGTTAAGTTTATTTTTTAAACATATTTCCCATAATAATGTTATTTTTTTTTTCTTTCAAATTCCCAGAAACTTCCCCAATTTTTTTGATGAGTTGGGCGGGTGTGAGCGACTTATCGAGATAAGCTATTCTGTTGCTAAACGAAGCTCAGCCCTTGTTATTACAGGCTTCTTTCGACAAAACATCTCTCTGGGAATTGGTGGTTCTGGGTGGACTCGAACCACCGACCTCACCCTTATCAGGGCAACTAGTCGGAATAAATTAATATATAAATTGGAGAAAAGATGGATTAGGAAAATATGAAAAATTAATTTAGATATTTTAATTATAAGGAGGTCCTAACCCATCAAAGCTATT
>Ga0181598_1000497_pt1 | contig 38834 bp, 35 predicted proteins | sample 041ome_4_FD_153295 | JGI IMG/M metagenome (GOLD analysis project Ga0181598, IMG submission 153295) | Coastal salt marsh microbial communities from the Groves Creek Marsh, Skidaway Island, Georgia - 041404US metaG (spades assembly) | ecosystem: Environmental > Aquatic > Marine > Intertidal zone >... | reverse complement strand
CCACGGAAGTTGCATTCCATTTCACCTCTCCACTGGCACGATCAATGATCTCGTAGTGACCATTCGAGGGCTTCCATTTATAGGCCATATCAACCAAATTCACAAAGAAGTCATTGGTTAAAGCACCAACTTTGTCAGTAAAGACGCCATTTTGGCTGCCTTCGTGATTTGCTCCCATGGCTCTCATTCCACCTAACAGAACAGTCATCTCGACCGCGGTCAGCCCCATTAATTGAGCTCGATCCAAAAGGAGTTCCTCACCGCTTTCGGTATAGTTCTCTTTTTTCCAATTTCGAAAACCGTCATGAATGGGCTCTAAGTGAGCGAAGGATTCTACATCAGTCATTTCCTGAGTAGCATCTCCACGACCTGGGCTAAAAGGAACAGTAGCTTTTGATCCGGCAGCTTCAATGGCCATCTCTAATCCCACGTTTCCAGCCAAGACAATCGTATCAGCAACGCTCGCTCCTGCTTCTGCTGCCAGAGGCTCGAGGACACCCAGCACTTTGGATAAACGCTCTGGCTCATTTCCTGCCCAATCTTTTTGAGGAGCTAATCGAATACGAGCACCGTTCGCTCCACCACGAAGATCAGAACCACGATATGTACGGGCACTGTCCCATGCTGTAGCAACTAATTCTTGAACACTCAGTCCACTCGATTTAATTTTTGCTTTGAGCGCATCAACGTCATAGTTGGAGTTACCAGCTGGAACGGGATCCTGCCAAATTAAATCTTCCTTCGGTAAGTCATGTCCAATGTATCGATTGCTTGGACCCATATCACGGTGTGTTAACTTAAACCATGCACGAGCAAAAGCATTTTTGAAGTACTCATGGTCTTTGTAGAACTTCTCAGAGATCTCACGATAGATGGGATCTTTGATCATCGCCATATCCGCATCTGTCATAATCGGGTTGTAGCGAATAGAGGGATCTTCGACATCAACCGGCTTATCTTCTTCTTTGATGTTGATGGGTTCATACTGCCAAGAACCCGCAGGGCTCTTCTTTAGCTCCCACTCATAGTTGAAGAGCATGTAAAAGTAACCGTTATCAAATTTCATCGGCTCTGTGGTCCACGCACCTTCAATACCAGAAGTCACGGTATCACGCCCTACGCCGCGAGTAGTATTGTTCATCCAGCCTAATCCTTGCTCATGGATGTCCGCACCCTCCGGCTCAGCTTCTAAGTTTGCTCCATCGCCATTACCATGGGCTTTACCAATGGTGTGACCACCCGCAGTTAAAGCGACAGTTTCCTCATCGTTCATCGCCATCCGAGCAAAGGTTTCTCTAATATGTTGCGCGGTTTTTAAAGGATCGGGGTTACCCTCAAATCCTTCCGGGTTCACATAAATCAGCGCCATGTGGTTGGCCGCTAACGGCCCTTGAAGAGACGATGCATCATCTTTATCATCGTGACGATCGGAGGCTAAGGCCTCAGCTTCTGGTCCCCAGTAAATATCTTTGTTGGGATGCCAGACATCTTCACGACCATAGGAAAATCCAAAGGTTTTAAAACCCGTTGACTCATATCCGATGTTTCCCGCTAAGATCATTAAATCTGCCCAGCTAATTTTATTGCCATACTTTTTCTTGATGGGCCATAAGAGTCGACGAGCTTTATCTAAGTTTGTATTATCTGGCCAAGAGTTCAAAGGAGCAAAACGATGATCACCGGTACCACCACCGCCACGACCATCCGCAGTACGATAAGTACCTGCACTGTGCCAAGCAAGTCTAATCATCAGTCCCGCATAGTTACCCCAGTCAGCTGGCCACCAATCCTGACTTTCTTTCATCAGTTTGTGCATATCAGCTTCGAGAGCTTTGTAGTCTAATTTTTTTACTTCTTCACGATAGTTGAAAGACCTATTAAATGGTTTTGTCTTTTGATCGTGTTGATGGAGAATATCGAGGTTTAAATTTTTAGGCCACCAGTCGATATTTCCTTTTTCTTTATTTGAGTTTGCCCCGTGCGCGACAGGACATCTAGCTTCGCTCATGCGTTTTCTCCTTTTTGATTATTCGGTGTTGAGGAACACGAAGGACACGTTCCCCAAAAAACTATTTCGGCCTCATCAATCTCAAATCCGTGTTGATCATCAACGTGCAAACAAGGGGCATGACTTTTACAAGCCACGTCCGTCACACTTTGACACTCACGGCAAATAAGATGGTGGTGATTATCGTTCACTCGGGTCTCGTAGAGAGAAGAACTTCCCTTGGGTTTGATCTCTCGTAAAATTCCCTTTTCCACTAAGGCACTGAGGTTGTTATAAATCGCCTGCTTGGAAGTCGTTGCTATCTCTCCTTTGACGTGCTGATAAATCGTATCAGCATCGGAGTGAGGATGATGATGAAGAACCTCTAAAACAGCGAGGCGAACAGAAGTAAGGCTTAAATCCTTTGATTTGAGCAGTTTTTCGATTTCTGTTTGCATCCTAAGAGGCTATTAAAAATATTGAATTAGTCAATATTTTTACTTAATCCATTTAATTTAAGTGTGGGTAATTTATGGCTTTAAACTATTTTAAAAAAAATAATTACTTGAATTTAATTAATAGATAATCAAGTAATCACATCAGGCTTATCACGCCCCGTTCTCAAAGATAGCTCGGATAAAATATTCGCAGCTTGGGCTATTTTTGAGAGTGCCTCATGAGGGTTGTTTTGTAATGATGAGGGATTGGTTTCCAATTGTTCCAAATAAACTCGAATTGTAGCGCCTTGAGTTCCAGTTCCTGACAAACGAAATACTGCACGACCGCCTCCTTCGAAAAAAATTCTAATCCCTTGGTTTTTAGAGTACGACCCGTCTACAGGATCATCATAAGAAAACTCATCAGCGTTTGTTACTGTCATACCTGCTTCGGTTCTGCCTTTTAGACTTGATAACTTATCTCGTAGGACGTTCATTAATTCGTTAGCAACATCGCTGTCTACTGCCTCATAATCATGACGACAGTAGTAATTTCTGCCATACGTCTCCCAATGATTTATCATTAATTCACTCACTGATTTTTTTGAAACAGCTAAAATATTCAACCACATCAACACAGCCCAAAGACCATCTTTTTCTCTGACGTGATTAGATCCTGTTCCCGCACTTTCTTCACCACAAATAGTAGCCTTCCCAGCATCGAGTAAGTTGCCAAAAAATTTCCATCCTGTCGGTGTTTCAAAAATTTCTATTCCTTTAGCTTTGGCAACACTATCTGCGGCTGCAGATGTGGGCATTGAACGAGCGATACCTGCTAAACCTTTTGCATATCCAGGAGCAAAATGAGCTAGATCAGCAAGGACTGCTAAGCTATCCGAGGGACTAACATAACAATTTCTTCCAACGATCATATTTCGATCACCATCCCCATCAGAAGCAGCACCAAAATCAGGGGCATTCTCAGCATACATAATATCCATCAATTCTTTTGCCCAAACGGGATTTGGGTCGGGATGTCCGCCTCCAAAATCAGGACTGGGTTTACCATTGATAACCGTTCCTTTTGGGGCGCCCAGTCGCTTTTCTAATATTTCATGCGCATAAGGCCCGGTTACTGCATGCATTGCATCAAAACACATTCGAAAACCATTTTGAAACATCGCTGATATAGCCTTGAAGTCTATTAATTGAGCCATGAGATCCGCATACTCTTCAATGGGGTCAATAATAAGAACATTCATTCCAGCAATTTTTGAAGATCCAATAGTATTTAAATCAGCTGAGCTATTTTCAATTATTTTGTAGCTATTAATTTCTAAGGTTTGAGTGAAAATTTTTTCAGTTACGGTTTCGGTTGCAGGACCTCCATTAGGCCCGTTATACTTCAAACCGAAATCCTCTTCTGGGCCGCCTGGGTTATGACTCGCAGATAAAATTAACCCACCATCGGCTTTTCTTTTTCTTATAATATGTGATGCTGCAGGTGTCGAAAGAATACCATCACGACCTACAATACATTGTGAAGCGCCATTAGCTGCTGCCATGCGTAAAATGATATCAATTGCTTCATTGTTAAAATAACGACCATCACCGCCCACAACTAATGTTTTTTTTTCAACACCGCCAATTCCATTAAAAATTGACTGTACATAATTTTCTAAAAAATTAGGTTGCATAAATACACGGGTTTTTTTTCGCAAACCACTGGTACCGGGCTTTTGTCCTTCAATGGGTTGGGTAGTTATTACTTTTGCTGTCATTTCTAATTTTTTTCCTTAGTAGATAATTTAAAGACTACTACTGTTTGTGCAAAGATTAACTCTTTTCCTTCTTCATCTGGATCTACTTTAGTATCATCTACATCAAAAGCTCTTGACCAAGAATTTTCTTCAGGCGAGTTCGGTAATGTAATCCATGTATCTTCACCTCTGTTAAAAATTAAATAAAGAGCACCTGATCCGGGTTCGTAGGACGATGTCCCATTGGCCATGCGCATTTCAATACCAATAAAATTTAAGTTGGGTGAGTGCCAATCATCCTTAGTCATTTCAGTTCCATCTATTTTACGCCAGCGTACATCAGGCGTGCCATCAGTATCATTGAGATTGGCATGTAGGAAGATTTTCTGTCGAAGAATGGGGTTTTTTTTGCGAAAGGAAATTATTTTTTGACAGAAATTTAAAAAATCCTTATCGGCATTATCCCAATTCACCCAGCCAATTGAATTATCCTGACAATAGGCGTTATTATTACCCTCTTGAGAATTGCCCAGTTCATCTCCTGCTAAAATCATCGGGGTTCCTTGGCTAAACAAAAGCGTAGCGAGCATATTTTTTCGTCTTCTGGAACGAGAACTTTGAATTTTTACATCATCAGTTGGACCCTCAACGCCACAATTATCGGAGAAGTTTTGGTCATGACCGTCTTGATTATTCTCACCGTTTGGATGATTGTGTTTTTCATTATAACTTACAGTATCCATCAAGGTGAAACCGTCGTGACATGCTAAAAAGTTTACTGAGGAGTTTGCATGTCGCCCATCATGATCAAACCTTATTGCAGATCCCAAGGCTCTTTGCGCAACCTTTCTTGCCGTAATCTCTGCATCGCCCCGCCAAAATCGTCTAACTTGATCACGGTACTTGTCATTCCATTCTAGAAAGGGGGAAGGGTAGGCGCCAAGTTGGTATCCTCCAGGTCCAATATCCCAGGGTTCTGCAATTAATTTTACCTTATTCAGTACAGGGTCTTGTCGGATAGCAGTCATAAAAGGTCCATTGCGATCAAACACTCCCGATGTGCGTCCAAGGGTTGAGGCAAGGTCAAATCGAAAACCATCAACGTGCATGATCTCTACCCAATACCGCAAAGAGTCCATCACCATTCTCAGAACAAAAGGGTGATCTAGATTTAAAGTATTACCGCATCCACTATCATTATTATAGAAACGAGGATTATCTTGCAGGCGATAATAACTAGCATTATCTATTCCCCGAAAAGACAAGGTGGGTCCATTTTGATCTCCCTCAGCAGTGTGATTGTAAACAACATCCAAAATTACTTCTATTCCTGCTGAATGAAATCGCGCGACCATTTGTTGAAATTCTCCAATATCTCCATAGCTCATATAACGAGGCTCTGGTGCAAAAAAACCATAGGTCATGTATCCCCAGTAATTTTTCAAAGATTTTTTTACAAGAAAATGATCATCCAAAAAAGCTTGAACAGGGAGGAGTTCGATAGCCGTAACACCCAACTTGGTTAAATGTTCTAAAATGGGTTCCGATGACATCCCCATAAAACGACCCGCATGGGGCACATCTTTTCTTTCTGCCGTTAGACCTTTAACATGAGCTTCATAAATAATCGTTTCAGACCAAGGTCTGTTAATTCGATCAACTTCTTGTCTGCCCCAAGAAAACGCAGGGTCAACCACAACAGATCGCGGCATATATTTCGCACTGTCTCTTCGGTCAAAACCTAGGTCTTGGGTTTTACGCCCAATCTTGTATCCATATAAAGCATTATTCCATTTGATTTGACCGTTTAAGCGTTTTGAATAGGGGTCGATCAGAAATTTATGGGGGTTAAATCGATGACCCTGTTCTGGTTCATAGGGGCCATGAATTCGATATCCGTATTGCTGTCCTGGTTGCAGTCCGGACAGATAGCCGTGCCAGATATGCCCCTCTTGCTCGACCAAATCTACTTGACGATTTTCTCTGCCTTTTTCATCACAAAGACATAAAGTAACCCGAGTAGCGTGTTGCGAAAAGATTGCAAAGTTTACTCCCTCACCATCAAATGTTGCGCCAAGAGGATAAGGGTGGCCTGATGATAGTTGTGCTTTGTGCATAGTTCTTAGATTAGTAATTCTTTATATAAACGCGCATAGGAGTGGCCCGAATCTTTCCACCCCACTGATTGTTTCATAGCATTGCGTTGAAGTTTAGACCAAAGTTTCGGCTGCTCATATAAGTCACAAAGTTTTGTGAGAGCCTGAGATAATGCCAGAGGAGTAATAGGGTTAAACTGAATGCCGGTTGCAACTTGCGAAGCGATTGCAGCAGGGGATGCAGAAACAACGGTGTCAGCCAAACCCCCTGTTGAGGAGACAACAGGAAGGGTTCCATATCGTAACCCGTATAATTGTGTGAGCCCACAAGGTTCAAAACGAGAGGGAACTAAAATAGCGTCGGCACCTGCTATCATTCGATGCGAGAGCTTCTCATCATATCCTATAAATACCGATACATTAGAGTGTGAAATATTTCTGAATTCATTTTCCAGCCAACTATCACCACTTCCCAATAAGATCAGTTGACCATCGCGTGATAAAAGTGTCGGTAAAGCTTCTAATAAAATATCTAAACCTTTTTGTTCTGACAAACGGGAGACAACCACACAAAGTGGCCCCTTGGCCTGAGAGAGGTTAAATTCTTTTTGTAATGTTATTTTATTTAAATTTTTTCCACGCGGTGATTTATAATTGATAATTTCTGGATCAACCTCCGGTGACCAAACACTCTCATCTATGCCGTTTAATATTCCAGTAAAATCATTTTTACGATATTGAAGAACTCCTTCCATCCCCATCCCAAATTCATGAGTCATTAATTCTTGAGCATAGGTGGGAGATACAGTGGTCAGTTTGTCTGCATATATTAAACCAGCCTTTAGAGTTGATATGTTGCCAAAATATTCAACGCCCTCTGGATTAAAATCCTTGGGTAAAATACCTAATGCTCGACGTTTACGTGCAGGGGCAATTCCTTGAAAGGCGATGTTGTGAATAGTCATTATACTTCGAGCCTTGGCATTGTTGACTTTCATGTAGTAAGGAGCTAATCCCGCTTGCCAGTCATGGCAGTGAACGATCTCAGGCTGCCAATCATCGACTAAACCATTAGCAATATCAGCAGCAACACGACTGAGCGCTGCAAAACGCTCTATATTGTCTGACCAATCTTCTCCCTTGTGATCTATATAAATTCCATGATCTCGATTATATAAGTGTGGCGCATCTAATATTAATAAATCTAAATCTTGATGGGTGCCTGCTAATAATTGAGCAGAGCCACCAAAACAGTCATCAATGACTTTAAGAGTAGAGAGTGACTGAACCGCTTTTAGCACCGCAGGATAGCCTGGCAAAAGTGTACGGACGGCAATATCATTTTTTTTTAGGACTTTGGGGAGCGCTCCAGCAACATCTGCCAACCCACCAGTTTTAATGAGAGGGACACATTCAGAGGTTACAGAAAGAGTATTAATCAATGAGCGGCTTGCCAATTATTGACCATTTCCTTTGTGATTAAAGTAACTCCCTTTTCAGTGACGCGGAAAAACTTAGCGTCTTCAATGGGGTCTTCTCCAACCACAAGGTTTTTAGGAATAATAACTGATCGGTCAATCACGCAATTTTTTAAGCGTGCAAATCTATTAACAACAACATCTGGTAAAACAACCGCATTCTCTAAGACAGCAAATGAATTAGTTCTGACATTTGTAGAAAGAATGGAATTACGAATTTCAGTTCCCGAGATAATACAGCCGCCACTGACCATGGATGAAATAGCAACTCCTCGTCGATCTTCTTCATCGTGGATAAATTTTGCAGGCGGAGTAGACTCTAAGTAGGTCCAAATAGGCCATTGGCCATCCCAGAGATTTAAATCTGGGGTAAAACTTGTTAAATCAATATTGGCGGACCAAAAAGCATCAACCGTCCCTACATCACGCCAGTAACTAGGGGTGCCTTCAGCACGAACGCAGCTATCTTCAAATTGATGGGCGATGGCCTTTCCATTTTTAACAATCTCTGGAATTAAATCATTGCCGAAATCATGACTTGAGTTTGAATCTGCATAGTCTTGAAGTAGTAGTTCGCGTAAAAATTTCCAATTAAAAACATAGAGACCCATCGAGGCGAGAGATTTTTGGGGATTTCCTGGCATCCCAGGAGGATTAGCAGGTTTTTCTAAAAATGATGTAATTTGATTATTGTTATCTACCGCCATGACGCCAAAGGAGGATGCTTCACTTTTATCGACGGTTAAACAACCAACAGTGACATCAGCTTTTTTTTCAATGTGTTGACGAAGCATGATCTCATAATCCATTTTGTAGACATGATCTCCGGCTAAAATTACAATGTAATCAATATCATAACTATCAACGATATCGATATTTTGAGTGACGGCATCTACCGTTCCACGATACCACATTCTCTCCGACACTCTTTGAGAGGCGGGTAAGATATCTAAAAATTCTTTTCTTTCTGCAGAAAAAAAATTCCATCCTCGCTGACAATGGCGAATAAGCGAGTGCGCTTTATATTGGGTGGCGATTGCAATTTTTCGAATACCTGAGTTCAAAGCGTTTGATAAGGGAAAATCAATAATACGAGTTTTCCCACCGAAATATAATGCAGGTTTCACTCTTGTCTGGGTTAGCTCTTTTAAACGAGACCCTCTCCCACCAGCAAGAACAAATGCCATTGATCTTTGAGTTATGCGTTTTTCTGCCATGATTAACTCTTCTTATTATTATAACTAAAAATTATAGTAGACAAAGGAGGAAGAGTGATCTCAGCTGATTGCGCAAAATCCCCCCAGGAAATGGGTTCAGTTGAAACACTTCCAAGATTGCCTCTGTTGCCCCCACCATAAATAGCAGAGTCGGTGTTCAGTACTTCTTGCCAAATTCCGTTCTGTGGAAAACCAATTCGCCAACGTCTTTCGATAGGAGTAAAGTTACAAACTACCACGATTGGATTGTCTCCCTTTTCCCCAAATCGAGCAAATGCACTTAAAGATTGGGAGGGTTCATTTGCAATCCAGCGAAAACCATTTGACTCGCAATCGCGCTGATAAAGGGCCGGGGTATTTTGATAAAGATGATTGAGATCGCGGACAAGAGTTTGTATGCCTCGGTGGTTCTCGCCATGGAGCGCATCCCAATCCAAAGATTGGTCATGGTTCCATTCACTCCACTGCGCAAATTCACATCCCATAAACAGTAGTTTTTTACCTGGGTGTCCCCACATAAAACCGTAGTACGCTCGCAGGTTGGCAAATTTTTCCCACTCACTTCCTGGCATTTTGTTAATCATTGATCCTTTGCCATGAACAACCTCATCATGACTAATCGGAAGGATAAAATTTTCTGCAAAAGAATAATCAATAGGAAAAGTCATAAGGTGATGGTCGTAGCCACGATAAATGGGATCTTTTTCTATATACCGCAATGTGTCATTCATCCATCCCATATTCCATTTATACCCAAATCCCAATCCACCGATGTGAACAGGCGAAGAGACATTGGGAAAGGCAGTGGACTCCTCTGCTACTGTCATGACACCATCAATCTCACCGTAAACGGCGGTATTCATTTCTTTAATGAAGTCGATGGCTTCATAGTTTTCACGACCACCATCACGATTAGGTATCCACTCACCGGGTTCACGAGAATAATCTCGGTAGAGCATGGAAGCGACGGCATCCACTCGCAAACCGTCTAGGTGATATTCTTTTAACCAATAAAGAGCATTGGAGATTAAAAAGTTTTTTACTTCATTTCGCCCAAAATTATAAATCAGTGTATTCCAATCTTTATGGAATCCTTCTTTGGGGTCTGCATGTTCATATAAATGCGTACCATCAAAATAATTTAAACCATGGGCATCTGAGGGGAAGTGCGCCGGAACCCAATCTAAGATAACACCTAACCCAGCTTCGTGGGCGGCCTCAACCAGAGCACGAAATTCGTTAGGAGTACCAAACCGTGTTGTAGGGGCAAACATCCCGACTGGCTGATATCCCCAAGAACCATCAAAGGGATACTCGGTGATAGGCATTAATTCAAGATGGGTAAAACCCATCCAGCTGACATATTCGATCAGTTCTTTGGCGAGTTCTTTATAAGTAAGCTTGCGATTTCCTTCGCCGCGTCGCCAAGATCCTAAATGTACCTCATAAATGGAAATGGGTTGATTTTTATGATGTTTAGATTGTCTTTTGGATATCCACGATTGATCCTGCCAATTATAAGAGGAAATATCTCGCACGATTGAAGATGTTTGTGGGGGATGCTGTGCTCCAAATCCCATAGGATCTGCTTTCATAAAAGGTGCACCGTGCTTTGGTGCTATTTCATATTTATAATGAGTCCCATCGTTTAACTCGGGGATAAAAATTTCCCATATCCCGGATGACCCTACTTGTCTCATGGGGTTTCGACATCCATCCCATACATTAAAGTCCCCTACCACAGAAACTCGTACAGCATTGGGAGCCCAGACAGCAAAGTGAGTTCCCGGTATCCCCTCTAAGGTAGTGACATGTGCACCCAAGACTTGCCATAATTGTCGATGAGAACCTTCTCCGAGCAAATATTGATCTACGTCACCTATGATGTTGCCAAATCGATAAGGATCTTCAAAAGCCCATGTTTGACCATTGGTATAAGTTGCCTTCAGACGGTGTTTGTATTTAGAATTAGGAACAGTGCCAATAAATATCGGACCTGTAAATCTGGGTATCTCAATAGATCGTGAACCAAATGTTGCAGAAAGTCGTTCAGCATCGGGGACCAAAGCAGCTAACCATGACTCGCCCTTAACTTTATGAACCCCTAGAATTGAAAAGGGATGAGAATGTCTTCCATGTAATAAATCATCAATATCCTGTTGTGTAATGTGTTCCGGTAAAGACATACTTTTAGAATTATCTTTATTTATTTTAGTTTGAATGAGCGCCAATCACAAATCCGTTTGCTTTAAATTTTATCTGATTGCCTTTAAAATCTACTTGCTGTTTTAATAAAGGTTCTATTTTCATCGGCAGATCAATCGATACGGCTTTAGAGGATAAATTAAAGATACAGATAAATTTTTTTCCTCTGGTATATCCCAGCACAGGCTCTGGTAGGTCTAGAAATTTAGTTTTTCCGATCCGCAATTCCTCTTCTGCTCTGCGAAGTTTTATCATTTTTCGATAGAACTCTAAGACACTGTTCTCACCCTGTGCTGATACCGCTCTGGAGAGCTGGGCTTCTTTAATAGGCAGCCAGGTTTTATTTGCTCGAGAAAACCCTCCATTAGATTGGTTTTCATTCCATACCATCGGTGTACGACAACCATCCCGACCTTTATGCTCAGGCCAAAAATTTATTCCATCGGGATCGGTTAACTCCTCAAATAGGAGTTCTGTATCCGTCTGACCAAGCTCTTCTCCTTGATAAAGACAAATGGACCCTTCGAAACTTAATAACATCGCTGCGGCTTGTTTTGCCAATAAATCTTGATCTTTTGAGTGCGATAACCAACGGCCAACATGTCTTGGCACATCGTGATTAGAAAATGCCCAACATGGCCAACCATTGGGCGCCTTACTAAAAAAATTCTCTATAGGTTCTCTGAAGCGGCTTGGAGAAAAATCAGGACCTAGCATGTCAAAACTGTAAGCCATATGAAGACGCTTCTTAGTGGTGTATTGCGCCATCAGTTCAATTGATTGATGCATGTCTCCAACCTCCCCAACCATCGTACGTGCATCATATTTGTCTAACAAGGAACGCATGCGTTCTAAAAATTTAATATTTTCTGGTTGGTTCTTTGAATGGATCATGTGCTGCATCTCAAATGGGCGCACTGCATTTTTGGCATTTGGATCTGGGTTCGGGGGGTTATCTCTTAGATTTTTATCGTGGAAATAATAATTCACTGTATCCAGTCGGAAACCATCAACACCTCTGTCCAACCAAAACTTCATACAGTCTAAATGATATTTTTGAACCGCAGTATTATGAAAATTCCAATCAGGCTGTTCCTTTAAGAAATTGTGTAAATAATACTGTCTTCTTCTTGTATCCCATTCCCAACATGAACCTCCAAAGGTTGCTAACCAATTCGTTGGAGGAGTGCCATCAGGTTTGGGATCAGCCCATACATACCAATCAGCTTTCTTATTATTGCGAGATTTTCGCGACTCGATAAAATAAGGATGCTGATCTGAAGAATGACTAATCACTTGATCAATAATTACTTTTAAATTTAGTTGATGGGCTTTTTTGATTAACGCATCAAAATCTTTAAGAGCTCCAAAAATAGGGTCAATGGTCTTATAGTCTGAAACATCATATCCCATATCAGCCATTGGAGATGTAAAGATGGGAGAAAGCCAAATTGCATCAACACCTAAGGATGCCACATGATCTAGCTTCTTGATTATTCCAAGTAGATCGCCCACACCATCGCCATTTGAGTCCATAAAGGAACGTGGGTATATCTGGTAGGTTACAGATCCACGCCACCAATTTTGATCAGATTTAAGTTTTCTTTTCTTATGCATGCTAAATTTATTATTTTTCAACACTATAATGACTTACAAATCAAGCGATAATAAGAGATACGAGAGGTTATATTTTGATACACCTCTAAAATCCAACGTTTACGTCTTTTTAATGGTTAAAATAGTCGGTCTTCAAAAAATAGGATACCTGTGTAAAATGGAATTGATGTATTACGAATTTCTAGTCACTCATTTAGATGCACCGTTCTTATTATTATCAGCGGTGACCACAGGGTTGATCATTCGTATTTTCTATAATGCTTATATGAAATTGAAGCTGGCGATGCGAGTACTTACTTCCGTGATTTTGTTCATCATTAACGCGATTATGATCGTCCCGGGCGTCGTCTTTTTATATCGATGGATTATGCTCTGTGGCTTCTACCAACCGAGCGGAGCATTTGATTATAGTAATGGCTGTAGCGGAGACGTTTTTAGTCTACTTGCTCCAGGGCTGATTTTACTGTCGTAAACATCTCATCAATTTGAGCATCGCTGACAATTAAAGGCGGCGAAAAGGCAAGAGTATCTCCATTCGCTCGAACCATTAATCCCAAATCCCAAGCCTTTTTCATTACTTCAAATCCTCGCGCACCAACCGCATTGCCTCTCGGCTCTAATTCAATCGCTGCGATCACACCTAAATTTCGAATATCAATGACGTGTTTTGTGCCTTTCAGGGAGTGGGCTGCTTTTTCAATCTTGGGTGCTTGTTCACCGGCATGCTCAAACAATCCCTCTTCTTTATAGATATCTAAGGTTGCCAAAGCGGCAGCACAAGCCACGGGATGGCCGGAATAAGTGTAACCATGAAAAAGTTCAATTGGGGCATCTGCATTTTCTAGCATGGACTCATAAATATAATCTTGAACCACCGTGGCTCCCATGGGGATCGTGGCATTGGTTAGTCCTTTAGCGCAGGTAATAATATCGGGGGTGACGCCAAAATAATCGGAGCCTGTTGCTTTTCCTAATCGACCAAAGGCGGAAATCACTTCATCAAAAATAAGAAGGATGTCGTGTTTGGTGCAAATATCTCGCAGGCGTTGTAAATATCCTTTGGGGGGAGGAAGCACTCCGGTGGAACCGGCAATCGGCTCTACGATCACCGCGGCAATAGTCGAGGCATCATGGAGTTGAACAAGGCGTTCGAGATCATCGGCGAGTTCAGCGCCATGTTCTGGCTGACCGTGCGAGTAAGCATTCACACTGGGATTATGAGTATGGCGCAAATGATCTACACCGCTGAGCATCGAGCCAAAGTACATTCGGTTCTTCACCATACCGCCCACACTAATACCACCAAAGCCAACACCGTGATAGCCACGCTCGCGGCCAATCAATCTTGTTTTGGTCGCGTGACCTCGTGCTCGCTGATACGCCAGCGCAATCTTTAAGGCACTATCAACGGCCTCCGATCCTGAATTGGAAAAGAAGACATGGTTCATACCTTCAGGAAAAATTTCAGCTAGTCGATTAGCCAGTTCAAATTGTTTAGGATGACCAAATTGGAAAGGAGGAGAGTAATCAAGTTCTTCGATTTGTTGGGTTACAGCTTCTTGAATTTTTTTTCGACCATGACCGGCATTCACACACCATAGGCCGGCGGTGCCATCTAGGATTTGGCGATTATCATCACTGGTGAAGTGCATATCTTTAGCTTTGACAATAATGCGAGGATCTTTTTTAAAGGTCTTATTGGGCGTAAAAGGCATCCATAAAGACTCAAGATTATTGGGTTTATTCATTTTTCCTCCACTGAAATAAGTAAAATTAATTTATGCCTTAGTTGCTATTTAGGCAAGCCGATTTCGGTCTTTTATATGTTCGAAAATGAAGCAAAAATGAAGGCTATGATTATAAGACTAAGTTTGCCAGTATAATAAGACTCATCAAAATCAACATACAATGAAATAATTTACGAAATATATTCTCAGAGATTATCCCTCGAATTTTTTTACCTATCAAAAAACCAATCATAACCGGAAGGGTAACTACCAATGATGGGACAAGGGTTGATACATTTATTAAACCAATTGAAAAAAAAGTGATGATTTGAACAGCACTATAAAAAACAAAGGCTAATCCCATAAATTGCACAGCCTTTTCTTTAGGGTATTGAAGTGACTGCAGTAAAAAAACAAAAGGCATTGTATAGATACTAGTCACCCCAATGATAAATCCATTTATGGTCCCTAGGGTTGCTTGGACACCAGGGTGTTGATAATGAGGAATTAAGATTATTTTATTTAAAAGGGTAAGAGAGGAATTTAGAAAAAGAATTAAAGCGATAAAAAATAAAATTATTGATGAGTCGAGTATTTTAAGCAAAAAAACCCCTGGGATAATAATTAGACTAGAGAAAATTAGAAAATACTTAACTTCAGATAAAATATTTTTGAAATTTTCTCCTTGAATCATTTGATAAAAGCCTGTGACTAAGGTAGGCACTAAAACCAAAGCAATGGTTTGTTTGACATCCAAGACAAATGATAAAAGAGAAATAACTACAGTAATTAAACCTACTCCTAATAACCCTTGGGTTATCCCTCCTAGAAAATAGACAATAAGTAAATATATAAAAACCAGGAATGGAAGGTCAAAAATTACCACTTACTAATTATGATTTTTTTGTTAGTGATTGGTAGGTAAAAATACCATTACAAGGTATGATTGCTTCCATCCTCACCTTATAATAAGTATTAATAATTCATGGCATCAGAATCTAAAATTATTCTCGAGTTACTCGATCAGGATATACAAATAGCGACCGCAGAGTCTTGTACGGGAGGTTTGCTTGCCTCAGCTTTTACCAAATATTCTGGTATATCGGCCATTTATCAGACGGGATTAGTGACATATTCTAATGAGTCTAAAGTTCGATATTTGAAAGTAAAACCAGAGACTCTCAATAAATATGGAGCCGTGAGTCATCAGGTTTGTTCTCAAATGTGCTTTCACTTAGCTAAAATCAGTAAAGCAGATTTGACGATTGCCACAACAGGAGTTGCTGGCCCGAATGGCGGAACTCCATTAAAACCAGTAGGTTTAGTTTTTGCTGGCCTTTATTATCAAAAACAAATTTATATTAAAAAATTATCATTTCCCTCGAATTCTTCTCGTTCATATATTCAAAAAGGAACCGTCAAAGAATGTTTTCAAATGATCAAAGAGGTTCTCGATGGGTTATAAAAAAAATTATAACAGTCTTCTCCCTGATGATTTTGTGCTTAGTGAAGAGTTTGAGTCGATTGTCGAACAATTAGAAAACACAAAGGATCATTTTTATATTACAGGTAAAGCAGGTAGTGGTAAGTCGACGTTGTTGGCCTATTTTCGCTCGATCACCCAAAAAAATACAGCAGTTCTAGCGCCCACAGGAGTCGCGGCCATTCGAGTCAAAGGGCAAACCATCCATTCTTTTTTTGGTTTTCCACCAAAAGTTATTCAAACGCGCCATATTAAAAAAGTAAGACAAGTTGAATTACTTCAAAACCTAGAGACTCTTATTATTGATGAAATTTCCATGGTTCGAGCAGATGTCTTTGATGCGATTGACTATTCACTTCGGGTTCATCGAAAAAAACTCACCCAACCTTTCGGGGGCGTGCAAGTCATTGTCTTTGGAGACTTGTTTCAATTACCGCCTGTCGTCAATATGGATGAATCGAGTTTACTTGAGCGAATGTATCCTAATGGCCAATTTTTCTTTCACTCCAATATTTTCCAAGACGCCCAGTTCAAAACCCTTGAATTACAAAGTATTTATCGTCAAACCGATGATCATTTTATTTATCTTTTAAATTCTGTTCGCGATGGATCGATCACTAATTCTCAAATTGAACTTTTGAATAATTCGTTGGTCGATAACTTTGAAATGGATGAAGGGAAAATTATCTTAACGACGACCAATGCACGAGCAAGCAGCATTAATCAAAATTATCTCAAACAATTAAAAACCGAAGAGTTCTCATATCGCGCTCAAGCGACCGGCATGTTTTATAAAGAATTATTTCCTACCGATGAAGTTTTAAAGCTTAAAAAGGGAGCGCAAGTAATCATGATTAAAAATGACCCGGAGAAGCGATGGGTTAATGGTTCGATTGGCACTATTCATGATATTGCTGAAAAAAAGATTAAAGTAAAAATAAATCACAAAATCTATGAGGTCAAAAAAGAGAAGTGGGATCGTATACAATATTCCTATGATGATAATCAACAAGAAGTTTTAGAAAATGTAACAGGCTCTTTTAAACAGTATCCTGTGCGATTAGCCTGGGCGATTACCATTCACAAAAGCCAAGGGCAAACGTTTGAAAAAGTAATTATTGATATGAGCCAAGGTTCTTTTGCTCCTGGTCAGCTCTATGTTGCCTTAAGCCGGTGTATCAGCTTAGAGGGGATTGAACTGCTTCGACCTTTAAAAAAATCGGATGTGATCGTCAATAAACATCTGATAGGATTTCAGGATCGGTTAATCTAATGAAAGTAAAACAAATTATTTATGCTGTAGTTGTGTTTTCGATTATGGGCATCGCGCTCTATGTTGCTTCAAGTTTTGAGTATTATGGTTTCTATGAAGAGTGTAAACTCGAGAGTAACACGCAAGGCGGCATTGAGGCTTGCGTGGAATACAAGATTCAAGAAAGCAAGCAATGATTTTTTTAAACGATAGTTATAGCAAAGAGTTTCAAGCTCCCATTGTTGCGGTAGAGGAAGAGAAAATTATCACAGCGGATAGTTGTTTTTACGCTCAAAGTGGAGGGCAACCCGGAGATAAGGGGCATTTAGAAGTGAATGGTCAAAAAGTGAATGTTATCAATACGATTAAGCATGAAAAAGGAATAGCACACGTTCTTGAACGTTCAGTGGATGGGGCCTCAGGAGAGGTAAAAGGTAGGATTGATTGGGATCACCGTTTTCGTTTAATGAGAATGCATACCTCCATGCATTTACTGTGTGCTGCACTTCCGTATTATGTAACGGGAGGGTCGATTGGTTTGGAGAAAAGCCGAATTGATTTTGATTTAGGAGAGGAGACGTTTGAATTTGAAACACTCAATCAAATTATCAATGAGTTTATCCAACAAGCCCACCCCATCTCCTATCAATGGATTACCAATGAAGAACTAGACGCCCAACCAGAATTAGTTCGCACATTATCTGTTCAACCGCCGCGCACAAATGGCCAAATTCGTTTGGTAAAAATTGGCACCATAGATCTTCAACCGTGTGGGGGAACCCATGTGGGCAACACCCAAGAGATTGGAGAATTTAAATTTTTAAAATATGAGAGTAAGGGAAAAATGAACAAACGAGTTCAGTTTACCCTAGATTAATGCATAAAGCTTCTCTGAAAGATTTTATTTTACTGATCGTCTTAGCGGCGATTTGGGGAAGTGCTTTTTTTAATATCAAAATCGCCTCCGATACTTATACCCCCATGGCAATTGCTTTTGGGCGTATTTTTTTTGCAGCCCTCGTGATGGTTTTATATTGTGGGATGAAAGGAATTAAAATTGATGCCTTTGGAGAACATTGGAAAATGTATGCCTCCATTGGGTTAGTGAATTTAATTCTTCCTTTCTTTTTTATCTCTTTTGGTATTGTCAAAGTCCAAAGCAATATGGCCGCCATCTTAATGTCAACGGCTCCGATCTACGCTACAATTTTAGGTCAGTTGTTTATTCAAGATGAAAAAATTAATTTTCTCAAACTTCTCGGAATTATTATTGGTTTTTTAGGTATTGTGTTTTTATTCTCCGATGATCTTCTAATTAATCAATCAAACTTCCTCTATGCTCTGATTATTATTCTAGGCCCTTTTTGTTATACCTTAGGGGGACTGTTATCTTTAAAGCTCAAACACATCAAAAATGAAACACTGACGTCCAGTATTTTGGTTTGGGCGGTGATTATGCTTCTGCCGGTGCTTTTTATCGTTGAAAACCCTACCGAATTAAGACCTTCGTGGAGTTCAACGATCTCCCTCTTTTATCTAGGGGTGGTCGCCACAGCTATTGCTTGGTTGATGCGATTTTATATTTTAAAAAGTAACGGATTAGTATTTCAATCCCAAGTGGCCTATATCATCCCTATTTTTGGACTAATCTTTGGATATGTATTTCTGGGAGAAAAAATCACCTATAAAATTATCGTCGCTTTGATAGCAGTACTTGTAAGTACCTATTTAATTGAAAAAAGCAAAAAAGCGAAAACTCCATAAAACCATATTGCTGTTTATGTCTTATAATATAGTCTACCTCACTTGAATATGCCTAATCAAACCTTGATTAAAATTGATAATGTTCGCAAGTCTTACGCAGGAGGATTTGAGGCTTTAAAAGGGATTAATTTAGAAATTAATCGTGGCGAAATCTTGGCGTTGCTTGGTCCTAACGGGGCAGGTAAGACAACATTGATTAATGCCATCTGTGGAGTTGTGGTCCCCAACTCAGGAACTATTACAGTGGACGGCTATGATGTGGTTAAAGATTTTCGCAAAACGCGCTCGATGATTGGGTTGGTTCCTCAAGAATTACAATTAGAGGCCTTTGAGAAAGTTTTTCAAAATGTCTCCTTTACACGCGGGCTTTACGGAAAAAAGAAAAATCCGGCCGTCATTGAAAAAATTTTAAAAGATTTAAGTCTTTGGGATAAGAAAGATAATCGTTTAAGAGAATTATCAGGTGGAATGAAACGCCGTGCCCTTATCGCTAAAGCGCTTAGCCATGAACCTCAAATCCTTTTTTTAGATGAGCCCACTGCCGGTGTTGATATTACTTTACGTCGAGATATGTGGCGGGTCGTGAAACAACTCCAAGAAAAAGGAGTGACAATTATTTTGACCACACATTATATTGAAGAAGCGGAAGCCATTGCTGATCGTGTGTCAGTCATCAACCACGGTGAAATTATCATTACAGAAAATAAGCAAGACCTAATGCAAAAAATGGGTCAAAAACTTTTAACTATTGAACTTCAAGATAAGATTTCATCTATTCCGGAAAGTTTAAAAAACTACAATTTATCAATTACTGAAAATGGTCAGGCCTTGTGCTTTACGTATAATTCGCAAGCAGAAAGCACTGGAATTACTACCCTTTTACAAGATATTAAACAAGCAGGTTTAAAGTTGCGAGATTTAAAGTCAGCTCAAACTTCGCTGGAAAATATTTTTGAACAATTATTAAAGGAGAGTGCATGAACTGGATTGGGGTAAAAGCTATTTATTTACATGAAATGGATCGGATGAGAAGAACCATTATTCAAAGTATTCTTTCTCCCGTCATCTCAACTTCTCTTTATTTTGTCGTTTTTGGAAGTGCGATTGGATCTCGCATACCTCTCATTGACGATGTGAGTTACGGTTCATTTATCGTACCGGGTTTAATGATGCTAGTTCTCTTAACTCAAAGTCTTTCTAATGCAGCTTCAGGGATTTTCTTTCCCAAGTTCTTAGGGACCATTAATGAAATCTATGCAGCGCCACTTTCCTCTTGGGAAATAGTCATGGGCTTTGTGGGTGCCGCAACCTCAAAATCCATTATTTTAGGAGCGCTTATTTTGGGAACGGCAAGTTTATTTGTGGAAATTTCAATTGCTCATCCTTTGATGATGATCTTAATGTTAGTATTAACAGCTCTTACTTTTAGTTTACTTGGTTTTTTAATTGGTGTTGTTTCAACTAACTGGGAACAATTATCTCTTATTCCCACAATTATCATCACTCCCATGGTTTTTTTAGGGGGGTCACTTTACTCCATAGCGTGGTTACCTGAGTTTTGGCAAAAAGTTTCTTTGGCCAATCCCGTCTTATATTTAGTTAGTGGTTTTCGTTGGAGTTTTTATGAAATGTCTGATGTTAGTATTACTATTAGTTTATCGATGATCATTATTTTTTGTATTATGAATTTATCTACCATCGCTTATATTTTCTCCAAAGGATACAAGATCAAATTTTAATTTGATACCGAATTAAACCTCCTCATCCAAAAGTACAAAATATTTAAAAAAAATTTTCAAATAAGCAATTTCTTTATTTGGATTAAAAATTATTATAGGAGAGTGATAAAATTCATCTTAATCTTTCTCTTAATCCCTCAATTTATTTTTGCCGATAAACACGTTCCTTATTACAAGTCTTTATCCAAAACAGAGTCTTGGCTTCGTCACTATCCTGACCTAAGAGATTTCAAAGAACAAACGGAAAAGTTTTTCCTAACTCAAAAAGGTATGCCGGTCAAAGTTATTCAAGAGCATCAAAGTGTTGGGACAAATTTTATTGATTGGTATCGCATCGAGCTTTTCAATGGCATCCAGGGTTGGATTTTTCATAATCAATTAACCAGTAAAAGAACTCTTCTGGTCTTAGAGGATACAGAACTTTTTGCCTGGAGTTCCGATGATCCTAATTCTTGGATGACCATCGTCAAAGGAGAGATACAAGCTCCTAAAATAATCGATCTCCTTGAGGTTAAGGACGATATGTTGAAAGTTAATATTAAAATTTCTGATCGCAAGGAAATCAAAGGCTGGATATCACGGGATCAACGCATTTGGGGCGATGATCTAAGAGAAGAAGACTTTGATTAAATATATTTTCCTTATTTTATTCATGGTAAAAAACATGATGGCTTATGAAGAAGCAGATTATCAAGTGGTTAAGCAATTTAATGAATTTGAAATCCGCTACTATCAAGAACGCTATGTCATTCAAGTTAGTTATGCTAACCAAAATAGTGGCTTTCAAAAACTTTTTAATTATATATCAGGGCAAAATAACCAGTCTCAAAAAATTGAAATGACAACACCAGTAACGCAATATGCAAGCGATCAAGGTCAAGTGATGCAATTTTATTTACCTGCACGATTTGATCAAAAATCTGCTCCGTTGCCTCTCAATGATGCTGTTGAAGTGGCAAGTATTGACTCTGGCTATTTTGCCGTAATACGTTATTCCGGCTTTGCTTCAGATAAAAACTTTTATAAACACGCTGATATCTTGAAAGATGCTTTAATCAAAGAAAATATTGAATTTAAACAGCCGCCTATTAAAGCAACCTACAATGGACCTTTTACTCTCCCCAATCTTAGAAGAAATGAAGCAATGTTTCTTATTGAGTGGAAAGACTAATTAACAAATGTCATTGAATGACATCTTTATTTTAAATATGCTTTTCATGAATATAAAAACTAGCAATTAAGGAACATGGCATTAAAAAAACCTTCTTTTACAGAAAATGTTAATTCGATGGTTCAACAAGCCGTTGGAAAAAATAAATTTTCTAAAAATTTCATCAACTTATTAGCTCGCAATCATTCCACAATTAAATTGAATTTTCCTGTGATGATAAAAAATAAAACTCAAATGTTCACAGGATATCGTTCGGTTCATACGCTTCACAAACTCCCTTCCAAAGGGGGCATTCGTTATGCTCCTACAGTGAACCCAAATACGATTGAGGCTTTGGCGGCATTGATGACCTATAAATGTGCTGTCGTTGAAGTACCTTTTGGAGGATCTAAAGGGGGGCTTGTCATCGATAAATCGCAATATACTTCCTCCGATCTAGAAAGAATTACAAAAAAATTTTCCATGGAACTGACTAAATCAGGTTTTCTTTCTCCAGCTACCAATGTTCCCGCCCCTGATATAGGAACGGGCTCACAAGAGATGGCTTGGTTCGTTGAAGGATATAAATCTCTTCACGGCGATGATATTAACCATATGGCTTGTGTTACGGGCAAGCCTGTTGAAATTGGGGGTATTGTAGGAAGGGATGAAGCGACAGGAAGAGGAGTGGCTGAGGCTTTATTGGAATTTTTTCGAAGTCCCAAAGAAATTAAAAATTCAAAACTAGAAAAAGAATTACAACATAATAGTGTGGTTATCCAAGGAATGGGAAAAGTAGGTTATCATTTTCTCAAAAGTATTTTTGAACTTTACCCCGCTATAAAAGTTACAGGAATCATTGAGCATAATGGTGCGCTGGTCAACCCTCAAGGAATTGATGTAGAGATTTTTTTAAAACAATTTTTCAAGAGAAAAAATATTGCACAAATTAAAATTCCCCAAACTCTTTTTCAAAAGAATAATTCTTTAGAAGATTTTGAATCGGATATCCTGGTTCCCTGTGCTAAAGAAAATGTGATCGATCAACGCATTGCGAGAAAAATTAAAACTAAATTAATTATTGAAGCTGCGAATGGACCAGTGACATACAACGCTGATCAAATTTTAAATAAAAGAGGTATCTCGGTTTTACCTGATATTTATATCAATGCGGGCGGTGTGGTAGTTTCTTATTTTGAATGGGTAAAAAATATTTCCCAAATCCGCTTTGGAAGATTACGAAAACGTTTTGAAGAGGATAGAGAAGCTCATATTGTTGATGCGATTGAAAAATCTTCTGGTAGGTCAATTCCCAAATTTTTAAGAGAAAAAATTGTTCATGGCGCAAGCGAACTTGATTATGTTCGCTCTGGTTTAGAAGATGCTATGCGCAACGCATTTATCGATATCTGCGAAATTAAAAATAAAAACAAAAATTTATCTTATCGAGATGCAACTTATATTCTGGCACTAAAAAGACTTGAAAAAACACATTTAGATTTAGGCCTTTAGTTAAATCAAATCTTGACCTCGCACTCATGTGGGCTAGTGTCATAACTACAAAAAATATTATGTCTAATAAAAACTTTGGTTTTGGTACCCAAATAAGAAAATCTCCTTATTTTGATGCAACGGTGAGGTGGGGGGCCACAGGTTTTTCTGTTTATAATCATATGTATATCCCGCGAGATTTTGGAAGCCCCGAACAAAATTTTTGGAATTTGGTAAATGATGCCATTTTATGTGATGTTGCTGTCGAACGGCAGGTGGAAATAACTGGCCCTGATGCTTATCAGTTTATTCAACTCTTAACACCGCGTGACCTTAGTAAGCTAGCGATAGGGCAATGCAAATATGTCTTGATTGTCAATGAGCAAGGAGGAATTCTCAATGACCCGGTTTTACTTCGATTAGGCGAAAATCATTTTTGGCTTTCTCTTTCTGATAGTGATATTTTGTTATGGGCACAAGGTGTAGCGGTCAATGCTGGTTTCAATGTTTCCATCCAAGAGCCCGATGTTTCTCCTTTACAATTACAAGGGCCAAAATCCGGAATGATTATGGAAAAACTCTTCGGGGAAAGCATTAAAGACTTAAAATATTATTGGCTTCAAGAATTAGAATTAGAAGGGATACCATTAGTTGTATCGCGAACAGGATGGTCAAGCGAGCTTGGTTATGAATTATATCTTCGAGATAGCTTAAAAGGAGATCAACTTTGGGAATTAATTATGGAAGCGGGCAAGGAGTTTGGACTACAACCAGGACACACTTCTAGTATTCGTCGCATTGAAGGGGGGATGCTTTCCTACCATGCAGATGCCGATATTCACACGAACCCGTTTGAGGTAGGATTAGATCGTTTAGTTGCTCTAGATAGTGATATCAATTTTATTGGCAAGAAAGCCTTACAAAAAATTCATGAAGAGGGAGTTAAGCGTATTCAAGTAGGATTAGAAATTTCTGGAGAGGCTTTTCAAGGACCGAATACTATATTTTGGCCACTTCAAAAAGATGGAAAGACTGTAGGTAAGGTGACATCTGCTGTTTACTCTCCCCGATTAAAAAAAAATATTGCCCTAGCTATGGTCGATGTGAAGGTAAGCGAACTTGGGCAATCTTTGGATATCTTGATTGATAAGGATATTCGACAAAGCGTAGTAGTTGAAAAACCTTTTTTTGATCCGAAAAAATCTCTCACAAGCTCGTAAATTATTGATTTTATTGAATTTTTGATACTATTCGCAAAGCGCATAGTCTCTCTCAATTCTTAGCATTATTTTTATTTTGATTCACTCCTTATAACCTTTCGCATACTAAAAATTATTAGTGAGGTAAAAATGAAATTAATAACAGCAATTATCAAGCCCGATAAAGTTGAAGCCTTGAGACAAGCCCTAACAGATGTCGATATTCAAGGTTTAACTATTGTTGAGGCCAAAGGATATGGGCGCCAGAAAGGCCACACTGAATTGTACCGAGGCGCAGAATATGAGGTACACTTTCTTCCTAAATCAAGAGCAGAGGTTCTCGTAGACTCTGCTGATGTTGAAAAAGTCATCACAACAATTTCTGAAGCAGTGAAATCAGGCAAGATTGGTGACGGTAAGATTTATGTTACTGACGTCATCGACGTAGTTCGTATTCGTACAGGCGAGCGCGGCGCGGAAGCAATTAAATAAGGAGACCCTATGAAAAAAATATTAGCTTTTTTAATTCCTACACTTTTAGTCTCAGGATTAGCAAGTGCGGAAGTTTCTGCAGAGACAGCGTTTGTACTTAATACATTCTTATTCGTTTTCTGTGGAATTTTAGTCATGTTTATGGCTTTAGGTTTTGCAATGTTAGAAGCGGGATTTGTTCGAAAAAAGAATACATCTGCCATTTTATTAAAAAACATTGCGTTATATTCTATCGCTGGAATTATGTTTTACCTGATCGGTTACAGCTTAATGTATGTGGATGTATCAGGTTGGATCGGATCGCTAGGAGGGGCCTTCTATAATCCCTCATCAGACGAACTCGCCCTCCTAGACGGTGCCGAAAATGTAGCGGCAATTGCAGAGACTGGTTATTCAGTAGCATCCGATTGGTTCTTCCAAATGGTTTTCTGTGCAACGGCTGTTTCTATTGTCTCAGGCGCATGTGCGGAGCGTATTAAAGTATGGCCTTTTATGATCTTTGCAGCCATTATGACCGGAATTATTTATCCAATTTTTGGTTCATGGACTTGGGGCGGCGGATGGTTGGCGGAGATGGGTTTTTCCGACTTTGCTGGTTCTACGATCGTTCACTCTGTGGGTGGTTGGGCAGCTGTTGTGGGTTGTTTAATCCTTGGTCCACGTGCAGGTAAATATTCCAAAGATGGTAAGATTTCACCAATTGCTGGTGCTAATATGCCATTAGCTTGTTTAGGCACATTCATCCTATGGTTTGGTTGGTTTGGATTTAATGGTGGATCCCAATTAGCTTTGGGCAGTGCGCTCGATGCAGTTGCTATCTCTATCGTTGTAGTGAACACTAATATGGCAGCTTGTGGTGGTGTGGTTGCTGCAATCATACTTTCTCAGTTAATGTACAAGAAGATCGATTTATCAATCTCTCTAAATGGTGCAATTGCTGGTTTAGTTGCAATTACTGCTGGTCCCGATCTAAGCAACCACTTCATGTCAGTGATCATTGGTGCCATCGGTGGTATCCTTTGTACCCTTGCTATCCCAATGTTGGATAAAATGAAAATTGATGATGTTGTTGGTGCAATCTCTGCTCACTTAATTGCCGGTATCTGGGGAACATTAGCTGTTGGTATTTTTGGCGGTGGTGACTTGATGGTTCAGATCGTTGGAATCTTAGCTGCGGCTGCTCTGGTTGTACCTTTAAGTGCAGTCGGCTTCTATATTCTAAAAGCTACAACTGGCTTAAGAGTAGATGAAGAGACTGAAGCAGTCGGATTAGATAAAGCTGAGTTAACTACAGTCGCTTATCCTGAATTCAACTAAGATTTAAACATAAGTACTACTTCAAAAAAAGGCGCCCTCGGGCGCCTTTTTTATATTTCAAACAATAAAAATTCACCTTTATCAGAAGATCGAAAAGTCATCTCTGATAATTCTTCTTTGGTAATGGAAACGCCGTCACCTTCTTTTAAATTGTATTCTTGAAAATTAATATTTCCTTGAACAACATGAATCCAATAATCTTTGTCTTTAGAGGGATTAAATTTAACCTCACCCTCTTTATCGACAATCGAGGCAAAAATTGTTGTGTCTTGATTTATTTCAATAGAATTATCAGAGCCATCAGGGGATATGATTTTAGCTAATTTGTTGAGTTTATCTTCTTTGCTGAAATGTTTCTGATTGTATTTAGGCTCAATATCGCGTTCTTTGGGTATAATCCAAATTTGTAAGAAATGCACTTGATCTGTAGCAGAGTGATTAAATTCACTATGAACTACACCAGTACCAGCGCTCATATGTTGAACATCTCCGGGTTTAATCACCGAACCAGTTCCCATACTATCCTTGTGCTCTAAGGCACCTTCAATAACATAAGAGATAATTTCCATGTTATTATGGGGATGAGCATCAAATCCTCTCCCTCCATCTACACGGTCATCATTGATAACTCGGAGGTTTCCAAATCCCATATTTTGAGGATCGTAATAATGGCCAAATGAAAAAGTATGTTTGCTATCAAGCCATCCGAAATTACTTGGCCCTCTTTCCTCACTTTTTCTTAAAGTAATCATTTTAATTTCTCCTATATTTAAATTAATTGATCAATTTTTGATGTGATTTTTTTACTATCAGGTTTTGTCATCGACGACCAGCTGTCAACTAGATTACCCTTTCCATCAAATAAATATTTATAAAAATTCCATTTGGGGGTTTTCCCATAATCATTTGCAATCCATTGATACAAAGGATGGGCGTTATCTCCTTTAACGTCAATTATTTCAGTTAAAATAAATTTTGTTTGATAGTTCACTAGACAAAATTCTTTGACATCTTCCTCCTCACTTAACTCTTGTCGAAAGGAATTCGAGGGAGTGCTAATGATAATGAGATTTTTATCTAAGTAGGCTTGGTGAAGATTAGAGAGGTTCGCATATTGGTTGGTGAAACCACATCGACTTGCTGTATTTACTAAGAGAATAGGTTTGCCTTGAAATTCTTGAAAATTGATTACATTGCCATCAATATCTTTGATTGAAAAATTATAGAGATTTTGTGCCATACTTGTTCCTGTCATAATGATGATGATACTTACAAATTGAATAAGTCGTTTCATTTATCTTTATACTTAAAGATAGAGAACTAGATTGTTCGGGTTTCTGCTTTTAGACCGTTTTGATCGAGTTTGAGATAAGAATACCAATCCCGATGAATCACTTCCCAGTCTATCTCTATTCCCAGTCCCGGATCAGGGTTCACAGTCACTTCCCCTTTTTGATTAGTTCGAATAAAGGTTTTAGCTCCATGTTCGTGGTCTTCGTAGGGTACGACTTGTTCAAAATAATCACAATTATCATGACTCAGCATGATATGCAGATTAGCTGCTTGTCCTAGGGGGTAGGACCAGGACTGAAGTTCAGTGTTTTTATTAAAATTTTTAGCAATTTTCATCACTTCTAGAATTTGAGTGATGCCCCCTACATAAGTGGTGTCGACTCGAGCATGATGAAAAACATCTAATTTAAGAGATTGTTCAATTTGAAAAGGATTGAGGATGGAGTTTCCTGCACCAATAACAGGTGTTTGAATTTGTGGTCGAAGCCATTGATAACTCTCCCAATCAAAATCATTAAAAGGTGCTTCAAACCAAACAAAATTTAATTCATCTAATTTTTTACCTAATTGCAAAGCATCTTCACGATTATACCGCTGCTCACAATCAATCATAAACTTGATATTAGGAAATTGAGGACAAACCTCGGAGACCATTCGAAGATCAAATTCAATATCACACCATGTATGAAATTTTATAGTATGAAAATGTTGGGCTTCTAAACTTTTTACAAAATCTACATACTCATCGATGCTATGAAAAAGTGGCGTAGAGGCATAAGAAGCAATACTATCTCTTTTTCTTCCTAAAATATCACACAGAGGTTTTTTAATTGATTTGGCATAGCCGTCCCACATCGCAATATCAATAGAAGATACAGCTAAGGGATTTAAGGGAACACAGCGAGTTAACATAAATTGAGTTAACTCCGATCGTTGTTCTAAATTTTTTCCTAAAATTTCAGGAAATAAATTTCGACAGGCCTCTACAACGGAGTGATCATAGTGATGTTCGGTTGGAATCAAAACCCCTCCTACACACTCAATACCGGATTCAGTGATAAGTTTGACGATGATGTTCGCCTCAAACATGGGAGACATATCTTTTGCCCAAATAATTTGAGGAGCGTTTGACTTACACGCAAATACTTCTGCCGAGATAATATCTAACTCGGCCATTTAAGATTTACTTAAACTTTCGAGCTAAGTGGCGAAGCTTACCATCCGTGGCATCAAACTCCAAATAACAACCTTGAAGATGACGCATACCTTCATTGGAGTCGTAGGCAGTTCGACCGTGTAAAAGTCGATGATTATCAAACATCATAATATCTCCTGGCTGTAATTTAAATTTTAATTCAAAATTCGATGCTGAATAAAGCTCACTTAATAACTTTCGAGAACGATAAAAGGTATTAAGTTTTTCTGTATCCAGTGGGGGGACATAATCAACACGGGTGCTATAGCGGACCTGTTTATAGTCCCCATCATTATCGAGTTCAATTAATTCGCCCCAGTTTTCTAAAATAATATCTTTATCTTGAAACTGATATCGAAGGTTTGTTGATGTTAGAGATTGGAACGCTTCAGGATCATGTTTTTTGATATGTTCCGCAACCGCAAACCCATCAACAAGCGTTGAAAAACCTCCACTTACTTCATTTTGAAGGCAATGCAAAAATTGAATACCAGGCGCGGTGGGTTTTCGATACGGGTTATCTGTATGCGGAGGTAATGCAATGGGTTTATAAGCTAAGTCATTTGGATTAGGTTTGGACATGACATCAAAATACTCTCCAAAATTTGTATTTTTCACAGGACCGATGGAGTTAACGAATTTAAGAAGATATTTATCCTCAGTTGGCACATTCTTAATAATTACAAATCCATATTTGTAAAAATTAATTAAGAGATCATACATAGATTTTTTTTCTGACATTCCTTCTTCAAACTGTGCCTCAGGAAATTGGCCTAAGGATGAATTCCATAAAACTCGTTTTGGCAAAGGGCCGCGTTTATTTTTTTCATCATCCATTTCAATTAAAAGATCATCCATATTATAGGAGCCTTTCACGCCGTCATTAAATTCGATATTAAGTAAATGATCAGAAAGAGTAGCGGCTTTTATTTCAAGATTTAAATCAATTGAAGAAGGTTCGTATAACCGCTGGTGTGTATCGACATCAAAGTATTCTTCGCCAGGTAGTCTTTCTCTGAGCCAAACCGGATGGAGCTGATAAAATTTATTATGATAATTGACGCTGAGTGCGTTGTTTTGAAATTGAACGTCCATAAGACCCCCTCAAAATTATATTCCTTTCCCGATATTTTGCTAAAATAATTTAGTTGTCAATCCAGAAATTAAAGCTGAATTTGAAAGAGGGCTTCGACCTCTACGGAAAAGCCAAGAGGTAAAGAGTTTACTCCTACTGCTGCTCGAGCATGAACCCCTTTTTCACCAAAAACATTCTTCATAAGATCTGAACAGCCATTGATTACTAAAGGCTGCTGGGTAAAATCATTCGTGCAATTCACAAAGCCTGTTAGTTTGACAAGCTGAGTGACTTTATTTAAATCTCCAATTTCATTTTTGAGAGCGGCCAAAATTGCAAGGCCACACCTTTGGGCGTGTTCTTGAGCAGTTTCAAGCGTTAGGTCTTTTCCCACTACTCCTTGAGCAAAAGTTCCATCTTCTAAAAGTGGGCCTTGGCCTGAAATATAAGCCAAGTTATCTACGATCACACAGGGTTTGTAGCTTCCAGCAGGTTTTGCTGGATTTGGCAATTGTAATCTTAATTTTTCTAAATTTTTTTCAACATTCATGCAGTAGATTCCTCCTCTTCAATTTTATTAATAACTTGCTCAGTTGCTAACTGCATTCCAATTGGTGAGGCGGTTCGAGGTACAATCATTGAAGGTGTATTATCCTCATAAATATCACTTGTTCGACCAACTCGAATACGAGAATAATTATAAGGGGCGACTAATGAGTAAATGACAATCATATAAACAAACCAGCCATAAGGTCCAAAATATGCCATAAAACCTGAAGCTAGCATAGGTCCTGCAACCATACCTAAAGCATTAACGAGCGTTAAGGTCGAGCTACCAGAAACTATTTCTTCTCTTTCTAAAAAATCATTCATGTGAGAAATTACCACAGCATAATAAGGAAGAGAGACGCCTGAATGGATACCTACAAAGATTAGTAAAATAGTAAAAGAAATTGATCCTAGGAAAAAAGCTAAAACTAAAGAGACAATCGCAATCACATTCAAAACTAATAAAATGCTTCTTCGATCAAACTTGTCGGATATTTTTCCAATGGGATACTGGAAAGCAGCTCCAACAAAAGTATTTACAAAAACTAATATAGATATTTGAAAGATACTAAGTCCAATTTTAGCTCCAAAAACTGCAATTAAACCAAATAGGGCAGAGTACACCATGCCAATTGCAAAAGATCCTACAAAAGCCATAGGCGATTTTCTATAAAGTTCATTTAAAGATAAGAATTTTGGTGTTGTAAAATCAGGAGCGGGTTTTTTAGTTAACAAAATAGGAATAAGGGCCAAAGAGATTAATAATGAAGTTAAAATGTAAAGGTGGGCCTCTGTTGTCGCTTTTAAGTTGACAAGCATTACGCCCGCACTTGTTGAAAAGTAAAGAACGATCATATAAAAACCAATTAATTGACCTCGAGACTGATTGTCTGCACGATCGTTTAGCCAACTTTCACATACGATATAAATAGCGGCAAAAGAAAAACCCGTAATCATTCTAAACAACAACCAGGCAAAAGGATTTACAATAACCCAGTGAAGAAGTATGGCAATCGAACCCAGTGAAGCAAAAGCAGAAAAGACTCTTATATGCCCAACATTTTTAATTAGTTTTGGACATTGAATTGAACTAAATAAGTAGCCCACAAAATAACCAGTGAAAACGTAGCCAATTTCAAAATCAGAAAAATTATAAAAAACGGCATTGATGTTGAGAAGTGTGCCTTGTAGTGCGTGAGCTAACATAATTAAACCAAAGCCACTAAACAAAGCCCAAGAATTTAAAATTGTTCCAAACATTACAGCTTAGGTAAACCTTTAAAATTGGATTGCAATAGCTATTTTTGAAAGGGTAGGTTTGTCATTTTGGCACTTATTTTTTTACCATTAATTTCCAAGCTTAAATCTTGATTGAGTATTTGATGGGATTTATCAATCATCGCAATTCCTAAACATTGATTAAAATTGGGACTAAAACAAGCTGATCGCAATGTCCCTATAAAATGATCCTCTTTCATTATAGGTAAATGTTGAGTCACAGAAATTTCTTTTATATCTAGTAATAATCCAACTAATGAACGAGAGACACCCTCATTTTTTTGTTTTTGAAGAATAGCTTTTCCTAAATATTCAATATCAGGATTTAAACTAACAAAATTATCTAATCCGCACTCTAAAGGAGTGTCATTCATATCCATATCATTGCCATACGACAATAAACCAGACTCAATTCGTTCAATTAAATTAGGACACCCCGGACGAACCTCTAGGTCTTTTCCTTCTTTCATTAGTTGATCGTATAGAAGAAGGCCAATTTCATCATTATCAACATATATTTCAAAACCACCCTGTTTTGACCACCCTGACCTAGCAATTAAAAAGGGATGTCCTTGAAAATCAAATCTTTTAAAATGAAAAAACTTTAAATTTAAAATTTCTTCTCCAAAGATACGTTTCATCAACTCAAAAGATTTTGGCCCTTGAACAGCTAACGGGTTGACATTAGGTTCAGTAATTTCTACGTCTAGATTTTTTCCTATTGCTATCCCTTTGGCATATAAAAGCACATCTGTATCAGCAATAGAAACCCACCAAGTATCTGGCTGTATTTTCATTACTAAAGGGTCATTTAATATTTTTCCCTGCTCATCGACGATAGGGGCGTAATAGCAAACATGATCTTTGGCATGAGATAAATCTCTACAAGTCATAAGTTGAGCAAGAAAGTCAGCATCAGGACCTTTGATTTGTACCTGTCTTTCAACGGAGACATCCCACAGCTGAACATTTTTCTTTAAGTGGTTGCAATCATCAACGACTCCATGAAAGGAAGCAGGCAGAAGCATATGATTATATACTGTATAACTTTGAACACCATAATCCTCAATTCGTTGAGTAAAAGGAGTTGATCTCACTCGGGCACTTTTAGCAATAAAATGGTTCATACAAAGATATAGTAAATATACTTTCCTAAAATAAATCAAACGCTAATTTAGAAAATTAATCGTTATCTGTCAGTCCTGCCCCGGCTCCTAATAATTTCTTTTCCTCATTTTCTTCAACAAAGGTTTCCAAGGACATGTTGTAGAGCCTATCCCAAGTTTCATCAGAGTATTGTTTAATTCTTTGATTAGAGATCTCCAAAGTTATGTCATTAGATTGATGAGGAATTTTATTTGTATCTAAAGAGATGATTTTTCCTGAGCCAATAAAAAATTTAAACTCATTCGATTTAAAATTAAAACTAATTAAATTTTTTTGCGCTGCCTTAATTAGAAAAGGAATAATTAAGAGAGGCTCTAGTATATTTGAAAATTGAAAAGTTAGTTGATTGTCGGGTTTATGGGATTGATCTAAAAAAAATAAACCAAAATGAATAGGGCATAAATACTTTTGATTTTTTTCTTTGTGATTAATTTCTCGAACGCATTTGCTATAAGGAAAACTGATAAGTCGATCAAACCTTTCCAAACCAGGTAATGCTGACTGTTCCAATGCTCGCACAGTTTTCCCTGCTTCTTCGGCAATCCCCCAGCTTAAACCTTGATAGCGAGCGACTCGTTTTACAACGGTCTCAATTTCATATAGGGAATGCATTAAGCAATTTTTTTATAGGACCAAGTATCGTCAGATTGATGTATTTCTTTCATCAATGGAGCTCCTTGATACATAGTTATGCGTACCCATCGATCTGATCGAGGATCAAAGCGAGTTGCACCAAAGAAAGATAATTTTAAACGAAGCATGTCCACCGGAATTAGTGATTTAGAAATGGTATTATCTTGAATCTCAGAGTAGGGAAGCTTTTCACATATAAAAATACGCCTTAATATATGTCGATATTCTTGGTTTTTTATCAGATAAGATGAAAGCGGATCTTTCTTAGGATAGTTTTTGAGTTCTAAGTATAATTTATTTATATCTCTTGCGATTGCGAGGGGCAGTTCACGCTCTGCGCCATCTTCACTAAATCGGTCTGACATTCTTGGTTCCTGTTTGTTTTTAGAGTAATACCAAAAGTTATAAATATTATCTTTCTTTTCAAAATCAATCTCTACTAACCACGCATATCTTTTTTCAATGAGAGCACAAACATCCCCAATAGATCTAGAGGTATCAAAATCAAAATAATCTTCTTCGTCTATTGACATCTCATAACTCAAAGGTTCCACGATTTCAGGATAAACTTCCATGAGAAGAGAGACAATCAATTCACAACACTCTGCTTGAGTGTTTATTTCAGCCCATTCATAAACTGTATTCCAAAAAAATTTCTCTATATCTAATTTACCAAAATAATTTTGAAATTTTTCTAAATCATTAGTCAGATGAAGATTTTTTTTGATTTGATATTCGCTATCAGTTTTCCAAAATTTAATATTTTCTTTTATCGTAGAGAGGAAAGATTGAAACTTCTCTTTTTCTTTTTGAGAAGTATTGGGTATTGAGCGTATAGCTAGCAGTGCTTTTTCTTTAGAAATTATCCATTGATTGAGCAGAGCTGGATGATTGACAATAAAAGGCGCCATTCCCAATCCTGTCGAATTGCCTATTCCAAGATTTCGAGCTATATCATCATTTAATTTGACAGCATTTTGAGGTGATCGTTGATGAGCTACATGATTGACCATGTCAAACGTAAATTGACGTGCTAAAAAAACTAACATCATCTCAAGTCGAAATGGTCCTTTTAACTCTCCTCGATCTTGAATTTTAATACGATCGGCTAAACCAAATTTACCTGAACCATAGACAGCAGTTGTTCGATAAAGATATCCCACATTATATAAAATATCGGTATCAGGCTGTTTGCCTTGAGCAAGTCGGTCGACAACATGTTCAAAGACTCGAACGGACTTATTAGCTCGAGAGAGGCAAAGTTCTTTTTCCGTTACCCGACCTTGTTCTTGAAGAGGGACATTTGCTTTTAATCGATTAATATCTTGATCTGATGGTATCCCATCAAAAAGAACAAAAGAAGCATCCCATTTAGTAGCAATGACTCTATCTGAACGCTCACTATCGTCTAATTCATTTGAAAAACATACCAAAGAGTATTGTTTATTATCTTTTGTGACGACATAAACACAATGACCAAAACCATTTTCATCAAGTTCAAGTTCTTTTGTTTCAAATTCCCAATCTTTAAACTCTCGAATAAAACTTCTTAAAAAGGAAAGCTTTGATTGATGAAAAGAGCCGAGTCGATCTAGTCTCATCACAAATTCAGGTTTTCGTAATTCTATTTGCATTAATCAAACTTTCGATAAAAATTGTACCAATTATTTCCTAAGATGTCGTGGGTCTCTTCTTCGCTAAATCCAACTTTTCTTAAACCTTGTTCTAAATTTTCAAATCCTCTTGCATCCTCAAACCACGAAGGTTGGGGAGGAAAACCGGCGTTATCAGAGCTACCTTCGCCAAAATCTTTGGTTTTAGTCCATGTTCCATTTCGCATCCATTCAACGACGCTATCTGGATGACGAATACATAAATCAGAACCTATACCGATTTGTTTTACTGATATTTTATTCGTCGTCTCCGCAATCATTTCACAAAAAGATTCAAGAGTACATGTGGACGTTCCTTTTAAGTGATGAGGATATAATGAAAATCCAATCATCCCTCCACTGTCATTTAATGCTTTTAAAACTTCATCTGATTTATTACGCAAACCTTTATGCCAGAATGAAGGGTTAGCATGACTGATGACGATTGGGGCCTCAGATAATTCAATTGCCTCCAAAGTAGAAAATTCTGCAGAATGAGACATATCTACAATCATATTTACGCGGTTCATTTCTTTAATTACTTCTTTTCCCATGCGGGTAATGCCACTATCTTTTTGCTCATAACACCCAGTTGCTAAGAGTGATTGATTATTATAAGTCAGTTGCATAAATAGAACGCCTTGTTTTTTTAAAATTTCGACGTATTCAATATTATCTTCAATTGGAGAACAATTCTGCAGACCATAAAAAATGGCAGTCTTATTTTGATGATGAGCTCGTTCAATATCTTTTGAATTTTTACCTTGAAAAATAAGATCAGAGTTTTCTTTGAAATATTGATTCCACTTTTTAATATTAATTTGAAGTTCATCGAAATCCTCGTGGTAGCAAATGGTTGCATGAACAGCATCGAGTTTTGCTTGATGATTGATCTCAAATATTTCTCTGGACCAGTTGCAATACTGGAGATTGTCGACTCGAAAGTTCATTCGAGAATTATATGGATCCAGAATTAATGTAGGAAGTCTTTACTTGGGAATAGAAGTCGCGTGCGTAGGTCCCTTGTTCACGAGGACCAAAACTAGAGGCTTTTCGACCACCAAACGGTACATGGTAGTCTAGACCTGCAGTAGGAAGATTAACCGTTGCAACCCCAGTTTTAATATTTTGTTTGAAGTATTCGGCTTTTGCGAGAGATTGGGTAATAATCCCGCTTGATAAACCAAAATCTGTATCATTAGCTATTTCTAGGGCGTGTTCTAAATTTTTAGCAGGAATAACACACGCTATAGGTCCAAACATTTCTTCCTGATTGATACGAGACTTGTTATCACCATCGATGAATAAAGTGGGCTCCATGTAATAACCCGCGGTTCTCATATTCATCGGATTTCCTCCATAAGCTAATTTTGCTTCACCTTTACCAATTTCGACATAATTCAAATTAGACTCATATTGAGATTGATTAGAGGCAGGTCCCATTTGAGTGCCTTTATCTAAAGCATGACCAACTTTAATATTTTTAATATTTTCAATTAAACCTTCGACAAATTCCTTATAAATTTTTTCATGAACAATTAATCTTGAGGAAGCAGTACATTTTTGACCAGTACCTCCATAAGCTCCATTAGAGGCACATGTAATGGCTGTTTGTAAGTCAGCATCATCCATTACTACTAATGGATTTTTAGAACCCATTTCCATTTGCATCTTTTTTAATTGGGGAGACGCGTCTTGGTATAATTTTTTTCCTACATCTACCGATCCTGTGAAAGTAATTGCGACTATGTCTTTATGAGTAGCAATTTTGTTACCCACATCTCCACCAGAGCCAAGGACTAAATTAAACAATCCCTCAGGAATATCTTGATTTGCAATAATTTTGGTTAATTCAATCGCACTCGCAGGGGTTAAGGAAGCCGGCTTTAAGATAACCGCATTGCCACACATTAAAGCAGGAGCCGCTTTCCATGCCGGAATCGCAATTGGAAAATTCCATGGAGAAATTATTCCTATGACGCCAAGAGGTTCCCGAGATATTTCCACCTGAAAGCCGGGTCGAGTGGAGGGAATTTTTTCACCATAGAGTCGAAGACACTCAGATCCATAATATTGAAATTGTTGTCCTGCACGAGCAACTTCACCAATTCCTTCAGCGAGGGGTTTGCCTTCCTCGCGAGATAATAATTCACCTAATTCTTTAGATTTATGAATTAATTCATCACCAATTTTGATAAGAATTTGTGATTTTTTTTCAATTCCTACCTTTTCCCATTGTCTTTGAGCTTGAAGAGCAGACTGAACCGCTTGTTCAAATTGATCCGATGTCGCTGAGGAGTATTCAGCTATAATATCTGAAGTATCAGAAGGATTAATATTGATAATTGAGCCTTTTCCTTGGACCCATTGGCCGCCAATGTAATTACAATTATTCATCTAACTATTTCTTCAAAATTTGAGATAATCTCTCAGAGGTCAGATACCCTATAGATAATCCATTTTTATCTGTCACTTCTAATAAGTTGGGTTTTTCAATAACAACTTTATCAATAAACTTTTCTATAACATCTTCGCTTTTGACTTTCATGGTTTGACCAGCCAATAATTCTTTAGAAATTTTTGATGAGTCTTGCATAATATTTTTTGCTTTAAGGACTCTACTACGATTTACATCTTCAACAAACTTTTTTACATATTCAGTTTTAGGATCTAAAAGTATATCAACTGCGTTACCCTCTTGGTCCATTGAGCCATCCTTTAAAATAGCAATACTATCTCCAAGTTTTAACGCTTCATCTAAGTCATGGGTAATAAATACAACTGTCTTTTTGAGTTCTAGCTGTAACTCCAATAAAATGTCTTGCATATCTTTTCTAATAAGAGGATCTAATGCACTAAAAGCCTCATCCATTAATAAAATATCAGGGTCATTAGCAAGGGCTCTTGCCAGTCCTACTCTTTGTTGCATCCCTCCAGAAAGCTGCTGAGGGTATCGATGTTCATAGCCCAACAGCCCAACGCGATCTATCCAATGCATAGATTTTTTTTCAGCCTCGCCTTGATCCACTTGTTTGATAAAAAGCCCGAAAGAAACATTTTCTAAAACAGTTTTATGAGGTAATAAAGCAAATTTTTGAAAAACCATAGCGGTTTTGTTTTTTCTAAATTCAAGTAATTCCTTTTGACTAAGTCTTAGTACATCTTGACCATCAACAATCATTTCTCCCGAGGTGGGTTCAATTAGTCTATTGATATGCCTAATTAAAGTTGATTTGCCCGAACCGGACAAACCCATAATAACTTGCAATGAATGATCGGCTATATTTAAATTAATTTTATTTAGACCTAAGACGTGCCTGTATTCTTCAAGGAGTTCATCTTTACCAACGCCGTTATTTACTTTTTCAATAAGTGATGATGGATTGGGGCCGAAAATTTTATATAAATTTTTTATTTCGATTTTATTTGAGAGCATAATTAAATAGCGTCTCCAGAACGGTGTTTTTGAATTCGCTTTCCATAAGCTTGAGAAATTCGATCAAAAACAATAGCCAAGATTACAATTGCTAATCCATTTAACATACCAAGTGTAAAATATTGATTAGTAATAGCCCTTAAAA
>Ga0181598_1000492_pt1 | contig 39062 bp, 21 predicted proteins | sample 041ome_4_FD_153295 | JGI IMG/M metagenome (GOLD analysis project Ga0181598, IMG submission 153295) | Coastal salt marsh microbial communities from the Groves Creek Marsh, Skidaway Island, Georgia - 041404US metaG (spades assembly) | ecosystem: Environmental > Aquatic > Marine > Intertidal zone >... | reverse complement strand
CGCGCGCGGCGACGACGACGACGACGACGACGACGACGACGATCGCCGCGTCGTCCGCGCGCGCGATGGCGACGCCGCGAATCGGCGTCGGACGGCGCGCGTGGCGTCGATGCGTCGAGGGCGCGCGCGCGACGACGACGACGGCGACGGCGACGACGGCGGCGCGCGCGACGGCGCGCGCGAGCGGCGCGCGCGCGGCGACGACGACGACGCGCGCGCGCGCGCGCGAGGATCGAGCGACGGCGATCGGGGCGTGGGAGGCGATTCGCGAACGCGCGCGCGCGGCGCCGGACGCGACGGCGACGGCGAACGCGGCGGGCGACGGCGACGCGACGTACGCGGAGGTGATGGCGCTCGCGGCGCGCGTGGCGGAGGAGTTGAAGGCGCTGGACGTGCGGAAGGGCGATCGCGTGGGACTGGCGGCGACGGCGGGGATGGAGTATTGCGCGGCGGCGTACGCGACGTGGGCGCGCGGGGGGGTGTCGGTGCCGATCGCGAGCTCGCACTCGGAGGAAGACGCGGCGTACGTGATGCGGCATTCGGGGATGCGGGTCGTGCTGATACCGCCGTTGGCGGACGGGGAGGAGGATTCGGAGACGTATGAGAAGTATGCGAGGGTGGCGACGCGGTTCGATTTGACGACGCTGCGGCTGCGGCACGTGCGGAGGCTCGACGCGGAATGGAAGGACGCCGACGCCGACGGCGCGGAGTTGGACGACGTCGTGAGCTCGCCAGATGATGGTGCGCTCATCATATACACGAGCGGAACCACCGGTCGACCCAAAGGGGCGTTGCACACGCACAGGTCGCTGTACGCGCAGTGCGCGGGCTTGATTGACGCGTGGCGTTGGGACCCGAGCGATCGAATCATCCACGCGTTGCCTTTGCATCACATCCACGGCATCGTCAACGCGTGGTTGTGCGCGCACGTCGTTGGCGCTACCGTGGAGTTCCACCGTACGTTCACCCCTCGCGGGGTTTGGGCGCGACTTCGCGACGCGGCGCAGCCGCCGGTGACGGTTTTCATGGGCGTGCCGACGATGTACGTCATGCTCATGCGCGCTTTGCAAGGGAACATGGCGCCTGAAGCGCGCGCGGAATCCATCGCCGCGGCGTCGAGACTACGCTTGACCGTGAGTGGGTCAGCGGCGTGCCCGGTGCCGGTGCTGGAGGATTGGCGCCGACTCACGGGACGAAGCTTGCTCGAGCGATACGGAATGACGGAGATCGGCATGGCGTTGAGCAATCCGTACGAAGAGTCCAAACACAAGCCTGGATACGTCGGATTGCCGTTACCCGGTGTTCAAGTGAAGCTCGCACCTTTGGTTGGCGCGGACGGTGACGAGGACACGTCGGATGTCGATTCCGGTGAGTATCTTCAAGGTCCGGGTGAGCTCCTCGTCAAAGGTGACAATTTGTTCACAGAGTACTATGACAACGCAGAGGCGACGTCGGAGAGCTTTGACGAAAGTGGATACTTTAAAACGGGAGATGTCGCAGCGATGGCAAGCGATGGGTTTTGGCGCATTCTCGGGCGCGCATCTGTGGACGTGCTTAAGATAGGAGGCTTCAAGGTGAGCGCGCTCGAAATCGAGGCGCGCCTGCTCGAAAATCCATCCATCGCCGAAGTCGCCGTATTGGGCATCCCGGACGAAGCGTACGGACAACGAGCGGTTGCGCTCGTCGTTCTCGCGCTCGACATGGAAACGGGCGAGCCCGTAAATTTGACGGAGGGTGATGTAACGCTGTGGGTTCGCCAAAATTTGGCGTCAAAGATGCATTTGCGCGTCGTCAAGTTTGCCGACAAAATGCCTCGAAACGCCATGGGCAAGGTGAACAAAAAGGACTTGCAAAGAACGCACTTTGCCGAGTACTTTGAGCAGCAGCAGTAGAGCAGCGGTGTAGCATTAATTTTGTATTGGTTGTAAATCACGATCATTGACAACGTATCTAAAAAATCGAATATCAGTACATGCCGTGTCGAGATCATCGTGCCGTCGTCGACGCGAACTCTGGCAATGGGAAGTTGGAGAGAAGTTCGACGTCGGCCGGGGTCACCGGAGGAGCTTCGCCGCGTAAGAATAGCGCAAGCGACGGCGGCGCGACAACTCTGTCGAGATACTTTTGCAATTCGTCGCCGTAAATTTTCTCCTTCTCTGCGAGTGCGGCGGTGAGTTCGCTCATGACTTCCGGGTTGGACCGAACGACATCGCACGCGACGAGCAAAGACGTGGTGAGCGTGTGCTTGACTTCCTTTTCGACGACAGCGTCAGCCTCACTTGCTTTATCGGAGCCGATGAGAAGATCTTCATTTCCTCCCGAAGACAGCGTAGAAACACTCATCGGGCCCAAGCTGGCGCTGAAACCCAATTCAGCGACGCTCTTGTACGCCAAGTTTGTCGCACGTTGAATATCGTCGCTCGCACCCGAGCTGATGCGCTTACACACCACCATTTCTGCCGCTCGTCCACCCATGAACGTCGTCACTTTCCCCAGGAGTTCATCCTTGTACATCAACCAACGATCTTCGGTTGGTGGGGTGTACGTAAAACCCAGAGCGCCTCCGCTTCGACTCACAATGCTCAGCGTTTCCGGACGCTCCGTGTCTGGAATCAGTCTTCCTACCGCCGCGGCGACGAGGGCGTGTCCCACTTCGTGCGCCGAGACCGTGCGCTTTTCCCCCGCAGTCAACAAGCTTCGCTTCTTCTCAATGCCCGCGATCGTACGAAGCACCGCGGCTTCAAAATCAGTGTAACTCACAGTGCTCTTACCTTCGCGGCCCGCCAGTAGCGCCGCTTCGTTGACCAAATTTTCCAAGTCGGCGCCGGTGAAGCCCGCCGTCATTTGTGCGATGATGTCGAGACCGGCGTCCTCGGCTAATGGAAGCGCCCGACGTCCGGTATGCACGGCCAAGATCTCGCGTCGACCTTGCTTATCTGGTCGATCGACGGAGATCGTACGGTCGAAACGTCCCGGGCGCCGCAACGCGGCGTCGAGCGTGTCGGCACGATTCGTAGCCGCGATGCAAATTACCATGGACTCTGTCTCAAACCCGTCGAGCTCGGTGAGCAACTGGTTTAGAGTTTGTTCGCGCTCGTCATTACCCATCCCTCGCATCTTACCGTCACCCCGGCTCTTCGCCACGGCGTCAATTTCATCGATGAAGACGATGGACGGCGACTGCGCCTTGGCTCTTGCGAACACCTCGCGCACGCGCGCCGCACCCATGCCGACGTAGAGCTCAACAAACTCAGATGCGGAGATCGAAATGAATGGAACGCCAGCTTCGCCTGCGACCGCGCGTGCGAGTAGTGTCTTGCCCGTCCCGGGTGCACCTACGAGCATGACGCCGCTCGGTGGCCGAGCGCCCAGCCGCGCGTACTTGGCCGGGTTCTTCAGAATATCGACGATTTCTTGGAGTTCTTCTTTCGCCTCATCCACGCCAGCAACGTCCGCGAACGTCGTCGTCGGCGGCGCGATCGCGTCGCGCGCGCGTCCGCCCCGCTGCACGCCGGGCATGGATATTCCACCCGGAGATCCCATCCCTCGCATCCCCGGACCGCCGAAATTGCCTTGACCTTGACCTCGAAACACGTTCACCAAGAGGACGAACATTAGCAACGCCACCCAAGGTGCAAAATTCGGTCCGTTCCTGGAATCTGGTGCGCTCATATCTACTCTATTCTTCAGCAAGACATCATACGGCATCGGCGCATCTTTTGGTCGCGACGTGTGATACACGACCTCGACCTCCCTCGGCTCGTCGAACGGCGTCCCCGTCGACCCCTCCGCTGCGGCGCTCGTCGTCACCATCTTCCTCGCCCTCGGCGCCCACGTGAGCTGATTCCCATCGATGTGCACCGCTCGCACCTCGTTTCTATTCGCACTATCCACGAACGCATCAAACCGCGTCGGTATCGGATGCGACTTCGTCGTCGTCTTCGCGCTCAGCGCGAACGCCGTCGCGCTAAACGCGACGTAAAACAAAAACCCTTTCCCGACCAGTTTCGCCAGCTCCATCGGTTGCAGCACGTTCGCCACCCACCACGCCAACCCGCGCTCGGGTTCGCGCGGTCCGCGCTCATCGCTCGTCGGTTCGCCTCGTTCGCCTCGCGCGCTCGCCTCGGGCGCGCTCGGCGGTTGCTGATTCTCGCTCCCCTTCTCGCGTCTATCCGGGCCGTGCTCCCCCGGCGCGTTCGTCGACGTCGACGCTCGCGTCACGACGTCCTCGCGCGCGCGCCGCGCGCGTCCGATCGCGCCGTCCGTCACCGCGCGCGTGGTCGCGGCGGCGCCGACGACGATGACGTAACGTCGCTCGCGCGCGTCTTCTCGCGCCCCCGGCGCGCGCGCGACGCGCGCGGCGCGCGGCGCGCGCGCGACGCGCATCGCGCGCGTCGTCGCGCGCGGTCCGGACGCGTCGGCGCGCATCGCGCGCGTCGGCGCCGCGCTCGAAATCGCCATCGCGACTCGAAGTGCCGACGGCATAGCGCGACGACGCGACGTCCGACGGGCGCGCGCGTCGCGGCGGTGATGGCGCCCGCGCGCGTGGCGTGCGCGTGGCGCGCGCGCGATCGCGCGTCCTCGAGCGCGGCGCCGCGCGTGCGCGAGTACCTACGACTTCGTGAGATTTTAACGCGCGAGCTGAACGTGTGCGCGAGCAAGCGCGCGTCGCACGCGATGGCGATACGATGCATGCGCAGGGTCGTTCCCGAAGGCTCGCTCGTGGACGGACCGACGAAGGAGGAGCTGCGAAGCGCGCCCGAGGAGTTTTGGACGCTGGAGTTTAAGAATCCGACGCGGCGAAGCGTCGTCGCGCGAGGCGCGGCGAGCGGAGACGGTCGCGGTGGTGGCGATGACGACCGCGCGAACGAAGACGAGGTGAAGGGAACGTACACGTGCGACGAAGACGAGGTTGGGGAATTTTTAGCGTCGTCGGCGACGCGGTTTCATAGAGCGGCGCAGTCGTACGTCGTCGCGGGAGACGCGTTCGACGCGGGCGATTTCAACGTCAAGATTTGTCGCGTCGAGACGAGCTCGGGGCAGTACGTGGGGACTATTTTAGATTTGAGTTATCGCGCGACGAACGACGCGCGCACGGCGAGCGCGGCGTTGAGGGAGTTCGCCGCGCACGCGACGTCGACGGCGAACGCCGCCGCCGAATCCGACGACGATTTGGGCGACTTCGTCCTCAAAGATCTTCGCGAGAGTTGTCCTTTGCGCGCGTATCGCGCGCCGGCCGGGGATTTACAGTGCGCCATTAGCTACGTCGACGCCGTTCGCGCGCTTTTGTGATCCTCGAGCGCGTGTAATCCAGCGCTTCTCGTTCGCGGACGCGTCGAAGAGCAAAAAGCCGTTAGCGCCACATGACGACTCCCGCCGCGCCGCGCTGGCCGTCGCTCTCGGTCGAGCGCGCCGCGCCCGGCGCGAGCGACGGTGACGACGTCGACGACGACGCGTGGGTGTCGTTCGCCGAAGACGCCGCCGTGCGCGCGCGCGACGACGCCGAAACGGCGGTTCGCGACGCCGAGTTCGAACGCGCGCTCGAACGCGTGCGCGAGGCGAAGCGCGAGCGCGCGCGCGCGCAGGCGCGGAAGGCGACGACGCGGAGCGCATTTCTCGAAGACGACGCGCGAGAGGAGCGCGCGCGAGAGGACGAGGATGGGGAGGTTGGGGGCGACGTCGCGCGCGGCTGGCGCGGCGAGTTCGCGGCGCGGGACGGCGACCCGGCGCCGGCGCCGAGGACGCTTCCGCAAGCGTGGACGGCGCCGACGTTGAATTTAAACGTGGACGATGAGGACGTGGAGACGTTCGCGCGAGAGGCGGCGACGCGGGCGACGTGGGCGAGCGAGGCGGCGACGGCGGCGACGCGGGAGTCGGACGCCGTGGCGGAGTTGACGCAGCACGTTCGACGGTTGAGCTCGGCGTTGAGCGCGTGCGAGCGCCGCGAGAGCGCGGCGGAGGCGGCGGCGACGGCGGAGGCGGAGCGCGCAGCGGCGACGGAGCACGAATATTTGCAAACAAAGGCGCGCTTGAAGGCGCGCGATTTGGACATAGGCGAGTTGAACCAAGTCGTCTTCGCGCTCAAGAGACGAGTCGACGAGTTGACGGACGCCCTGGACGAGGCGAGAAGGGACGGGGAAAAGTATAGAATGGAAATCGCGGAGCTCAAAGTGAACGATTCCGAGCTCAGAAGGACGGTGGAGAAGAGGGCGGTGAGCGAACGCATGGCGTACAACGCGAACGAGAACACAAAGCGCGATATTTTGGCGTTACAGAGCAAGTGCCGGACGTTAGAGGAAGAGAACGGACGTTTGAGCGAACGTTTAGCGCAGAGTGAAGATCGAGGTTTCGAGGCGAGCAAGTCTGCGCAACGTTTTCATCAGCTCGCCGAGGCTTCGGCGCGAGAAAATGAGATTTTGCAACGCGCCAACGACGCCGCGGCGAATGAAAATGCGCGCTTAAACCAAGAGCTCAAAGAGTTGCACAAGGAAGTACGCGCCGCGCATACGCAGACAAGCGTCGATCGAGCAAACGTTAACGCGAGTGTTGCGTACGTACCGCCACCCGCGCCGACGCGCGCACCTTTGGAACCAGTCTTGGAGCCGCAGGTGGCACAGCCCAAAATCTCGGCGCATACAGTTACACAAACCACTGCGCTGACGAAGCAGACTTCCGCACCGCTGGCGGATCCGAAAGTAAACGCACCATCGATTGTTACTCGCGTGCAAATGTTCGATAACTCGGAATACAAGCGACGAATGCGAGAAGGGAGTGGATTCTTTTACGACATGCAGGGCGTCGACGCGCCCAAACCCAAACCGCCGGCGCGGCGCCCCGCTCCTTCTCAGCCTCGACCCGGCGAACGCTACGTCCCTCCCGCCGAGCCATTGGAGCGTTCGTTAAGTTACGACGAATGGATGGCTAAAATTTCAGCTTTGGAGCACGAGCACATGAAGCTCGCGCTCGATCGAGACCAAATAGAAGCCGAGCTCAACAAGCTTCCGCTCGGCGCAGGTCGAAACATGCTCGAGCGCGAGCGCAAACGCGAGCTCAACGATCGCCTCACCCAGATTCGCGCGGCTTTGAAAATCAACCGCGAGTCGCTTCGAACGGTCAAAGATGCACGGCACGGGTAGTCATGTCGACTTTGTTTGTAATCCCGAGACTCGCTCGCGCGTTCGCGTCCTCCCTACGATGAGATCAAGCGCGCTCTCGCCGCAGTCTACGCCTCGCGCGCGCGCTCAAGACTCCCGAACGCGCGCGCGAGCGAAGATCACTCTCGTCGCGCGTCGTTTTGGACGCGCCGTTCGCGCCACGACGCCCACGGTGCGACGCAGCGACGCGACGTCGACGACAATCCAACCATGCTTGCGCTCCCGAAATACCTCGCGCTGAGCGCCGGTGCGGTGACGTGCGTCGTCGCGCACGCGCTGTACACGCGGGAACAATACTTTCCGGCGATGATGTACCTGAGCACGAGCAAAGCGGCGCTGGTGGCGATCGGAAACTTTGCGTTCGCTTTGATGTTGGTGTTGGCGCACGCCGTCAAGGCGACGTTTCTGGGGACGCTTCGGGAGGCGGAGGTCGAGCGGTTGTACGAACGCACGCGAGACGCAGTGATGGAGACGTGCCTAGCGATGACAATATTTCGAGAGGAGTTTAACTCGCGGTTCGTCGCGCTGTTCGTGAGCTTATTGTTCGTGAAGGCGTTTCACTGGTTGTACCAGGACAGGGTGCAGTACACGGAGACGGCGCCGACGCTGAGTCGGTTCACGCACGTGCGACTGGCGACGTTCATGGGAACGTTGTTGTTGGTGGATTTGAGCATGCTGAGCTACATCGTCGGGAACACGATCGAGAACGGACCGAGCGTGTTGTTGTTGTTTGGGTTTGAGTACGTGATTCTCGCCACAAAGCTCTTCGTCGGGTTCGCAAAGTACTTGATCATTAGCGCTGATCGAATGCTGGACGGACAATGGCAAGGCAAAGGGACGTGTGTGTTTTATCTTGAGCTCGTGACGGATTTGTTACAGCTCTTTGTGTACTTTGTCTTCTTTTTGATCATTTTTGCGTACTACGGGATGCCAGTGCACCTCGTTCGAGATTTGTACGTGACGTTTAGAAACTTTAGAAAGCGAGTGGAAGAGTTCATTCGATACCGTCGAGTGACTGCAAATTTGAACGATCGATTTCCTGATTCCACCGCCGAGGACTTATCCACGGGGGACGACGTGTGCATCATTTGCCGAGAGAATATGGAAGTGGACGCGCAAGGCGGGAGCAAACCGAAGAAGTTGCCGTGCGGACACTCCTTTCATTTGCATTGCCTTCGGTCTTGGTTGGAACGCCAGCAAGCGTGCCCGACGTGCAGACAGTCTGTCTTACCCGAACGCGAACGACGCGCCAACGCTGCGCGGGAAGCGGCGGAAGAAGCGCAGTGGCAGCCTTTACCGCCAGAGCTGCAAGCCGGATACGTACCGCCAGAGGTGGCTGCGCAGTTGGACCGCGAGGTAGAAGAGTTTGCGCGCGACCAACGCAGGGGGGTGCAGGCACCAAATGATGCCACCCGTGATCGAGTGCCACGCCATGCCGCAACTCTGAACAGACCACCGGAGGGAGTGCCGCCTCAGACGCCGCCCAGCTCACAACCGCGAACTCCGCTCCAAACGTCACCGATGGAACACCCTCGACAGGCGCAGCAACTGCAGCAACAGTTCACACCATCGCGCGCTTGGAGTTCTCCAGAGGCTTTCACTGCAGCACGCGCGGCGCAGGAAGCCCGCAACGTGACATCAGAAACAATGGACGTAGAGTCATCGCACCGAGTCGCCACCGCCGTGGCCTCGGCGGTAGCCGCGGCGAGCGCGCAGGCGCAGCTCGCTTTCGCGAGCGTCGCTCCATTTGGCACGCCTGGACTCGTTGAGGTCGCGACTGCGCACGCCTCTGGTGCGCTCGCACCTTTATCTCCTTTGCCCTCGCCCGGAACTCAGCGCCCTTCGTTCTCGCCCATGCCTCGCGACGCGTCGCCGGCGGTCCGTGTCGCTGTCGAAGCCGAGCGTCAAGCCACTTTAGACGCCTTGAACGCCCAGGTGCGCTTATTACAAGCGCAGATGGCCACGCTTCAGGTTCAAGCGAACGATGAAGAGCTCGAAGTCGCCACCAGAGCGGTTTCCGGCTCTCGCGGCAAGGAAATCGCGGACGAAGACGACGAGCCAGTCGCGGCGTCCGCGGCCAGCGCGTCCGCGACCACAACACCTCTGACATCGGCACAACCCATTCGTCGAGACGATGATGACGGTCCGGCCGCCGACCTGCGCCGCCGACGTTTGCAGGCCTTCCGTAGCGACTAGAAGAACGACCATTTGTAAAAGCCACCGCCGAGCCCCGAGCCGTCACCAGTCCCCAACGCACCATCATGGGTCAAAAGCGCTACGCACGCTCGCTCAAGCAAGACGAGCGCAGGCGCGAGCTCGCCGAGCTCGCCAAGCGCCCTCGCGCGCCGAGCATTCGGCAAAAAGTCGCCGCGTTCAACGCAGAGATATTGGAGACCGCCGACCTGCAAGCCATTAAGTCGTGGGGCGGCGCGCGCGGCACCGTCGCATCCGCGTCATCCGGCGACGCCGACGCCGAAGGCGTGGTCGACGCGCATTGCGTCGTGGTCGGGAACTTACCGGTCGATCTGAGGCCGGAGGATGTGAAGGCGGCGCTGACGCCGCTCGTGGTAGAAAAAGCGCGCGACGCCGGCGTGGACGCGGCGAAGGAACTCGTCGGTGATATCGGCGTCGGGGTGTTTGGACCGTGTAGACCGAAGACGAGACGCGATCGCGATCGCGAATTCAGAGGGTTTGCGGTGGTTCGATTTCGAAGTGCGAGCGGTGCGGCGGCGGCGGCGACGGCGCTTCACGGGACGACGTTTCGCACCAAGTCCGCGAAATGGCCCGAGCGAGTCTTGAACGCAAGATTAGATGATAAGGGTGAGTATGACGACGCTTACGTCCGTGGGCTACGCGGAAGCGCGCCGAAAATACCCGATAAAGTGTCAAAAAAGGAGCCGCGAAAGCGTTGGAAGATGGCCGAATTGGAAAATTTACCAATGCGACAGAAATGTCTCTCCACGCATACGCGTTTTAGCGATCTAGATGGCAAGCTTCGAGTGCGATTGCTGGAGTACTTAAGTACGGCGATACCTGCGATGCCTGAGCTCGCGGGTGTGGTGCTCGCGATGGAGCAGAGCGCGCCGCATTACTTGAGAATCAAAGAATTGATTGAATCCATCGAGTGCTTCAATGTGATTCTTGGACACTTAAACTCTGCGGAATCCACTGCTGGACGTTCGATGGACGATGTACGAGTGTACGATACGTTTTTCGATCTCGCATGCGGCCACGGTCTCGTTGGCGTTTTACTTGCGTACGCGTTTCCGACGCGTACAGTGCGCTCGTTCGATCACACCAAACGGGCAGCTTTCTTTGCGTTCTGTCATGCATTTGAGCAAATGCGCAAAACAATGACGCGAAAGCCTTGGACCGTGGGTGCGATTGACTGGGATACCGAAGAAATGTTCGTCGCGAGCAATCGATTGGAAGAAACGAATGACGCGAGCACGGCACCAAAGGATGTGCGCGACGACGAGGAGCCAGCGTTGTCGAACATCGTCTTCACTTTGGGTGACATTGACGACGCAAGAGCGCTCGTCAACGCATCGAGCTTCGTCGTCGCCCTTCATGGGTGCAACGAAGCCAACAAAGTCGCCGTAGAGATGGCCAAAAGTCAAGACGCCGTGTGGGCCGTCATGCCATGTTGCATCAAAGCTTCAATTTATTTGCCCGAGTGCATCGTCTCCAAGCTCGACGACGACTCCAAGTACGGTTTCATGTGCGGCGTCATGTGTCAAAAATACGACGCACAGTTGATCCGCGCCATCGACACTCGCATCACAACTCGAGCGATCGTCTTGTGCGGCGGTATCAAGGGCTTTAAGAAGCATTGTTTCGTCATCGGGAACAATACCAAGATACAGCGCGAGCGCGAGCGCAAAATGGAGGCGCCGCTTCACTAGCCGACGCTTGAACCTTCGCAAAACGTCGCCAATGTCAGACACGGCGTGATCGCACGCTCGCAGACAATCCATCGGCGACATGTCTAGCTCGTCTTGGAGCGCGTCGTCGTCGTCGTCGTCGTCGTCGTCGAGTTCGTCATCGCGATCGGCCGAAAAAGCGGCGGCGGCGCTCGTCGCGACGAACAAACGCAAAGAACGATCCGACGCGGGCGTCTCCGAGCGAGCAGCGTCTCTCATTACGAGTGGACTGCTTCCGATCGCGCGTCACGCGCTCGTACCGGACCAAACGACCGAACCGGAAGCCCCTGTGGCGGGAGAGAGTCGGGAGAATGCAGCGCGAGGGCAAGACCGGGACCGACGCGGCGAGAGCTTGCGCATGATTAAGAGACGGAATGCCGAACAAAGAAGGAATGATTTGTGTCGTTACACGGTGCAAGGGGAGGTTTGTAAATTAGGTAAGAGGTGTGGGTACTCACACGACTTAGAGGCGTACGTGCGGTCGAAGCCGAACGACGTAAAGGGCGCGGCGTGCGTCTTCGTCACCGCGGCAAATGAAAAGTGCCCTTTCGGCGTGCGTTGTAGATTTGCTTCGAGTCATGGTAAGCTGACGAGCGCTCGAAAGGTGGATTTTGCGACGAATTTACTCGATGATGCGATGCAGAAACGACTTTCAAAGAATGAGTATCCGTTCAAGCGCTCGGATGCAGCGCTGGCAAAAGCCGAGCTCGAGTTAAAGTGCCTGTCGTTTGCGCAAAAGGGTAAACTCGATCGCAAGCAAGGCTTCTTGGGACCGTTTGAGCCTGGGTGCGTGAATACGCGCGAGAGGCGCAAAGAACTCGATTTCAAGGGCAAGCTGTACGTGGCGCCGTTGACGACGGTTGGGAACTTGCCATTTCGGCGAGTTTGCACCGATCTCGGCGCCGACATTACCGTATCAGAGATGGCGATGGCGAGTAATTTGCTCAAGGGGGATCGTAAAGAGTGGGCGCTTCTTCGTCGTCACCCAAGCGAGAAGTGCTATGGTATACAAGTTTGCGGTGGATATCCAGATCTGATGGCAAGGTGTGCGGAATTGATCGACAACGAAGTCTCGTGTGATTTCATCGACGTCAATATGGGATGCCCAATCGACGGCGTTTGCGCCAAGGGTGCCGGTAGCAGTCTCATGCGCGATACTGATCGATTGAAAAACGTTGTACGGACAATGGCGGCGGTTTCTTCGACCCCCGTAACAATCAAGCTCCGCATGGGCTACTTTGACGACCCCTCGAAGTACGTTGCGCACGACATCATCCCGCGAGCGAAAGCTTGGGGAGCGTTTGCGGCAACTCTACACGGGCGCACTCGTGAGCAACGTTACTCGCGCCTCGCGGATTGGTCTTACATTCATCGTTGCGCCGACGTGGCGGCAAAGAGCGAGTTCACACTCATCGGTAACGGAGATGTGTACACGTACGAAGATTACAACGCCCAAGTCGCCGACAACAAAGTGGCGACGTGTATGATCGGTCGCGGTGCCATCATCAAGCCCTGGCTCATGACTGAAATCAAAGAGCAGCGTCACTGGGACATAAGCGCCAATGAGCGATTAGATTTGTTCAAGGACTTTTGCCAATATGGGCTCGAACACTGGGGCAGCGACTCGATGGGAGTGGAGAAGACGCGCCGCTATCTCCTCGAGTGGATGAGTTACACCCATCGATACGTCCCAATAGGACTATTGGAGCAAAACGTCGTTCCGAAACTCCACTTGCGTCCGATGCGTTACGTCGGACGATCGGACCTCGAAACCAAACTCGCGAGCGACAGACTCGAAGATTGGCTCGAGTTGAGTGAAATTTGCGGGCTTGGCAAACCCGACGCGTCGTTCAAGTTTGTTCCAAAACACGCTTCGAATAGCTATACAAAAGAAAGCGCCGACGCTGCGGCGTCGTGGGTGGACGTCGGCGAAGAGAATGGGTGAAAGAAGGACAGCTTCGCGTTGTTCTTGTGTACAAAACGGTTATATAGCGGGTGCGTATTTCAATCCTCTTCGATCGCTTTTTTTTCGTTCCTTCGAGTCGCAGTCTTCTGTCAATCGACGATCGCAGTGATGATCATACCTTTACAAAGCTGGAATTACCAACTGAGGCTAGAATGATTTGGGGCGATGGAGCCCGGCCCTCTTACGCAGTGCAGAGCATAGGCAACTGAGCGATTTCAAAGACGGAAGACGACGGCGTGATTTTTCTCCCCCCTCGCCGCGGCGTCTTTTCGACCGACTGACATTTTTTTGTTTTCTTTCGTGTACCAACAGACGCGCGTTAGCGTCTTGTATTTAGCATCATTAGACGTAGCCAACTACTACCGTTTCGCTTCGCCGCGCCGAAGAAATCCGTAACCGCCCGCCCCGCGCCGCACACCTCGCCGCCCGACGCCACTAACCCCCACCGATCGCGACGTTCGATGTTCGCGTGCGCGTCCATCTCGCGCGCGAGCGCCGTCGCGTCCTTGACGCCCGCGCGCGCCGCCGTCGACCGAAGTTCGACGAGATCCATCGGCGTCCACGCGCGCGCGTCCGGTGACGCCCCGTTGACGCACCTGCGCCCGTCCACCGCGAATCGCGCGAATGAGATCGCGTTCGTAGCCGCGAAACCCGCGCCTGCGCCGCCGGTGAACAAGTTCCAGGAATTCGGTCGACAGTACTGGCCGGCGTTCGCCGCGCTGGAGGGCGTGGCGCTCGTCGGCGCCACGGTGAACGGGATCCTGTCGCGTAAACGGCGCGAAGAGATCGAGCGATTGAACGCGCAGATGCGAGGAATCATGGCGAAATTGGACGAACGCGAGAAAACGCTGACGAGCGAGGATGGAGATTCTGAGGCGAGCGAGGCGCTGAGCGCGGCGAAATCCGCGCTGGCGAGCGACCACAACGACCGCGCCGCGGATTTATTCCTCAAGGCGATCGACGTCGCCACTCGCGCAGAAGACGGCGCGGCGGAGTTGAGTGCTCGCCGTGGCTACGCGATGGCGCTCGCCGCGCAGCGCAAGTTCGCCGACGCCGCGAGCGCGCTCGAGGCGTATCTCCCGCGTTCCTCGGCTTTGAACCAGCGCGAAGGCGACTCCGCCGTGTACGGTTTACTCGGGGACGTCTACACCGATCTCGGGGCGTTCGACAAGGCCGGCGCCGCCTACGACGCATGCATCAACGTCATGGACGACTAGCCCTTCCGCCCGCTTCCGCGTAGCCTTTCTTAGCCGACGCCTCGCCAGAGTTGCGAGCCGAAAAAAATCTTAAGTCTATCCACACAAGATATTTTTCTCCAGCCTTTGACCCGCGCGCGCGCGCCCCGCACAGCGACGCGCGCGCGTCTCGAGCGCGCATCGCGAAGCGACACTCGCGCGCACCGCAGCAGCGCGCGCGAGCGTCATGTCCGCCGCGCGCGCGCTCGCGTCGAGCGCGAACGCGAAGAATATTCAAACGTCCCGGAGGTCGTTATCATGCGCGCGCGAACGATCGCGCGCGGTGATGCGCGCGCGACGCGAACGCGCGGTCGAGAGCGGTGAAGTGTTGAATGTGAACGTCGTTGGGTCGGTGACGGGACGACGCGCGACGCGTGAGCGGCGTGGGGTGCGCGCGAGCGCGATGATGGGCGACGGGGACAGAGGCGAGCGCGGCGAGCGGGACGACGGCGAGGAGGACGAGGAGGTTGGAGGTCGGCGACGGCGACGAAGGGCGAGTCGAGGGCTTAATAAAGATGCGTCGGCGCGCGATGAGAAAAAAGAAGGGAAGAAGAAGACGCAGACGATGGCGGCGGAGTCCAAGGGCGAAGCCGAGACGGAGGCGCCTAGCGACGCCGAAGGGGGGTCGACGGCGGATTTCATCGAAAATGTAGTCATGGATGCTCGCGAAGAGAGCTTTGCGTTGAAGAAGAAACGCATGGAATTGATTATCGAAGAGAAAGAGTGGGATTTAGAGTCACCGACGTCGAGCGAGGATGAGAAAATGATCAAGCTTGTGGAGTACGTTAATGCGGTGGAGGCGTTCAAGGAGTTGTGCTCGAGCGAGGTGCCGAACACCGTGGGCGATTTGCTCGGGCAGTACGTGACTGTGTATCACTTGGATTGTGATTCTCCAGGGTACGACGAGGCGCTCGCGTTTCTCGGAATCGATCCGGACGAGGACGAAGATGAGGACGAGCGCGACATGGAGGCCTGGCGCCGCGCGACAGCAAGCTTTGACTCTGGGTCCATGGACGAGGACGACGACTCTGATGACGAAGACGAAGACGATGAAGGCGAATACACGATTGAGATTTCGTACGGTCGCGGGGACGATTTCGATCCGATCAAAGGCTTGCACTGCGCGCAAGACGTCGAAGGCAACTGGCGTTGGCTCGAGGATGATTTAGGGAGAACTCTGTCAATGAAACCATTCGGAGAATTCACGCCCAAGCTCATGTCGGTCGAGTACATGCTCAAGGTTGGTTTGAACGTCAACTCGCTTCACGAAGAAGTCGATCCACTCGAGCTTCTTAACTTTTCAGGGTGCAAGTCGTGGGAGGACACGCTGAGAGCGAGTCAAGAGGCGACAGCGGCATTGCGCCAACTCGAAGACGATGGATGGAAGGTGGATACTCGGAGCTGGTGCAACGAGCAAGATCATCTCATCGTGGTGAAGGAGCTCGTGCCATTACGCACGATGTCATTCGTCGACGGGTCAGTCACGGAGGACGAAAACGAAGAGGGACAGGAGGACGAAGATCGTTAAACAAGTATCACCGCACGCAAGCACGCGCCGCACACGCATGTACCCAACTATGTTGTAACGTAACTGAAGCGGCTGTATCAAATCTAAAATTACATTTTCAGTACACTAGTACATAGCGTCTCGCTGAGACACCTTGAGGAGCACGAACGCCAACGCGAGATAGCACGACATGATGGTGAACAAAACCGTGATGTCGTGGGAAAATACCTCGTGCGTCGAGCCAAAACTAAAGAACTTCAGTACCTCTTTGCCATCCACGGGGACTTTGATGGGACCTTCTTGCGGAGGCGTATCGGTCGGTTTAGAATCGATTAGCTTCGGCGTAAAGTAAAATGTTCCAGCGTCGAGGAACTCGTTTATCAAGAGCGCCTCGAATGCGTAGTTGACGAAGGATAAATCCTCGAGCCATGTCACCGCGACCGATCCGCCCGAATGAGGATCTTGCTTGTTCAGTAAGAATCCGCCGCACAGAATGGATATCAACAAGGCAAGAAGACCAATGACATTTGCGGAGGCGTTACTCGGACTGACGATACCGACACACATGCACAGCGCCGACGCGGCGACATTGGTCATGATCAAAATCAACGCACAGCACAGTGCACTCGTCAGGTTGGCGTGCAAACCTACCATCCAATAGGTAATGAATGCAAACAATAGGGGAGGAGTGACGCGTAAAATCACGACATCGAAGAGGACGACGGCTGTGAAGTACGCATTGGTGCCGTACACACCGCTCGCTCGCTCGCGTCTGAACAGAATTTGATCCTCTTTCCATATCGGCAAAGAGGAGAGCGACATGAGCGTCAGATACAGAATGATGAAGAATAAAACGCCCATGCGATTTTGTATCCCGCCCGTGTCTCGTCCACTGTTCCAAAAAATCAAGCCGAGTGCGATTGACATGCCTGCCGTAGACGCAAAGTGCAACATCAACAAAAACGGATGACGAAAGGTCACTCTTGCGAGCCGTTGCCAAAGCAAGCACACTTGCTTGACGTACGGACTAACGTATTTCGGTACGATCAACGGTGGTTCATCGGAATCTTCGTATCGAATCGTCAAGGTGTCCGCGATGAGCAACGCGCTTTCGGCGACCTCGCTCTCGGTAAACGCTTGCACCATGCGCTTTACGTCCGAGCGGGGACTCTTCAGCACGACGTCCAGCATGTAGTCCGCGATGTGCAAGTCCGCGGAAGGCAAGCTGACGAACGACATGGAGTTGAAGTGCGCTGAAGCGAGTGCAGACGGACCAGAGTAAACAACGCTCCCGTCGCCACTCAGTACCAGGACGCGATCAAGCAGTCGGAAAATGTCTGGTCGTGGCTGGTGAATGCTCAGCAATACCGTCGTGCCCATCGCGCCGAGACCGGACAGGATATCCACTACCTTGGCGGCGTTCGTACTGTCCAGCCCAGTCGTGGGCTCGTCCAGGAACATAATGCCAGGGCTCATCAAAAGCTCCGTGGCGATGCTCACACGGCGCTTTTCTCCACCGGACAAGCCGCGCTGGAACTGGTCACCAATGAACGAGTCAGCGAGCTTCTCGATGCCGAGAATCTGCATCGTCGAGTCCACGCAACGACAAATATCATCTAAAGGCGTTTCGGCTGGAAGCCGAAGTTTGGCGTGAAACAACAAGTGCTCGTATACAGTTGCGTTACCTGGCAAAACATCGTCTTGGGTAACGTATCCGCTCAGGCGACGAATCTGAGATGACACCATGGGTTGTCCGTTTACACGAATGTCGCCGCGAATAACATGCGTGGATGGTGCTCGCCCTGCAAGAATATCCAACAGCGTCGTTTTCCCAGCACCCGATGGTCCAAGCATGGCGAATAAATCAGCATGTTGCTCATGACAGGTGATCGAACCATCGCGCGACGTTCCTATGGAGTTCACTGGGCCAGCCACGCCCGTGACGTTCTTCAACACCCGGCGCCCAGACTTCAACGTGCACACTACGTCAACCCATGACAAGATGTACGGCTCGCGCGCATTGCCACTCTCGCTTAAAAGTGAAAGCGATAGATCTTCTTCATCAAGAGCGCTCGAAAACAATCCATTGCTTTCGGTATTGTCTAATACGAGACTGTCGGTTGGTTGATGTGCAAATCGCTCGCGCGCATCGGCAAAGTCATCCGCAACATCTACTATTTGGGACGTGCCACTATTATTGTAACCATCCACCCTTCCATCGAACGAATCTGAGTCTTGCGCGGAGGTTTTTAGGAAGACGTAACAACCAAATGCAAAGAGGAAGCCTTCGGCGATCAGAAACGTGACATCCCAGGGCGCGAGATACGGATGAAACCCGAACGTGAAAAGCACTTTCTCGCCGGGGACTGGAATTTGCTTTGGAAGCTTCGGTCCGCTGGTGCCACTGGCGTTGCTCCAGCTTTGAGTAAGCGTGAATGTCAATGGATTGTCGACAAACTCGTTGACGACGAGCGCCTCGTAGCCGTGACTTATGAAACTCAAGTCGGCGATCCAGCGTGCATACCACGGAATGTGGTCTTTGTTCAGCAAGAACCCCCCAAAAAGAATCGCGAGTAAAAAGCACAGCGAAGCAACCATGTTCGCCGCAGATACGTTCCGATTCGCGGCGCCGACCGCCATGCACAAACACGTAGCGACGATGTTCGTCAGGATCAACACGAAGACAAATTTCAACAGATTCAACTGACCACCCTCATTCAAACCGATCATACCGTACGAGAAGAATCCGAAGAAAAACGGAGGCAGGACACGCATTGGTAGCAGATCGAATAATAGCATGCTCACGAAATATGCATCTGCGCTGTATACTCGACTCGCTCTTTCGCTCTTGAAGAGTAAACGATCCTCCTTCCAAACCGGCAGCGAAGACAATGACATTAATGTCAAAAAGAGCAAGATGAAGAATAAACTGCCCATCCTATTTTGGATACCTCCTTGATTTGTACCACTATGCCAGAAAATCCCACCGACACCGCAAGCGACGACGAAAGACGAAATGAAGTGCACGTAAATCAAAAATGGATGCCGGTACATTTGCCGGAGCAACCGTCCACAAAGAAGCTTGACTTGCGTTCTAAACGTCGCTGTGTGCTTCTTATCGACGTCGTCGATTGCATCGCCGTCAATAGAGAGCAAGCTTGGGGAGACGCTGAATCTTTGTGCGCACAGCTCCGTGTGCGTAACTTTATTTGTAGCCTCTATGTCGCTCTCGGCAAACGCTTGCACCATGCGCTTTACGTCCGAGCGGGGACTCTTCAGCACGACGTCCAGCATGTAGTCCGCGATGTGCAAGTCCGCGGAAGGCAAGCTGACGAACGACATGGAGTTGAAGTGCGCTGAAGCGAGTGCAGACGGACCAGAGTAAACAACGCTCCCGTCGCCACTCAGTACCAGGACGCGATCAAGCAGTCGGAAAATGTCTGGTCGTGGCTGGTGAATGCTCAGCAATACCGTCGTGCCCATCGCGCCGAGACCGGACAGGATATCCACTACCTTGGCGGCGTTCGTACTGTCCAGCCCAGTCGTGGGCTCGTCCAGGAACATAATGCCAGGGCTCATCAAAAGCTCCGTGGCGATGCTCACACGGCGCTTTTCTCCACCGGACAAGCCGCGCTGGAACTGGTCACCAATGAACGAGTCAGCGAGCTTCTCGATGCCGAGAATCTGCATTGTCGCTCGAACACGCTTGCGAATTGTACTTTGCCTTGTTTCGGCTGGAAGCCGAAGTTTGGCGTGAAACAACAAGTGCTCGTATACAGTCGCCGTTCCGGGCAACACGTCCTCGTCGATGACATATCCGCTTACCGCTCGCATATCTTCCACTGACGCGACTTTACCATTCATGAATATTTCACCAGCGCTGTCGTATACGTTGGAAGACAGTCGCCCGGACAGTCGATCGAGCAAGGTGGTTTTTCCAGCGCCGGAAGGTCCCATGAGCGCGCACATGCCGCCACGAACGTCGTCCATCCTTCCAGCCATGCCTGAAACGTCATTCAAAATACGTTTTCTCATGCCCTTCACCTCTACATACAGCCCACGCCACGTCAATATCGTCGATGGTCCATCACGCGGTTGCATTGTCGATTCGAATCGCCGTACAGCTTCGATAGCTCCTCCCACCACGTCTTCGGTGTCTGCGTTCATGTCAACGTCGTGTTCAAAGTACCGAAGACCGGCCTCAACTTTGACGTACGCCCAAGCGGCGCTCACTAAAACTAAAACAATCAATACCATCACGGCTCTTGTGATCGTGTCCCCGGTCCAATACACAGGAGGGTCGAAATGGATCGGGCACGACCCGTCGCTGTCGACCATCTCGTACACGCAGCTCCCAGTGTGACACGTCAGCGCAAGCGTCGGAATGACGCCACTTTGTGTCCAATAACACACATTCGACCCGTCTTCACGAGTGCTATTCACACCGCACCAAAATTTCATCCCCTTGTTGCCTGGCGTCGACAGCGGATTGCAGGGATGTTGCCAGTACTTTTGCCCGGGGGCGTCTGGAATGCTCCCGCACCCAAAAGCGTTCCGCCCCGGGCACGGCTCCACCCAAGTTGGCGGACACGACACCACGCCCGCGCTACAATCATACACTGCACACGTCTCCGTCGCAGGCAACGGGTCTATGCACGACGTGATCGTTAACGAACACTGCGTAAAGTTCCCGTCCCACACCGCTGGAGCCGCGTACTTGTACTTATCCGGCACATCCAAATTTTGATCCTGTCGCGGCATCCCCGCGTACTCCACGACTTCAATTTTGTATTTCGACCGTCCATTCGACACCGTGCCCGGTAATACTCGCATATCGATCCTCGTCTTCGGCTGGAACTTGCAAAACGAATCTGTCTTCGCGTCGCCGCCGCATCCGCACGAAAACGTCTTCCCGCCCGCTCCTCCCTCTACGTCCCCGATCGGTCTCAGCTCCTCTTCCGTCGGCGTCCAGCACTTCGACGTACACGCGCTCGCGCTTCTCAGGACGCCATTCACCTTTCTCTGTCCACACACCGATCGCGTCTGACACGCGTCGCACGTCGTCCCGCGCCAACCGTCGCCGCAACCAAGATTCGGATCCCCTTTCACCGCGCACGACGCGCAGTTCTCGGGATGCGGCGACGACGTTGCGATCGGCATCGTGCTTCGAGCGCACGGTGGCGACGTCGTCGCGATGGCGTTCGCGCACTGCGCGTGGGAGTCGGCTATCGAGTTGGCTTTTGCGCAGATTACCAGCGTCAATGCGGCGACGAACGCGACGCGCACGACGCGCCGGCGCGCATTTCCGAGCGATGCGCGCATGTCGTCGCGCGACGAATCGCCGCGCGCGTCGTCGCGCGCGAACTCGCGACGACGACGCGCGGTGAGGTGGACTCTGCGGTCGAGCTGGGAGATTCTACGGCGCCGCGCGCGCTATTGATATTGATACCGTGGTCTAAACATCCGTCTACGGTGTCCGGGCGATCAGTCGAAGCTGCACCCTTTGATGCAAGTTCTTATGGCTTTCGCTTTTTCTCTCTCCACGAGCACGACTTTCTCTTGAACCATGTAAGCCTTCGCTTGACCTCCGCCGTCGGGCATGACCCACATGGGTAACTGCACGGTCGGCACGTCTTGAAGTTTCGCATCTTCGGCTTTGACCCATTTGTATTTCGGAGTGAAATCGGGCTTGCCTCCGATGTAGTGGCGAGTGCCGTGTTTGACGGTGGCGGCTTCGTACGAATCGACGACGCGGCGAAAGGTCTGGAGCGAACCGAAGTGGTGCTCGATGGCTGAGTTCAGCGCGGCGTCGGCGTAGGCGTACAGCGCGGCGTCGCGAGTGGTGACATTCTTGATGGTCACTTCGAGCGCTTCTTTGTCTACCTTATCCACGTTAGTGCCGGTGTTGGAGAAGACGTACCGCAAATCCCGCACGCCAGCTATTTTCCCTACGACGTGCAGAAATTCGTTGAAACGTTCGGTAGTCCCGACAACATCAAACTGCCCCACGAGCGCCTCGACCCGCGCCCACTTTTCATCGCTCACCGTGATGCAGTCTTTCGTCCACTTATCGTTTTTCTCATACGTCGGCGCGCGCAAGTGATGGACGCACTCCTCCCACAACAGCTCGCGCGTTTGCATATCCTGTTTCGTCGCCGCCCACTCGTGCAAGCTACGCCCCCACACGTTCTTCGTTGACTCCCCCGCTTGTTCTTTCTTTATTTCTTCCTCCATGCCATCGTGCACGTAATATGCGTAGTAACTCGCGTACTGATCAACGGGTTTCCGCACCAAGTAGGACGTCGTCACCGAACACGAATCCGCAAACTCTTCCTTCATCGCCAACACATCCTCAAACACCACATTCGCGAAGTTCTGCGCGTTCCAACTATTTGGATAGTGCCCTCTCACCTCCACGAGCGTTCTCGGTGGCACTGCACGCGTGCCATTCACGTACGCTCTCGCCGCGTCCGTCCACGCCGTCTTCAGCGCCTCCCACTCTTCCCGCGAAGCGCCGTACGGTATCGGATACTCCCACTCACCGAGCACCGTCTGCCTATCGAACCAAAACCGCACCGTCGTCCCACCCGTTTTACTGACGTGTCTAAATAAGTGCAGCGCGCACGGCTCATCGCTCTTCGCCGTCGCCGTCGCCGTCGTCGTCGCGTTCGAAGTCGTCGTCGCCGCCGTCGCGTCCCGCTCGCCGACGCTCGCCGACGCCGTCTCCAACTCTCGCGCCGTCTCCACCGATCCATCCGCGCTCGTCGCGCCGGCGTCATCGCGCGCGTTCGACGACTCGTGAATGCTCTGTTCGGCGACGTCGAGCGCGACCGGGGCGCGCCAGACGAGCTCTGGTTTGGCTACGAAGACGGTTGAAGTAATCTGCGTTCGCGAGCTCGGCTCGACCGAGTCGCCGTCATCGAACGATTGCCGCTCGGCGCGCCAGCGGTGCGCGGATACGACGACGAGAACGGCCAGGACGAGCGCGGCCGCGGCGCGAAAGGCGGTGAACCATCGCGCGCTAGCGCTCATGGCGCGTCGCGCTGTGAGGCGCTCGCGCGCGGCGACTACGACTACGTTACACCGAGGAGCGCTAGTCGCTCCAATCGGAATCGTCAGAATCACCACCGAGGTGTGATCCAGACAGGTCTAATTGCGCGGCTATGGCGGAGTTGAGCTCGCCGAGACCTTTGTTCGGTGGCGGTGGCGGTGGCGGTTTCTTTGGCGGCGAAATCGAGCGCGGCGGCGGCGGCGGCTTGGGCGGTTTGCCGACGCTCGGGGGTGGCGACGGAGGAATGTTACGCGAGGATGGCGGCGGTGGTGGCGGTGGCGCTGGAGGGGGTGTTGTACCGCGCGAGGGCGTCGGCGAAGTCTCCGAATCAGAGATCACCGAGGACGTCGCGGATGTGAAATCGCTCGCGCTCGCTTGTTTCTTGCGAAGAGAAACGCCAGCTTGGATCGACGCCATGAGCATAGCGTGCGGATCGTTTGGATTCGGTGGATTTGGTGGTGATGGTGCAGCGTTCTCGTCCGGTGGCGCGTGCCCGCCAGGCGGTGGTGGAGGGGGAGGAGGTGGTGGAGGGGGAGGCGGAGGGGGAGCGCTCGGCGCGCTCGGCGCGCTCGCCTGCATCGAAGCGGGAGGCATCGCCACAGGGGCAGAACTTCCAGGGCGTGGAGGCACAGGACGTCCTTCTGCTAAGGCCTGGCGCGCCGTTGCTTTCCATTGTTTGTAAATAGCTCTCTCCTCCTTCGCCGCGCGGCGTCTCGCGCGATCCGCCCGACGCTCCTCACGCTCGATGCGCGCACGTTCCATCGTCGTCAGCGGTCTCGATGGTGTTTCCGCCGCGAGTTCAGCGGCTTGCCACAGGGCAGTGTTTTCGCCGTTCGCGTTTGACGCAGGAGCGTCGCGATTAGAGGCATCGTCATCACGAAGTAACATGCCCCACATCTCTGCTTCCATCTTCGCCAAGTCCGCGCTCGCCCTGGCGAACGCTCGCAAGCCGCGCGTGAGCGCATTTCCTGACAACCGGTGAAATCTAGGAAGCTCGTCGCGCATGCGCTCGACTATCATGTCGTATCGCTCCTTTGCCTCTTTCATCAAAGCCTCGGCGGCGAGACAATCCGGATCCACCGTGGCGAGCGCTCTGCCTTTTTGGCGAACCACCTCGTCATACCGATCGCACGTGATTTCGTAGTGTAAGAGCGTTTCTGCACGATCTTCAAACGTCTCTCGCACCGCACCGAGCATCCGCAAGCAATCCTTGAACTCCCGCTTGAGCGCTTTCATGTGTTCAACGACTTGCAGCTCGTGCGCGTCCTCGCCAGTCAACGATTCTGCGCAATCTGCAAATGCACCAAGCACGGTTCCCAACGACACGCACTTACTTCTACGCGCCAAAGGTCGACCCCAACCTGACTCACACTCTCCCATCGCGCGCGCGCTCTTTCCTAGTTCCAACAGCCTCGTCGCGTTCACACGCTGTTCCAACTGTTTCATGTACTCTCTCGCGCTCTCTCGAAAGCCCACAATCTGGTCCTCAATCTTCTTCGTGTACTCAATCACTTGCAAATATTGCGGGTCTTCATCCTTGAGCACGCTCGATATCGTCCGCGTGCTGCCGAACATCTGCCCGAACCACGAGGGATTCGCCGCGCTCGGGCTCGACGTTGAAGCGCCGCCGCCGACCGCCGCCCCTAACATCCGCCGCGCCATCGCATCGACGAACGCCCCTCGATCATTCTCCGTGAGAAACATCAACAGCGCTGTGGAGTTATACAGCATCGGGTGCTCGCCACATCGCGTCAAAAACTGCACGAGATGTTGCCTTCGCTTTTCGCACGCGTCGCCATCCAACGCCGTCGTCCGCGCGCGTTCGCCCTCCAATTCCGGCGCCTTCGGCAGCGGCGGGATCACCGCTCCCGGATACGACTCCCGCAATCGCGTTCGCAGCGTGACAAAGTCTCCGTACCGCCGCTGGACGTCGAACGTGGCGTGTCCATCGCGTAATTCACTTCGGCATTGCAAAATGTATTCTCTCGCCGTCGCGCGCGTTTTGACGCTGAACGCCACGTGCGCGTCTCGCGGATCGCTCGCGACGAGCGTGGGTGCGGTGAGTTGTATCTTCACCGCCCCGGGTTGTATCTTCTTGTCCCGGCGCGACGACGACGCGCGCGTGGACGCGACGGATGGCGCCATCGCGCGCGCGAATTTGAAGTCGGTTGCGCGCGGGGGCGGGCGCGGGGGCGTCTCCGCGAAACGCATTGATTTGATTGCAGCTACGAGGGCTAGTTCCTCTTATTACTCAAGATCCCGGCGAAAGTCTCGTTGGGGATGTCTACGTTGCCTATGCGGCGCATGCGGCGCTTGCCTTCTTTTTGCTTTTCTAATAATTTCTTCTTGCGTGAAATGTCGCCGCCGTAACACTTGGCGGTGACGTTTTTACGCATCGCGGAGATGGTTTCGCGAGCGATTACCTTACTGCCTAGCGCGGCTTGCAGAGCGACTTCGTAGAGCTGGCGCGGGAGAGCTTCCTTTAAGCGCGCGACGAGGTCGCGGCCGTGGCGCTGGGCTTTGCTGCGATGGACGAGCGTAGCCAAGGCGTCGACGACTGAGCCGTTGACAAGAACGTCCATGCGTACGATGTCACTCTTCGCCATCCCAGCGTCGTCGTAATCGAACGTCGCGTACCCACTCGAGCGAGATTTCAGCTCATCCGCAAAGTCGGCGGCGACTTCACCGAGTGGAAGCCTGTAGCGGAGAATCACTCGCGAATCATCTAAAAAGTTTTGCTCGAGTTGCTCGCCGCGACGGTCCATGCACAATTCGACAACCTTCCCGACCACGTGCGGCTGGCAAATTATCGTGGCCTCGACGAGAGGTTCTTCGATTTCCGTGCCTTTGGACGGGAAGCCACCCGATGGGATCGCGAGCGGTGATGTGCAATCGATATACGCTTCGTCGTTGGCGTGCTTGATGCGATACGGCACCGTCGGCGCGGTCGCGATGATTTCCGCGCCGAATTCCTCTTGTAGACGCTGGTGGAAAACATCGGCGTGCAGCAGACCGAGGAATCCACACCGAAACCCCGCGCCGAGCGCGGTGCTGTTCTCCGTTTGCGCCGTCACGCTGGCATCATTCAAAGTCAGCTTACTCACCGCCGCTTTGAGCTTTTCAAAATCATCGGAATTCACCGGGTATAGTCCTTGAAAAACCATCGGTTTCGCCGGTCTAATCCCTGCGAGCGGTTCTACGGGTTCATTTTTCATGTGAAGCGTATCGCCAACTTTCGACGACCGCACGTCGCGGACGTTTGTGATCATGTAGCCGACTTGTCCGGCGTACATCGCGTCGGTCGTCGACCGCTCGGGCGTCATCATCCCGAGCTCCAATACCTCGAAATGCTGACCACTGGCGCACGACGTGACTTTATCCCCTTTTCTGATGACCCCATCCGCGACTTGCACGATGTTCACCGCGCCTCGATAATCGTCGTAGTGGCAATCGAGCAACAACACGCGCAACGGCCCGTTTGGATCGCCAGACGGATGCGGCACGTGCTTCACCACAGCGCTCAAAACCTTCTCCGCATTGTGACCCGTCTTCCCAGAAACCTCTAAGACGTCTTCGCGTTCAACTCCGAATGCACGCTCCATCTGTTTCGCCACTCGCTCCACATCCGCGCTCGTCATATCCACCTTGTTCGCCGCTGGCACGATGGCCAAATTCCTATCGAGTGCTAAATAAAACGTAGCGATCGTCTGAGCCTCCACCCCTTGCGTCGCATCGACGAGCATGACCGCGCCATCGCACGCGCTCAACGATCTCGACACCTCAAAGCTAAAATCTGCGTGTCCAGGCGTGTCGATTAGGTTCAACAAGTACGCCTGTCCGTCGCTCGGCTCGCGGTGCAGGATGCTCACCGCCTGCGCCTTCACCGTGATCCCTCGTCGCCGTTCCACCGGCAGTGTGTCGAGGACTTGTTTATTGCTTCCATCTCGCTTTATCGCTCCAGTCAGTTCGAGCAATCGATCGGCCAGCGTGCTTTTGCCGTGGTCCACGTGCGCGATGATGCTAAAGTTTCTCGTGCGCTCGCGCGGAATCGCCGCGAGTTCGTCCGCGGTCGGCGGTCTCTCCTCCTTCAGCGCGTCTCGCGCGGACGCGTAAGACGCACTCGTCGACGCGAACGCGCGCGCAGCGCACGAACGGACGATTCGGTCGACGAGGACTCGCCTGAGGGCCATGGTGCGACCGCCCGAGAGTGCAGCCGCGTCGGCGCGCGACGGGACCGCGAGCGGCGAGGGCGCGCGGCGATCACGACGATAGGATTGTGGACGCATGAATTAATAACAATGGTTGAAATTGAGACGCGCGACGGTCTAATGTGACGCGCGATGGTCTATTGCACGCCGCCCATGCCCGAGACGTCTTGCGGGAACAAAGCCGCCAACTTCTCAAAGACGCCCATGATTTGCGGATCGTTTTGGTACTTGGTGATGTTCATCGGGTTCGTGGAGCAGTCCATGACGGCGGCCTGCACCTTGGGGTCTTGGAACGCTTGCGCCAACTCGGGGTCGGACATGATTTGCGTGAGCACGTCCTCCGGCTTCATGCCCATTTGCGCAAACTGCTCTTGCACTTCGGGAGAGTTGATGTCGGGCATGCTCATGCCGCCCGGAGCACCCATACCTCCAGCCTTCATTTGAAGCATGATTCCTTTCAATTGATCCTTGTACTGCGGGTTCGAGAGCAACATCTCGAACGTCTCCGGGTTGCGCATGAACTCGGGCAAGTACGGGTACATGAGCTTTTGCATCTCCGGATTGCGAATCATATCTTGCATGTACTGCAAGTCCTCTTCGCTCACGTCATCCGTCGCAGCGCCCGCGGGGGCGGTGTCTTCGGCGTCGTCAAAGAACGGGTTGGACGACGGCGGCGCCGTCGTCGGCTCGACGACCGGGGTTTGTTGGTCGGCGAAACCGGCGAATTCAGACTTGACCGCCGGGCTCGGCTCCTCCGCCGTCGTCGGTTGCGTCGTAGTCGCGCTGCCTCGACCGGACGACGTCGGCGTCGCCGCGGTCGCCGGCTTCGGCGCCGCCGGCTTCGGCGGACTCGGCTTCACGTCCACCGGCGGCGTGGCGCTAGCGCCCGGAAACGGTGGAAACCCGCCCGCCGCGCCGGGCATGCCCGGCATGCCCGGCATCCCGCCCGGCATCCCGCCCGGCATCCCGCCCGGCATCCCGCCCGGCATCCCGCCCCCGGCTTGACTCGTGAACTGCTTCATCATCTGCTGCATCATCATCGACTGCATGTCTTGCTTCTTCGCCCCGAAAATCTTCCCGCCGACCGTCGCGAGCGCGACGCCCAACCCGACCCACATCCACGCCGGCACGTCCGACCCCGACGACTTCTTCGCCACCGGCGGCGGCGGCGGCGCGTAATAATACTGCTGCGACCCCTGTCCCGTCGTCGGCGGGTACATCGTCGGCGGCATCGGCATCGGCATCGCCATCGACGCCGCGTTCGCGTCGCCGTTCGCGCGCGTCGCCAACCCCGCGTCCGCGTCCGCCTTCGCGTTCGTCCCATCGCGCCCGTTCGCCGCCGCGCGCGCGCCCATCGCCCCTCCGCGCCGTCCCCGCGTCGTCACCGATCGTCCCTCGCGTCTTCGCGCGCATCGCGCCGTCGGTCTCGTCGCCGTCGCCGTCGCCGTCGCCGTCGTCGTCGCCATCGTCGTCGAAGTATCGATGCGCGCGAAGCGTCGATCGTCTCGCGTCGGTCGTCGGTCGTCGGTCGTCGGTCGGCGCGCACGCGATCGATCGGTCGCGCGGTCGCGTCGCGCGCGGCGCGTCGTCGTGTGCGGTCGCGTCGTCGGCGCGCGCGATCGATCGATCGATCGGATCCGGCGGATCCATCGATGGATCCGCCGCCGACGACGAAATCACACGCGCGCGGCGCCGACGACGAAATCACACGCGCGCGGCGCCGACGACGAAATCACACGCGCGCGGCGCCGACGACGAAAATCATCGATCCGCCGACCGACGGACGGACGGGGCGGCGACGCGACGCGCGCGCGCGACACGACGGCGCGCGCCGGGACGACGACGCGCGACGCGCGAACGCGCCGTCGCGCGACGACGCGCGAGAAACGCGAGAAACGCGAACGGGCGCGACGCGATTCGACCGCACAACCGGAAGGACGGGGCGAACGCGCGCGAATCGACGGCGACGCGACGACGACGATGGCGCTGGAGACGCCGAGCTCGCTCGGGAACGATGATCGCGCGGCGATGATGATTCAGGCGGCGTATCGGAGGCATCAGGCGCGGGCGGACGCGGGACGAAGGGCGAAGACGACGGCGCTGGAGACGCTGGAGGAACACGAGGAGGCGATGATCAACGGGAGGCAGGCGTTGGTGGTGAGGATGAACGAGAGGCTCGGCGGTGGGCTGCGAGGGAAGCTGGCGAGAGGGTTGGCGCGGATGCGGATCGCGAGGGCGTTGGGGGGGAAGGGACGGGACGACGCGGAGGCGGAGGAGGAGGCGCCGCTGCCGTCGCTCGGGGCGGCGGCGTTGGAGGATATCATCGATTCGTTGAAGCGAGGGAACGTGTTTTCGTTGATTGATGCGATGGCGATTTTACAAGCGGCGACGGTGCGGTTCGCGGAGGAAGAGAGCGTGAATTACGTGAACGCCGAGCCGGGTGGATCCGTCGTCGTCGTGGGCGATTTGCACGGACAGTTGCACGATTTGCTCTTCGTGCTGAAAGAGCGAGGGATGCCGTCGGATAAGGTGAAGTACGTGTTCAACGGAGACTTGGTGGATCGAGGTAATCACGGGTGCGAAATCGCGCTGTTGTTGTGCGCGCTGAAGCTCGCGTCGCCGCGGTGCGTGTTCATCAACCGCGGCAACCACGAAGAAGCGTTCATCAACATTTACAGCGGCTTCGAGGAGGAGTGTCTACAAAAGTACGATCATAAAGTATTCCAGATGTTCCAAAGTTGCTTCGATTGGTTACCGTACGCGTGCGTGGTGAATGAGTCCGTGTTTGTCATCCACGGCGGCCCGCCGTGCGACGAGGGGGCGACGGTGGATGAAGTGCGAACTTTACCGCGAGGGGCGGAGAGCGCGCGCGTGTCGGTGGACAAAAGGCGCGTGGAATGGTACAAAGAACTTGTTTGGAGCGATCCGCATCCCGAGGCTACGTTCATAGGCAGCGTGCCTTCGCATCGCGGCGCTGGTGTACTTTGGGGCAAAGACGTCTCGGAAAGATTTCTGCAGAAAAACAAATTAGAAGTCATCATCCGCTCCCATCAGTGCGTGGCCGGCGGTGTCGAGACGTGCCACGGCGGCAAGGTGTTTACGCTGTTCTCCGCGTCTAGATATTGCGGTACTGGCGAGAATAAAGGGGCTATTTTATCACTCATGCACGGTGATAGAACGCCACAGCCGCAAAACGCGCTCGTTTGGAGCATTCCATCGGGCACTGGGTTGTTGGGCTACGAGCGCATCAAGTCCGAGCGCAAGGGCAAGGAAGCGGTGAACGACGCCGTGGCGCAGCAAGCGAGCGAGTACATTATTGAAAACAAGGCTGATTTATACCGCCACTGGTCCACTGTTTCGGCGAAACGGCGCGAGCATTCGTACTTAATCAACCTGTTCGAGTGGGCGGACGGGTTGTCCAAGGTGCTGAAGATCAAAATATTATGGTCCAAGGTGTTCGACAAGCTCGTGAAAACGGAACACATCGAAATGATGAACGGCAAACGCTATGTAAAGTGGAAAGAGTTTCTGGGTGAGTACACCGTAAAGCTCAGGGGTGGCTGCAAGGAGTGGCAAGACCACGTCGTTTCGCGCATTACGTCGGCGGTATTACAATCCGGAAACGATTTGTTGACGGCGTTCGACGAGATGGATGCGGACAAAAACGGTGTCATCAGCCAAAACGAATTCAACACCGCCTTGCGGCGAAGCATACCGTCGCTCGCGATTCTCTCGGACGCGCAACTCGCCGCGGTATGGAGCGCGTTTGACGTGGACAATTCGGGCACGGTAGATTTCGAAGAGTTTGGCGAGATGCTCTCGAATTCGATGCAATCCAGGGAGCGAGAGGGAAAAGTCGGCGTTCGCTGGAGCACGCGCACGCTAGAAAAATCAAACGCCTCCGGCGACTCTGACGCCTCGAACGAGTCTCAATGGGAGCAAAACCTCAGCGAAGCGTTTGGTCGACTCTTCTATTCCCATCGTAAAGAGCTCTACCACGTTTGGCACTCCAACTTTGACCTCGATGAATCAAAGTCGCTCGCCAAGGAGGATTTCGTCTCCATGCTCCGCGCGCTCGACGAATCCACCGGTAAGCATTTATTCGACGACGAAGCCCTCGCCAAGCTCGCTGATGGCATGGACATCAACGGCGACGGAAGGATCGATTTCCAAGAATTCTGTACAAACATCGGTCGAATGGCGAACGAGTATTAGCGCTTCGTCTCTTTGTGTAATACCATTCCAACGCCTGCGCGCGAAACGCGAGCGCGTCGCGGCGGTCGCCGCCGCGCAGCGCTCCGAGCGTCACATCGCGATGCGCGCCGTCGACGCGCGCGCACCGCGCCGCCCCATCGCGCGCGTCTCGGCGTCGCCGCGCCGTCGCGCGTTCGCGCGCGCTTCGGGCCCGAGCGCGCTCGCCGGCACGGACTTGCCCGGCGGTGGACAAGAGTTGGTCGAATACGCCTCGGAGGGTAATCTGCGTCGTCTGAACGAGCTTCTCGACGGCGCGTACGCCGCGGACCCGCCGGACGCGTCGTCGAAGGCGATACGAATCGCGCAGTTGCGCACGGCGGCGCAGCGCGCGATGGCGTGCGGGCAGGTGGAGACTCTGAAGCGCGTGCTCGAGTTCGGCGACGCGCGAGGCGTCGACTTTGGCTTTGGTTTGGGCAACGGAAGGCTCTGTGCGATCGAGGCGTGCGGACGAGGGCAAGACGACGTCGTGCGAGTACTTTTTAAAGACGGCCGAGTGAGCACGGAGGTGGTGAATGGGTACGGGAGAACGGCGCTGCTCGAGGCCGCTCTGGAAAATAAACTCGAGTGCGTTCGCGCGTGCCTGGAGGCGGGCGCGAACGTTGATTTCACGACGAAGATGCAGGGGAACACAGCCGCGCATCTCGCAGCGCAGAGTGGACACGTCGAGGTGTTGAATCTGCTTCGCGACGCGGGCGCGAGGATGGATATCGAGCGCTTCGGCGACTTGAAGACGGCGCTGCAGTTGCATCGAGAGGCGATCGCGAGAACGATGAAGACGATGCTCGACAGATGACATCAGTAGCAACTATATTCTTTTATTCTATGTACAACAGTCGCCGCTAGTTGTGCGCGCTCTCTCTGTTCGTCTAAATGCCGTCTTAAATCCCGCCCCCCGAGCCGAAATCGATGAGACCCAAATAATCATCCTTAATCGTCGCGATGCAGAAAATGTCGTTCGCGTCGATGCGCATGCCGACGATGCGCACTCGCACGGATGCGTCGCGTTGGATTCTAATCTGCTGGTCGTCGCTCACGTAGCAATTTTCCCCCGAGCTATCAAACTGCATGTCCTCCGTGATGAGCGCGTTCGACACGAACAACTGCAGCGGCCCAGCCTCGGCGAAGAATCCAAACTTATTCACCTGCGTCACAACCGCGTCCATGACCTCGCCCTTGAACGGGCGAAACACGACACAATCGTACTTGATGTGAAACTTCGCTCGCGCCGTGCCGTCGTCCGTCACCACGCCTTCGCTCACCTCCGCCAGCCGCGTGACCATGACGATGAACCCATACCTTCCCGAGCACGTGCCCTCGACCTGCGATCGTTCAAGCGACCATCACTCGCGTCAGTCACCTCTTTCACGCCTTCTATCCTTTCGCCGCGCGTCGCGCGCGCGCCTTCTATCCTTCGTTGTCCGCGGCCGTCTTAGGGTTCACCCGCGCGCCAGACGTCCTCGACGCCGCCGCGCCTCTCCCTCGCTTCGCTCGAGCGCCGCCGCACCTCGTGTCGCAGTTTCTCCTCCAGCACCGCCTTCATCCTCGCCCCGAAGTGTCGCGGTTCGAGCGTGATGTTACGCTCGAGGTTGACGTGAAAGAACATGACGATCGGCGATCGATGATCTCGCGACGACGACGACGACGCGCGCGCGAATCGCGGCTCGTTTCGACGCTTGGACGGTGCGACGCGCGCGTCAACGCGCGGTGTATGACTTCGCGAGCGTGCGGTCGACGATCTCGCCGGCGGGCGCGAAGTGACGATCACGATGTGAGCGGGCGCATTCTGAATCTACTCGCGCCGTGAGTCGAGAATCAAGACGCCGCGCGACGCGTGAGACTCGAGAGGACGGATCGCGGCGTGCGTTTACATTACGAATATTACGTGATGAATGAGGTCACTTGCGGGGTGATGCGACTCGATTGGCCCATTTGGGCGTCGAAGCCGGCGCGGGGGCGTCGGTCGCGCGCTCGGCGTCGTCGTGACTGATGAACGCGCCGTGCACCTGTTTCGCCTCTGGGAATAACGCCGTGTATTCCGGATTGTCCTGCACGCGGTAACTCGGCAAACCAGAGAGTGAAGTTTCATGATCACCATCCTTTAACATGTTGTCTCGAGCTTCAGAGAAGTTGCTGAATTGCACGTCAGCCTTCCATTCGCTCGCTCCCAAGCCTTTACAGCCGAGCAAGTAGAGCGCCGTATTACCGACGCTCGAGAAGAAGGCTTTGATGAGCAAGTAGATAAAGTACGCCATGAGTGGGATCAATTGGATCAATCCATTGACGCGATAGAATCGCTCTTTGAAGTCGAGCTGTTCGTACTTGGTCATATTCGCTCTAACGGTCCAGAAATCGGAGTCGCGTTGGTCGTAAATTTCCTCGGCCCACCCGTCCAACCCAGTGAGAAAGTAGGACGGTATGTCCCACTGAGAGAACGCCCAAGATGAGAAGGCGAAGTGCGCCAAGCACGCCAGCGGGGCGTACGACATAAACTGTCTCGCCAACTTGTGATCATACAGCGAAGGGTAGCGCGAGTGACGTAAAATCATCGTCTTGTCGCTCCAGTACGCCAAGAAGCAATAGAACGCCGCCACCGGAACGAGCACTGGAGCGGCCGCGAAGAGAACGATTGCGGTAAATATCACCGTCATACACTGACCGTAACGTTCAGCGAGCGTAAATTTTGGTCGTTGATAAAGACGATTCAAGTTGTACTGCGTGGTGCACCATCGCGCCGTCCAATAACGCCAGAGTTGCGTGAGCCACATTTGCACAAGACGCGACGGTCCAAACCACGAGGCGTTGATGAATGTAGTAATCATGAGCGATCTCATCACGAGCGCGTACCAGTCCAACGTCACGTCTTCGTAGCTTCCTCTGAACAAGATTGGGAAGCCTGAGAAACCCTTGATTTCGATGTTAACGAGTAACGGAAGAATCAGGGCGTTCGTGATGAGGGTGAAGAACGCAAAACGACTCGTCGTCTTTTCCGTGGCGGATACAGTTTTGTGGCGCTCGAAGAGCGCAAACTTTCCCGACGTCCACAACAAGAGCATAGACGTCAATGCGACGACGGATAGCCGACCGACTTCGAAACCAAAGATTAGTAGTTGATCGTAAAAGTAGTCTTTGCAGATGGTTGTCACGCGTCCCGACCGTATCGCGCTCTCACACATGCAGTCATAACAAATTTTCGCCGCACACTCATCGGCCTTCGTAGAGGCGTCCATGCCTCCATTCCATACTCCACCAGAATATCCATAAGCGTTAGCGTCAGAGACGCTTAATGAAGAGTACGCGCCCACGGCTTCGTTATATGGCGAGTATTGCGTCATGTCATACGACCACATTGCCGACTCGATGAATGGGTTGCAGTCTGAGCTCTCGACTTGTTTTCGGAAGTTGACGTTCGAAATCAATCCCAAATCGGTTTCGAGACTGTTTTCGTTGATGTTCCAGATCGCAGGGCAGTACATGTTATCAGAAGCCCCCGAGGCGAACAAGTCGCCACAGTTGACGAGTAATCGTCCGCCGGATTTTACCCAGTCGGTGGCAAAAACGACAAGGATAATGTTGCCGATGAGAAGACCAAGGATAGCAATCGTTGTAATCGCCCGTCGTACGAAGTATTGTTTCCAACCCACGTTAGCCATATTTTCCCACATGATATCAGAGGCTTCCACGGCTTGGGCAACCCGCAAGTAGTGAAATGTGTCGCCCTTGCCGTCTTCGCGAGGGTGGACGCGAAATCTCGTTCGCTTACTTCTGAAAAAATTAAAGTACGGAGCGTACTCGTCCAGACATGTCATTTTGTCCGACTCTTGTTCAAACGTGATGAAAGCGTAAACGATGTTAAAAGGCTCGAGCATACGCTGCTCGATTTTTTCCTTCAAGGCGTTCATCTTATCGCGTGCTTTGTAAAATTGTTTCCATTTGCGTTTGAAGGCGTAGTTTGCGTTGTAATCCTCGCCGCGCTTCTTCAGCGTGTGACGGATCGCGCTCAGTTCAGATTTCAGCTGTTCTGCACGTTTAAATAAGCGCGCACGATGTATTCGCGCGCGTAAAACTGCACCATACGAACGAGCTATGACGACATCTGCCACGGGTCCGAATTCTTCAAAGTGCTCGCGCACTTCGTCCTCCGTCGCGTCTACTGGCAAGCCGGTCACTTGGAGCGAATAGTCCGCCAAAGTGAGTAAAGCTTCATCAACGCGGACGACAAAGCTTCGAATACGTCTGGATAAAATCGCCGTTATGAGCATGAACATCAAAACCATGCAAACGTCCAAGCACGAGAGAACAGCCATTATGGTACGAATATCTATACCATACGCCGAAGCGTAAACGCCCGCCGCCGTGACACCGAGTGTCGTCGTTATTTCCGGCTCTACCTCGACGCTACTACTTTTATTGGCGATATACACATAGTGCGAGAGCGCGACAGACGCGAGCATTGTGATGTAGACAAACGTTTTACCCAACGTCTTCAACTGAGCGAACCACAAGCTGATACCCGGGCCGAGAACGTCGAGATCGTCGCTCGTCGATTTCCACAAAGGAAGCTGGTTGCCCTCTTTGTCTAAAACCGCAGACTCAAGATTCTCCAATCGCGCGATGTGTCGGCGCGGTGCTTTGTACGCCGGGAGCTTTTCGCTCATGACAGCTTTGTAGTACGAGTCTTCCACGACTTGCTGCGTCGGCTTATCCTCTGCGTGCGCGGTCTTCACCAGCACACCGGTCGGGCCCGTCGGCGCATTCATCGAATTGATTCGACTCTTCATTTTAGTAATCACTGTCGGAGCGCCATTCACAAACGTGCTGATATCACCGGCGTCTTCGTCGTCGGCGGCGCCGAGCGCCTCGTCCAACCGAAGCCTCTCCGCCTCTCGCGCCTCGACGTCAGCGCCCTCCTCGAGTTCTCGCACCCGTCGTCGCAGCGTCGCCGTCCACGTGTACGCCGGTACCGCCGCATCCTCTTCTTTTCGCTTCATTCGAAACCCTTCGTCTTCGTCCTCGTCTTCGTCGTCGCTCGCGTTCGCTTCCTCGCGTTTGCGTTCTCTCGCGAGCGTTTCAACCCTTTCTGATTTCATTTTCGCGTCCGCGTCCGCGCGCACGGCGTCCTCGTTCAATTTCGTCGCCATCGTATCGCGTCGCGAAAGTGTTCGAGCGATCGCGGGCGCGGGTTCGGGGTCGTTCGTCCGGGCGTCCGCGTCGCCGCCGCCGCGCGACACCGCGCGCGAAATTGAACGAAGAAGTCCAAGTCCAAGGTCTCCCAAAGCGGCGATGCCGCGGTCGATCGGGGCATCGGACGCGCGCGATGGATCGGGTTGCGCCGACGCCATCGCTGCCGTCGCGCGCGCGCGCGCGCGATCGAACACGGCGCGAAGTGCGGCGGCGCGTCGCGCGTAGACGCGCAAACGCAAAAGTTTGCGGTTCGGCGCCTCGCGCGAGCTCGATGAGGTTTTCGTTTCGGTTTGGAGAAGAAAATATTACAACGCGAGAGCGTGCGATGGAGTACGATCACGCGGATAGTTTGGCGTCGCGCTCTTCGTGTTCCCACGGGGCGTCGCCGACTTGGTAGCCCCCTGCGCGGAAGCTTCGCAAGTAGTCCAACACGTAGCCGTTTTCGATGTTGTTCGGCTCAATGCCGAGATCGGAAAAACCGAGGCTGTCGGCCCGCTTGACGTAATCTCGGCTTTGAGCGTCGATGTACGATCGCGTCAAGCCCAACGGGGTGGGCATGGGGAACGGTACGCGTCGCAAAAGCCACTCGTGCGGACACGAGAGCGCCTTCATGATGAAACTCGGGATGTACGCCGTCGACTTGCGCGTGCGAATGGTTTTAAGAACCATCTTCGCAAGTTCGTCAAAAGTATACACCTTATTCCCCGCGAGCTCGTACGTTCGCCCGCTCGTCAACTCGTCGTGGACGATTTGACGAATCGCCACCGCGACGTCATCCACGAACACGGGTTGGTGCTTGGTGTCGCCGCCATCGATGATAGGCACCGCTGGATACTTGCGCGAATGCTCGCCGAAAATGTTCAAGAATCTATCTTCGACGCCCACTATTTTGGCCGGCCGCACTATCGTAGCTGAAGGGAACGCCTCCCGCACCGCCGCCTCGCCGGCGGCTTTTGATCTGTAATACGCACTCGGGTGGTCTTCCTCGGCCCCCAAAGCGCTCACGTGAACCAGTCTACGCACGCCCACGTCGGCGCAAATCTCCGCCAATTTCTTTGGAAACGTCACGTTGACGTCTTCGAACGAAAAGTTACGCGTCTCCCACTCTCGACCCACCATGTTGATGACGACGTTGCTCCGCTCTACGGCGTATCGAATCGTCTCCTCGTCTCTGATCCCGTAATCCAACTGCACAATCTGCCCGAGGTCTCCCATCACTTTGAGATGTTGACGATCATTCTCCGAGCATCGCGTGGGTAGAATCATGCGCGACCCGCTCTTGGCGACGTGATGGACGACGTATCGTCCCAAAAAACCCGTCGAGCCGAAAACCGTGCACGTGATCCCGCTGTTCGTCATCAAAAATCCCATTCGTCAGTCTCTCTGCTCGTCGGCGTCCACCGGCGACGACTCGCACGAGCGTCGTGCACCGACTCTCGACGCGATTTCCACGCCGGCGCGCCTTTGCGTCGCCGCGTCGCGTCGTCGCCGCTTTACTCGCGTCCTCAAACCTATCGCCCCGCGCTCGCTCGCGTCCAGTCCACCCGCGTTCGCTCGTCGCGCGCGATCGCGCGTCGCGTCGCGTCACCGATCGCTCGCGCGCACCTGAACGACGACCGTCCGCCCGTGCCGACCGCGTCGCTCGTCACGCTCGGCGGTGGAACTTTGAAATCTTTGCCCGGTTTGATGCTCATCGCGCGCGCGCTCGCGAAGAGCGCGGGGAGCGCCTGCGTGGACGCGCGCGCGTCGGTGACTCGCCACCGCGCGGCAGCGGACGTCGCCAAGCGTCGAGCGAGCGCGCGCGACATCTCGCGATGGTAGCAGTCGCGCTCTGCCGATGAGAGGCGATCAGCTGGGGTTGCGCGCGCCGACGAGCGGCGGCGAAACGCGACGCGACGAACGCGACGCGCGCGACGCGACGACGAGCCGCGAACGATGAAAAAATGAGACCTTGGTAGAATTACAACGCGAACGCGCGCGTCTCTCGACGTCGACGACGCGGGCGAAGTCATCGACATTTGACGACCAACGCGAGCGACCGCGAGACAGCCGCCGCGAACGCCGCTCGATCCTCCTCGGGCAACGAAACCAATCTTTGATCTAAAACCGCCGCCAGCGACTCGCACGCGTTCGTGGCGACGCGCACGAGCGCGAGCTCGGGCGAGGTCGCCGCGCTCGCGCTCGCGGTCGCGTCGGAACCGCCGCTCGCGTTCGCGCTCGCGCCGTACCGCTCCGCGTCCGCCGCCCTTCGCTTCGCGCGTTCGTCCCAATCGATCGGCAGCCGTTTCTGCGTCGATTTCGCCTCGTCGTGCGACTTCTTTCCCGGCGGCGCCGGCGCCTGCGCGCGCCTTTCCGCGTCTATCTTCGACATCCAATAGGCCTCAACCTCTTCGCTCGTCTTGTACGACGCGTCGCCCTCGTCGCTCGCGCCGTACGCGCCTCGCGCGCTGAAGCTCGCGGTGGCCACTCTGCCCGGGTCGCTCACCGCGTTCGTGCGCTCGTTCCAGCCGTACGGCAACCCGGTGGCGGGATCCATCGCGTCGCGGCGTCGCGAATTGACGCCCGACGAGTCGCGTCACTTCG
>Ga0181598_1000485_pt1 | contig 39289 bp, 37 predicted proteins | sample 041ome_4_FD_153295 | JGI IMG/M metagenome (GOLD analysis project Ga0181598, IMG submission 153295) | Coastal salt marsh microbial communities from the Groves Creek Marsh, Skidaway Island, Georgia - 041404US metaG (spades assembly) | ecosystem: Environmental > Aquatic > Marine > Intertidal zone >... | reverse complement strand
AAAAACCATAATGTTTTCTATTAAAGTAAAATTTTGACCATATCCAATGCCAATTTCTTGATAGTTCAATTTGGTCGCTATATTTTTTATTAACAGCACTCGCTCCTAAATGACTAACTTTAGATGTTGGCACTACAAATATACTTTCAACTTTATTTATTCTTATACAAAGATCATCATTTTCTAGAAACAAAAAAATATTTTCATCAAAAAACTTGTTATTTCTAAATTGGTCTATTTTTTTTAAAATTTTAAGGTTTAATATCATTGCAAAACCATCAATACTTTCAACTTTGAACGGCTCAATATTATTAATAGATTTATTCGTTTCATTTAATTTGTAGTTAGGGTATTTTTTATTATTAGAAATCGGAGCTATTAACCCGAATGTATTTAATTTTTTTGAAGCAATCATTATTTCTTCAATAGCATTTTTTTCTAAAACAATATCGGGATTTAAAATAAATGCATAATCTGTCGTGACGTTTCTTAAGCCCAAATTGTTACCAGCACCCATGCCAAGATTTTCATAAGATAAAATACATCTTACATTTTTATATTTATCCTCAAGTTCTCTAGCAAAATCTTTTTTGCCAGAATTTTCTACTACGATTATTTGAATTTTATCTGTTATAGATTTGATGCAATTATGAATTACGTCTTCACTATGAAAGGCAACAATTACAGCTGATAGATTGTTTAATGTTATTGTCATATGTAAAGGTTTATCGACTATACTAATAGTTCTTTGTAATGTAAAAATAATTAAATTTATGAAAAAAATTATTGTTACTGGAGGTCTGGGTTTTATTGGAAGTAATTTAATAGATCTTTTAATTAAAAAAAAATACAGTGTAATTAATATTGATAAGATCACATATTCTTCAAATTTTTATAATACTAAAGAATTTAGAAATTCAAAAAATTATAAATTTATTAAATGTGACATTAGTGATGCAAAAATTTATAATATTTTTACAAAATATAAGCCTATTTGTGTTTATAATTTAGCAGCTGAAACTCATGTTGATCGATCAATTGATGATCCACGAAATTTTATTCAAAGCAATATAGTTGGTGTCTACAATTTATTAGAGTGTTTTAAGAAATTTTCAAAAAAATTTAAGAGCAAATTAATTCATATTTCAACAGATGAAGTTTATGGAGATATCTTAAATGGAAGAAGTTCGGAAAATTATCCTTATCAACCAAGCTCACCATATGCAGCTAGTAAGGCAGCATCAGATCATTTGGTAAGTTCTTACATTAGAACTTATAATTTACCAGCGATAGTTACAAATTGTTCAAATAATTATGGCCCCAAACAACATCCAGAAAAATTAATTCCAAGACTTATATATAATATTTTAAATAATAAACCTTTACCCATATATGGCAAAGGTACCAATTCAAGAGAATGGATTTATGTAAAAGATCACTGTGAAGCCCTTCTTAAAGTTTTTCAAAAAGGTAAGATTGGAGAATTTTACAATATAGGATCTAATAAAAACCTTAATAATTTACAAGTTTGTAATAAATTAATTAAAATTGCCAAAAAAATATCTCCTTTAGGAAATAAAGTTAATATTGATTTTGTTAAAGATAGACCAGGTCATGATACTAGATACGCATTAAATAGTAATAAGATTATGAAAAAATTAAACTGGAAACCTAAAATAGATTTTGAAAAAGGGATTAAACTAACTTTCAATTGGTATAATAATAATAAAAAATATTATTCCACACTAGCAAAAAAAGATATTCTAAATAGATTGGGCAAATATGATTAAAAAAGGAATTATTTTAGCTGGAGGAATGGGCACAAGGATGAGTCCTTTAACAAAAGCGGTAAATAAACAATTGCTACCAATTTATGACAAACCATTAATTTTTTATCCACTTTCAATTTTAATGCTAGCTAAGATAAAAGATATTTTAATAATTGTTAATAAAGGTCAATTAGATCAATATAAAAAAATTATTCCTAATGGAAAAAGATTGGGGATTAATATTCAATATAAAGAACAAGATTCGCCCAGAGGACTTCCAGATGCATTTATATTGGGAGAACAATTTATCAATAACCAAAATGTAGCTATGATATTGGGAGATAATTTTTTTTATGGTCAATCATTATCTTCGATGCTTCAAACATGTACAAAATTAGATAAAGGTGCAAAAATTATTCTTCATAAAGTTTTAGACCCTCAAAAATTTGGAGTAGCAAAAATTGAGAAAAGAAAAATTTTATCTATTAAAGAAAAACCTAAAAAATTTTTTTCTGATCTTGCAATTACTGGACTTTATTTTTTTGATAAAAATGTTGTTAAATATTCTAAAGAATTAAAACCATCAAAAAGAAACGAGTTAGAAATTACTGATTTACTAAATAAATATAAAAAAAATAACTCACTATCTGCTGAATTCATTGGTAGAGGTGGTGCATGGTTAGATACGGGTTCTATAGAGGACTTTTATAAAACAAGTAGCTTTGTATCAGCTATTGAAAATCAACAAGGTTTTAAGATTGCTTGTCTAGAAGAAATTTCATTTAATAATAAATGGATAACAAAAAAACAAATAAAAAATTCAATAAATTTTTATGGAAATTGTCAATATTCAAATTACTTGAAAAAAATAATTTCATAAATAATGATAAAAACTAAATTTAAAGACTTGTTTGTCGTCCAAAATAAAACCTTTAATGATAAAAGAGGCTATTTCAAAGAATTAATAAGAGAAAAAGATATTGATAAAAAATTTCCCTTTATGGTGATGTCTTATTCAAAAAAAAATGTGATTAGAGGACTTCATTTGCAGAGAAAAAAATCTCAAGGAAAATTTATATCAGTAATTAAGGGCAAAATTTTTGATGTTGCTGTTGATTTAAGAAAAACCTCAAATACTTTTGGAAAATATTATTGCTGTATTTTAAGCGAAAAAAATTCAAAATCGATTTTTATACCACCTGGATTTGCTCATGGATTTCAGGCTCTAGAAAAAGAAAATCATATTATATACAGTTGCACTCAATATCGAAACTCAGAAAGTGAAATTGCAATAAGTTTTAATGATAATGATTTAAATATTAAGTGGCCATCAAAAAAAGTAATTGTTTCTGAAAAAGACAAAAAAGCTATAAGTTTTCAAGAATTTAAAAAGATCATCTTAAAATGAAAAAATTGATTTTAGTTACGGGTGGTGATGGTAGGTTTGCTAAAGTCTTAAAAAAAGAGAACAAAATTCTCAATCTATATTTTGCCTCAAAAAAGGAATGCAATATTTTAGACTTTAATTCTATAAACAGACTAATTAAAAAAATTAAACCAAAGATTGTTATTCATTGTGCAGGTTTATCAAGGCCAATGGATATTCATGAAAAAAATATTTCTAAAAGCATAGATCTCAATATAATTGGAACTGCCAATATAACTAAAGTTTGCAAAAAAAATCAAATTAAACTAATTTATTTTTCAACTGGGTATGTATACGAAGGTAAAAAAGGAAATTATTCAGAAACAGATCCTGTTAAACCATTTAATAATTATGGTTTATCAAAATTAGGGGGCGAATGCTCTGTTTTAATGTATAGAAATTCTCTAATTTTGAGAATTACTATGACAGAAAAACCTTTTACTTATAAAAAAGCTTTTTCTGATTTAAAATCAAATTTTATGTTTCATGAAGATTTAGTTAAAATTTTGCCTAAAGTTTTAAATAAAAAAGGCATTATTAATATTGGAGGTAAATCTCAGTCAGTTTATTCATTTGCAAAAAAATACAATAAAAAAATAAAAAAGATCAAAACTAATAATAAAAATAAACTTCCTCTCAACCAAACGATGAATTTAGATAAACTTAGAAAGATTATAAAAAACTATAATTAAAATATCTAGAATGGTAGCGGGAAGTGGGATCGAACCACTGACCTCAGGCTTATGAGTCTATCGCCATGAACCCTTGAGCGTACCTCTAGAACAATTACTCCTGTAAATGCTCTCTTTCCTTTCTAGTGTTATTGAATCAAATTAAAGAGTCTTAGTCAAGAACCAATGTCATTGACGCATGAGAGACGCAATAGAGGTACCAGAACGATTTTAAAATTTGAAAGTTTAAGTAACCCCATACCATCTTAAATTCAAAAAATGTTACTTCTACTCTAGCCTTTAATACTATGTTTGTTTCGTTAGTAGACCTAAAAAATTTTGCAAAATTTCTAAACCTTTTGATATGAAGATTTGTAATTAAAGAGGATTAAAGAAGCCTGAGGCGTGGCTAGTTATTTTGCTATAAATTAATAGATAGTATGCGTAAGTTTATTTATTTACGTATTTTGCAAAATAAAAGATTACTGACCTTGAATAGTAATTGTTGAGCTTGGTGGGGTTGCATACATAACCGAATTACCATCACAACTATTAGCCTCGTGAACAGTTAATGCACCAGCTGTACTAAAAGCTATTGTAACAGTTGGAATTGCTGTTGGGTCTAAAGTAAATGGCAAAGTTAAGGCTTCTCTTGATTGAAAATGAGAGTCTGAAGCATTTACTGTACCGGCAGTTCTAGGAGAAGTTCCTTCTCTATCAGCGACAGAGTTTATTTGTGGATAAATTAATGGAAGCGCAAATGCAGGCACATACAAAGTTGCTTCTGTTGAATCTCCTGACGTCTCCTCAGCTGCACCCATATCGCTTAAAGATCCATTTCCTTTTGTATAACAAGTTGTTGTTCCATCACTAGCAGAGCCCTTGACTGTTATTGCCCTGCTCATTGTTGCTTGTAAATACGTGTAAGTAGTTCCTGCTGTAGCTAATCCAAAATTTCCTAGTGTAGCAGCAGCTTCACCGGCAGTTATTGAGGCTAAATCCACATCTGTTGTTAATCCAGGGTTACTTACTGTAATGGGATTTAAACAGTTGGTTAATGTGCTTCCAGTTTCACACAATTCTAATTTAGTGACAGAAATTTTATAAACAGTTGCTGCACCCGTTCCCAATGCAGCGTAAGAAATATTCATTCCTAAAGCAAAAATGCATATAAATATAAAAGTTTTTAAAAATATTTTTATCATAAATAATTATTGTTTCGTCATTATTATTGAACCTTGAATTTCCATTACCATTTTATTTCTTCTTCTAACTTTTTCTTTTAATTTTTGTTCCATGTTTCTTTTTTCAAACATGTCATTTGATAAGCCATCAGACATCACCATAGATTTTTCTTTTGGTGGATAAATATACTTAATACTTAAAGAAGTTTCATCATCTACACCATTTAGTGAAGATTTGTCTAAACTTGCAACAACTTCTACTGAGTTTGTTACATCTAGTTCTAGAGAATAAATATTACCTTTTTGATCAGCAGATCCTTTTTCAGCTTCCCATTTATAACCATTATAATTAATTCTAGCCCATGGTGCTCTTGGAATTTGAGATGTTAAGTTAAAATCCCAACCAGATAAAACTTGCTCTCTATCACCATTAACAACTTCAGAGTTTGAAATTTTTGTATAGCTATTTGCAGTTAAATCTAAAATTGAACCTTTAGCTTCAATACCAAGGCCTAACCTATCTTGACCCTCTGTTAAATCTCTATCGTAGAAAGTATTTGCGCCAAACATAAAATTTTTATCTTCATATAATTTTCTGTAACCTAAGCCTATGTTTCCAATAATTCTTCCAGAACTATTTATTTCCTGGTTCATCAAACTAAATTGAGTAAAAAAATTAGAGTTATCTGTTGCTTCAATATCTCTTACCCCTAATATTGAGAAGTTAAGCTGATCTTCATCACCATCATTATAATCTAAAGATACTTCAGTAATTCCCTCTCCTGGGATTAAATTTGATATTTTTTCAGATACTTTAGATAAAGCTTGTCCTTTAACATCTGCATTAGCTACAGTGGATATAAAGAAAGTAAGAGTCAGTATTAAAATTTTTGACATTGAACTTGTATCTACCTTAAACAGTTACTTTTAAAAGAAGTAAATAACCTAAAATAGGTTTTTAAGTGACACATGATATGTGTTTTTAAGCTACTACCTTTAAGCTTTTTTAAATTTTTCAACCAAAGCAAAAATATCTTTTCCATCAGCCTTGCCTAATGGTTCAATTGTTTCTCTAAATTTTTTACCTAAACTTAGCCCTTCTGATTTAGAGTAATCTAATAATTTTGTTTTGATTAATTTTTCTAATTTTCTTCTTACTGTTTCTTGGGGTATTAATAAATTTACTGAGACTGCAAAAATTGTCAATTTTTTATCTTTCATTAATTGTTTATGTTCTTCTGTTTCAGTTTGAGCGAAGGTTTCTGCCCAATCTAATGACCTGCCTTTACTCATAGTTGGAAAAAGAAAATGTGAATATACTGTTAATAAAATCATGTGACTTTCATAGTCGTATTTCACAAATTTTTTTACGTTTAAAAAATGATTAATATGATGAGATATTGTTGAATATATTAATTTATTATTTATGGATTTAACCATGACTTAAAGTAGGTTTTCTTTAAAGAAATTTATAAATTGAGGCATATATTCATCACCATGATTTCCTCCAACATGAGCTCCTCTTTTTAAAACTTTATCAGCACCATATAAAATAGATTCTTTTTTAGAGCATTTGTATTTATCGTGATCTGCAAATACATTTGATGTAAATAAAATTGTTATTAATATTAAAAATATTTTTTTCATAATTAATACTTACAGTAGTTAGTCTTACTTAAACATTAAATTGTCACACAAAAAACCTATTTTGAGTTTTAAAACACTGATTTAGAATATTTTTTCCAGTTATCTTGGTAATGTATAGCATTTTCAGTAATTAACTTTACCTCTTCAGTTGAGACTTGTCTTACAATTTTACCAGGAGATCCAACCACTAAAGAATTATCAGGAATGACTTTGTTTTCTGTGATCAATGCATTAGCCATATCTATTGACGCCTGAAAGACGCAAAACAGACCAATGCTTCTAGAATGGTAGCGGGAAGTGGGATCGAACCACTGACCTCAGGCTTATGAGTCCTGCGCTCTAACCAACTGAGCTACCCCGCCATTATTTATAGTCGACTTATAATAGAAATCTTTATTGTTTCAATATACTTTTTAAATGAAGTTTTACTAAACAATAAAGTAAACAGTCAAAGCAGTTATCACGGTAACCAAAAAAAACGAAACTATAAATCTTTTTTTCAAAACTCTTTTTTTATCTAATCGAACTCTATTAAGTAAGATATTTATATTAGTTGTTTTATAGCTATCTTTTATAAAATGTTCATCAGAAGTAATATCTGTGTCTAATAATTTTATGTCTTGCTCTTCTTTTTTCACAACATCATTTAAACAGCAATTAGCTATTAATTCAAATTAATTTGAAAATTAATTATATATTTTTAAAATTGTTAGTTTTTAAGGGTTTTGTTAATATTTCAACAGGATATTTTTTCTTTTCAATTTCAATATAAAGATTTTTATTAACTAATTGTTCATTTGAAAAATCGCAATTTATATAACCAAATGATAAATTTTTATTATAGTTAAATGAGTAATTTCCTGATGTTGTTTTTCCAATAATTTTATCATCTAAATAAATTGGCTCTTCATGAAGCAAAAGTGGTTCTCCTGGTTTGCTTTCTTTTAACGCCAACATAACAAATCTTCTATCTAATTTTTGGTTTTTAATTTTTAGTAACTTTTCTTTTCCTATAAAATCAAATGGTTTTTTATAGCTAATTGTAAAATTTAAACCTGCTTGATATTGATTTTCTTCAGGAGAAATATCATGTCCCCAATGTAAAAAACCACTTTCCATTCTCATTGTATCCATAGTATGTGCACCACAATGAGTAAGGTTATAATTTTTTCCTGTTTCAACAATTAAATCATATATTTCTTTGCCATTTTCTTTTTGAATATAAAGTTCATAACCAAGTTCTCCAACATAAGACAATCTTTGAGTCCAAACATCAATTGAATTTAGTTTAATACTTTTACAAGTACCAAATTTAAAATTTTCATTAGACAAATCTTCTTTAGAAATTTTAGATAACAAATCTCTACTTTTTGGTCCGAAAATTCCTAAGCATATAAGCTCATCTGTTACATCTTTAAAGTCTAAGTCATTTGACAGATATTTAAGTATGTGAGCCTTATCATGAGTTCTAACTGCTGCAGAACTTATTATTCTAAAATAATCTTTTTCAAGACAAACAACTGTCAGGTCTGTTTCAATACCCGCTCCTTCATTGAGCATATGAGTATAAGTACATTTTCCAATTTCATTTTTAATATTAGCCGTGCAAAGTTTTTGTAATTCTTCATAAGCTTTTTCTCCTTTAATTTCATATTTTGAAAAAGGTGAAAGTTCAAAAAGACCAACATTTTTAATTGTATTTTTGCTTTCATGTTCAACTGATGGATACCAGTTTTGATAATTAAAACTATAATCATATTCAGCTTTAATGCCATCTAAAGCATACCACATTGGTCTTTCATATTCTCCTGATTGACCAAAGCATGCACCAACATTTTTTAAGTCTTTATGATATGGAAGTAGTTTTTGATCTCTAGAAGTTATATGTTGTTTATATGGCCAGTGCATTCCATATAAATCCCCTAAGGTTTCAGTCACTCTATTCATTATAAATTTCTTAGATGAATGAAACTTTTGAAATCTTTTAATATCTAGTGAGTATAAATCTTCATTCATATATCCATTGATCATCCACTCTGCTGTCACTCTTCCTGCTCCACCTGAACTTGCAATCCCAATGCTATTAAATCCACAACAAGTGAATAGGTTATTTACTTCTGAGGTTTCCCCCAATAAATACTGGGTATCAGGTGTAAAAGACTCAGGTCCTGAAAAAAATTTTCTAATACCAGCATTCTCTAATATTGGAAGCCTTTTAAATGATTTTTCTAAATAAGGTTCGAAATGATCAAAATCATCAGGAAATTCTCCAAAGGAAAAATCATTTGGTACAATTCCTTTTTCTTTAAAAGCATTCTTCGCCCCTGGCTCAAAAATACCAACTAACATTTTTCCAGCATCCTCTTTTAAATATAAACAATCATTATAATCTCTTAGAACAGGAAGATCTTTTGGAAGATCTTTCATTGGTTCTGTTATTATATAAAAATGTTCATTCGGATATAATGGAATACTCACACCTATATCTTCACCAATTTGCCTAGACCACATCCCTGTTGCAAGCACAACATACTTACAATCAATTTTACCCTTTAAAGTCTCAACACCCACTATTTGATTATTCTTAACCAATATTTTACGAACAGGAGTTTTTTCAAATATTTGAGCACCTTCCATTTTGGCAGCTTTTGCCAAAACATTTGTGACCCCTACAGGATCCGCTTGACCATCTTCAGGCATATAAACACCACCTAGAATATCTTGGTCATTTATTACTGGATATAAATTCTTAATTTGCTGTTTATCTAAAACCTCAGCATTCACATCAAAAAGTTGAGCGGACGTTGCTTGTCTTAAAAGTTCTTGGAGTCTTTCTTTTGAACTAGCAATTGTAATTGCTCCATTTTGTTTAAGTCCTGTTGAAAGTTCAGTTTTCTTTTCTAGTTCCTTATAAAGATTTAGTGAATATTTTCTAAGTTTTGTAATTGTTGCAGTTGCTCCGAGTTGACCAACTAAGCCTGCTGCATGCCAAGTAGTACCCGAAGTTAATTGATCTCTTTCAAGAAGAATCGTATCTTTCCATCCAAATTTTGCTAAATGATATGCCACTGAACATCCAGCTACCCCTCCTCCGATCACTACAACTTTAGAACTTTTTGGTAGAGATTTACTCATCTAAATAATTAATAAGTTTTATTATAGATTTAAATTTTAAAGTTTGCTGACTTAGCATCTTTATAAAAAGCTTTTACAGTTTCTATTGTCAATTGATTAAAAGACTTTCCAAATTTTTCAATTTTTTCAATTGTTGAGGGTGGTATTGTAATGATATCACAGCCAAGTTGTTTAGCTTGGGTATAATTGTAAGGCTCCCTAACACTCGCCCATAAAATTTCAATATTCTTAAACCTTTTAGCTAATTTAATACTTTCTCTAAACTCTGGAACGGGATCTTTACCAGTATCCGCTGCTCTTCCAGCAAAAATTGAAATAATTACTTTTGTTTTATTATTTAATAATTTTAAAATTCTCTTAGTTTGTTTTGAGCTATAGATTGCAGTTATATTTAACTTTATATTTGAACTATTTAATTCTTTAATAATTTTACCCATAAAAACTCCTTTAGAATTTGTAACAGGTATTTTTACGTAAACATTTTTTCCCCAAGTATTAATCTTTAAAGCTTGTTCTTTCATGTGTTGATAATCATCAGCAAAAACTTCAAGGGAAACTGGCTTATTAGGACAAATTTTCAATATTTGTTTTGAATATGATTTGTAATCTTTTGCACCAGCTTTTTTCATCAAGCTTGGATTGGTAGTAAATCCTTTAACAATTTTTTTTTTATTAAATTTTTTAATCTGATTTAAATCAGCAATATCACAATAAATTCTAGTCATTTTTTATATTTTTCTATGTTTTATATAATTAATTTCGAATTAATTAATTATATATTTATTTTTTGAAAAAGTCTTCAATACAATATATTACAAATAATAGTTAGCATGACTAATATTCTTATTACAGGTGGAGCGGGTTATATTGGTAGTCATATAGTTGAACAATTAGTCAAAAATAAAAAAAATGTAATTATCCTTGATAATTTAGTAACTGGTTATAAAAAATTAATTAATAAAAAAGCTAGATTTATTAAAGCTGACATTAAAAATAGATTAAAAATTATCAAAATAATTAAAGATAATAATATTACATCAATTATTCACCTAGCAGCTTATCTAAATGTTAGTGAGGCGGAAAAGAATAAAAAAAAATATTTTAATAATAATATTACTGGAACCAAAAACCTATTAGAAGCTTGTAAAAATTCTGCAGTTAAAAATATAATTTTTTCATCTTCTTGCAGCATTTACGGTAATGTTAAAGGGTCAGTAGATGAAAACAGAAAACCAAATCCACAAGGTTATTATGGATATACTAAATATAAAGGTGAAGAATTAATAAAAAAATTATCTGTTAAATATAAATTTAAATATGGAATTTTAAGATATTTTAATGTTGCAGGTGCTAGTCCTTCTGGAAAAATTGGAGAGATCGAAACTTCACATGGTCATTTAATTAAAAATTTAGCAATTCAATATTTAAAAAAGAAACCTAAAATTAAAATTTTTGGTAACGATTATAAAACTAAAGATGGCACTTGTATTAGAGATTATATCCATGTTTCTGATTTAGCAGATATACATATTAAAGGATTAAATTATTTACAAAAAAAACAAAAATCATTTATTTTAAACTGTGGTTATGGAAAAGGATATTCTGTTAAACAGATAGTCGATATTTTCAAAAAGATTAAAAAAGGTGTTGATGTTCAGTATCAAAAAAGAAGATCAGGTGATATTGAACAAGTATATGCAAATAATAAAAGATTTAAAAAGATTTTAAAGTGGAAACCTAAGTATAACGATATAAAAAAGACCATTTCAAGTGCAATAAGATGGGAAAAAAAATTGAATAAACAATCAAAAGATAATTATTAAAAGCTATTTTCTAAATATTTTTGATAACTTAAAATATTCCAATCTTTTAATGGATTTTTGTATTTTGTTTTTTGTTTAAAATAAATATCTATAAATTTCTTATGAGGAATTCCAAAACCAGTTTTCTTTCTATTATATAATGCATTTGGTACTTTTCCTTTAACAGTATCAAGTAATAGTTTTTTACTTATATCGCTATGAGATTTTAAAAGAGGTAAAATTTTCTTAAAAAAGAAGAAATCTACAAATGGAGTTCTCATTTCTATAGAATTATGCATAGATGTCCAATCAAGATCATTTAGTAGTTTTGAACATAGATAGTATTTTATTTCTAAATACATAATTGATAATTTTGTATTTTTGATACCATCAATATCTTTTTTTAATTTATTATGTATGTCAATCTCATCAATACCTTTTTGAAAAATATCTGGTGATATCATATCTTCAAATTCATGTTTTAAAAAAGCTGACCTTTGCAACATAAAAGTATTTTCAATAGTTCTTCCATAAGAATATATACCAGAAAATTTTGTATTGAGTTTTTTTCTTTTTAAAAACTTATAAAAATAAGTTTTAAAAATTTTATCAACTACCTTAAAATTTGGAATAAATTTCATCATATTGTTTATTTTTTGAATTCGTGTAAAGCTAGGATAACCAAAAAAAAATTCATCTCCTCCCACTCCAGAAATAATTACTTTTGAATTTAATTTTTTTTTTGAAATATATGATATTAAAAAACTATTTAATCCATCATTTGTTGGTTGATCCATACTTTTAAAAAATTGATCAATTAACAAATTCACTTCTTCCTGAGTAACTTTATCTACAACATGTGGTATAGAGTTAATTTCTGCTGTCTTTTTAGCTAAAAACTTTTCATTGTAGACTTGTTTCCCCTCATCAAGATCTAAAGTAAGAGCATTACAATTCTTTTTGTTCTTAGTTGAAGATATAATGGTTGATGAGTCGATACCAGAAGACAAAAGGAAAGTAATTGGAACATCCGAAATTTGGTGATATCTTACTGTTTCTTCTATGCATTCCCTCAAATATTCTATTTTTTCATTATAATTTTTTAAATTTACAGGATTTGCCTCAATAATTTCTTTTTTAATATCTGCATATTTAATATTTTTAATATTTCCACTTATATCAATCACCATGCAGGAACCTTTTTCTAATGATTTTATATCTTTGTATAATGTGTAGGGTTCTTGAACATGTCCCCACATAAAAAAACTAACTGTACCTGCTTCAGATTTCTCATTACTAATTTCATTAATAGATTTAAAGCTTTTTACTTGAGAAGCAAAATAACAAACTCCATTTTTAATTGAATAATATAATGGTTTAATTCCAAAAGGATCTCTAGCTAAAATCAATTTTTTACTCAAATCATCCCACAATCCAAATGAATACATGCCTCTTAGCTTGTTAAGAAATTCCAAACCCCAAAATTTATAAGATTCTATGATTACCTCTGTATCACTATTACTTCTAAATTTTATGTTTTTAGAAATTAATTCTTTTTTGATTTCTTTAAAATTATAAATCTCACCGTTAAATGTTATTATGAAATTATTATCAAGGGATATAAATGGTTGTTTTCCATTTGTACTTAAATCTATAATAGATAATCTATTGTGACCAAATAATACCTTTTTACAATCTGACTGCCATTGACCATTGTCATCTGGTCCCCTTAGATTTTGAGCTTTAACTATTTTACTAATAATTTCTTTAGCTTCAATATTTCTATTTGTGAAATTAAATAAGCCAGAAATTCCACACATTTTATTTAAGTTTGAGAATTTTTGTACAAGAGAGAATTACTCTTTACTAGATTAGATTTTAAATAATTTTTATAATAAAAAAGTTTTCTTTTAAAATTACAAAATTTTAAAATATGTTTTGTATTTTGCATAAATCATCATATTGGTATCAGAATAAATGTTTGTTAGAAACAAAAAATCTATTTAAAAAAAATAATTTTTTCAATCATTTTAGCTATACTCTTAAAATTAAAAATTCTATTATAAGTTATGTTGAATCGAATTAGGGAAAAATTTCATCCCATCTTTTGGTTAATGAAATTTAGTTTTTTTAGGTCAATTTTTAAATTTAAATTAATATATTCAAAAAAATCCAAAATGTTTGGTAATTTTTTTTTATACTTCCCTAGAAACCTTAATTTCATTATAAATTTAATTAATTATGAAAAGGAAACATTTGATTTTATAAAGAAAATTAATCATCAAAAAAATTTAACAAATACATCATTTATAGATGTTGGAGGAAATATTGGTCTTTACAGTTTTTTCTTTAAAAAATTTTATAATACAAAAATTTTCATATTTGAGCCTGATATAGAAAATTTGTTACTCTTACTTAAAACTAAACAAAAAAATAATTATGATAATTTCATAATACTTCCATTTGCGATTTCAAATAAAAGAGAAATTTCAAAATTTCTAGTCGATGATGTTTCTGGCTTAACAGGAACATTATCTGAGGAAAGAAACGTGCCTCAACTTAGAATGAAATTAAATAAGAAAATTGATGTTTTTTGTGAAAAATTAGATACTTATAAAAATTTAATAAACAAAGTTTCATGGATAAAAATTGATATTGAGGGGCATGAACTAGAGGCATTAGAAGGAATGATGGAATTAATAAAAGAAAATCAACCAAATCTAATAATTGAAAGTAATGAAAAAAATATTCTTGAAATTTCTAGAAAACTTAATTCGTATGATTATAAAATGAAAAAATTAAAAAGTGATCCAAATTATATTTTTTATAAATAAATTATTTAATTACAATTTAGTATCTCGATTACAAATATTATAAATGATCCCAATTAATCAAATTATATTCATTATTTTTCTTTATAATTTCAGAAATTATCAAACATGACTCAAATTCTTTTATTCTCCAATTTTCTTTGGATCCAGGATGTACTCCAATTTCAAGTGAACCTTTAATGTTTAATTCAAATAAATCTTTTGGCCAGTTAGAATTATTTTTATTTGAGTTCATAAAGAAAGAATTTGTTGTTTTAAAATATTTATTAATATTTTTTTTAAATAATGCTCCAAGCAAAAAAGTTGGTGACAAAAATTTTTTTCTTAAAAATATATTTTGATAATTTCGAACTTTTTGGATATTTATTTGATTTTTAATAGACCCTATGGCTCTACAAAAGATAGGAAATTTATGAATATGGCCATGAGAATCTAAATGAGATATTTTTATTCCTAAATTTAACAATTCATTTATTTGAGCAATAGTTTCAGAACAAATATGAGATGGATCAATTAAATTTAATAATGCTTTTTTTCTAAGTTGATTTGCACTCAAAAAAAAACCATCATTTGTTGTTAATGAAGAAATTTCTTTGTGATGGATCAATGGTCTATTATTTTCATCTCTAATAAAATTTAAATGTAATCCATATGAAAATTGAGGATTTTTTTTTGCATATTCAATCGCTCTGCGTGTTCCAGGTTTTGAGAGCATAATTGTAGCACTTGAAATAGCATTTAACTCAAAAAGTTTAATTGTACTTTCTACAGTTTCCTCTGAAAAACCAAAATCATCTGCATTTACTATTATGTTGAGCATTTTTTAAAAATAAAATGAATTATAATATAATAATTTACATCAAATTTCTTGTTTTCACATTCATTAATTTTATCATTTTGATCAACTTTTCTATTTATGATTTTAAGATTTTCTGTTTTGCAATTTTTTTTAACAAACTCTAACCAATTTTTATCTTCCTCATAGGATAAAACTTGACAATTTTTATTTATAAAAAATATTGTTGAACATCCAGATCCAAATTCAAGTATTTTTTTTTCACTTAAATCTATTTTTTTTAGTATTTCAATTAAAGGATAAGAAAACCATGGTAAATATTCATTATTTTTATCTACAGCTATACCTTTTAGACAGGTCTTAAAATGGTTATGGTAATACAAAAAATAAAACGGTGAAAGTATTCCTAATAATAAGACTCTTAATTTTTTTAATAAAATATTTTTGGGTAAGATATCATATATTTTGTAAAAATAGATTTATGTCTATTTTTAAATTCTGAATAATTCATATAATATACAACAGTTATCAGAATATATAGATAATAGGTATTTAAAAAATTATAAATTTTTTATATTTTTTATATTAAACACAAAATTTTTGAATAATATAAAATTAAACTATGAAAAATATTTACTTAAAAAAAGATACAATATTTTCTATTGGAAAATTTTCTGAAGGTTATGGATATTTTATGTTTTTTTTGAAAAAAAATAAATTTATTCAAAGTTGTCTAGATATTGGGTGCGGGAATGGTAATTTATTAAAATTAATGAACAAAAAATCTCAATACTTAGGGTTAGATGCTAATGCCGGTATTTATAAGAAAAAAAAAAGTAAGAAAATAAAATACTTTAATAACGGAAAACAAGTAGATAAATTTTTAAACAAATTAAATAAGAAATTTGAAATTGTAACCCTAATGGATGTGTTAGAACATACAGATACATTTGTTGATCTCTTTAAAAAAGCATTAAAAAAATCAAGTAAATTTGTTATGATTGGTTTACCCAATGAAGATTGTTTATTAAGTAGATTTGAATTTCTAATAGGTAAAGGAATTAAGACACATGGACTTGAAATGGTGGGAACCAAACATGGTCACAAACACCAGTGGCTCATACAGTTTAAAAAGGCTAAAAAAATTCTAGGTGATATAGCAGAGAAAAATAATTTTAAATTAAAAGAAGTTAATTACTTTATAACTTTACCAAAAACTTTTTATAAAAGAATTATTTACAAATTTATTCTATTTTTCACTCCTATTCATTTGAGAATGAACAATTTTTGTTTAATATTTGAAAAGAAATAAGGAATGAAAAACTATCATATTGGTTGTGGTTATACAGTTGGAAAAAATTGGATAAACTATGATAGTAGTCTAATTGCTTTTTTTGACAGAATTCCCATTTTAAAATTAATATCTAAGTTAAATAAAAAAAAATTTCCAAAAGAAATAAAATATGGAAATATTGTAAAAACCAAACTTTGTGATGATAATCTAGCTGATAATATTTATTGTTCACATGTATTAGAACATGTTACGTTATACGACGGTAAAAAAATGTTAAAAAATATTTATGATATGCTTAAACCAAATGGCGTTTTAAGAATTATTGTTCCATCATTAGAAGCAAGAATAGATAGATATAATAAAGATAAGGATGCAAATCTATTTATGGAAAGTTTAGGATGTGTAAATAAAAATGAAAATAATAGTTTTTTAAAAAAGATAAGATTTTTGTTTGGTGGAGCTAGACATAAATGGATGTACGATAAAAATTCTTTATTAACGGAATTAAAATTAAGTGGATTTCAAAATATAAGAGTATGTGAATTTGGAGATTCAGGACTAAATATATTTAATGAAGTTGAAAATAAAGATAGATTTGAAGAAGAAGATGGTAATTTAAAAGCAATAGCTTTTCATTGCATAAAATAAACTAATTAAATTTGTTTTACAGTAACTTTATTTTTTAATACTAAAAAAAATAACTTAAATGCTTTTAAATATCTTATTAAAAAAACATTTGGTTTATATATAATTCTTATTAACCAGCCTAGATAAATTTTGTCATAAAAATCATTTATTGGAGCTTGTGTTTTATTTAAAAAAGCAATTGCTGCACCCGAACAAATAATTGATAATTTATTAGTTAAATTTCTTTTTAGATAATATCCCAAAACTTCTTGAACATTACCTCCTAGATTAATAACAACATACTTCGGTTTTAATTTTTTTATTAAATTTTTTAATTTAACATCTTTTATATTGTATCTATCATATATGGGTGAAATATAATGATGCGTATTTGTGAATTTTAAATTTTTAAGAAGTTTCTTGTTTTTTAAAATAGATTTCTCGTTTGGTTCAACAAACAAAAATTTTTTTTTAAGCAGTGTATTGTCATTTAGAAAACAGTACAAAAATTTGTATCCAGAGAATTTTTTTACTGAGATAAATTTAATTAATCTAAGTAACAAACAAAAATAACCACTATCTAAAAGTGCAATATCTGCATTTCTTAGAGCGTTAAAGTAATTGTGATCAGTGTCTATTGTCGCAAGACCTGGACCAGACGGAATAACTAGTAAACCACCTCTTTCAATTTTTTTTTTAATTTGGTTATAATTTAATTGGAAAAAACTTATTTTACAGAAAATAATTTTCTTTTTTAAATGCATTTTATAATTTAACTTTTATCAGAATATGAATCATAAAGAAATACATCCAAAATTTTCAAATTAAAAATTAATTTATAATTAGTTAATGATTAAGTATATAATTTCTCACCCAATTCAGTATCAAGTTCCTTTAATTAGATTTTTGTCAAAAAAAATTGAAATTGAAGTTGCCTATAGATCAAATATTTCTTTAAGACCTTATTATGATAAAGGATTTAATAAAAATGTTATAATTCAAAAAAATTTACTTAAGGGATATAAATATTCATTTTTAAAGTATATTGGATCAAATAAAGTTACAAATTTTTTTCCTATTACTACAGAATTTAAAACCATCTTCACAAATCGTAATAAAATAATTTGGCTTCATGGAATAAAAAATTGGTATAATTTATTTATAATTATAATTTCAAAAATTAAGCACAAAAAAGTTTTTGTAAGAGATGAAATAAATAATTTAAAAAAGAGAACTTTTTTAAATAAGTTATTAAATAAATTTTTTTTTTATTTTTTTGATAAATTTATCGATTGTTATCTATCTATAGGAATTGAAAATAAAAATACATTAATAAAATATGGTATTAATAAGAAAAAAATATTCAATGTTCCTTATGTGGTAGACAACAAATATTTTTTTTCTAAAAGTAAAATAACAAATAAAAAACTTAAGATTTTATTTACAGGAAAATTAATTCATAGAAAAGGATGTGATTTGTTATTAAAGGCAATTTTTTTATTAAACAAAAAAGAAAATTTTAAAAAAAAAACTAATGTTCTTATAGTTGGAGAAGGTAACCTTAAAGAAAAATATTCAAAACTAAAAAAAGAATTAAACTTAAATAACGTTAAGTTCTGTGGTTTTAAAAATCAAACTTCAATTAAAAAATACTACAAGAATTCAAATTTATTTATTATGCCTTCTAGAGAAGAAAATTGGGGTCTTGCCGTAAATGAAGCCATGGCGTCAACCAATTCAATTATTTGCTCTAATATGGTAGGTTGTTCAAAAAATTTGGTTAAAAATAATTACAATGGATATATCTTTAAATCTGATGATTATAAAGATTTAGCTAAAAAAATTTTTTTATTTCATGATAATCCTACTAAATTAAATCGATTTGCAAAAAATAGTTTAAAAATTATATCAAAGCATTCTTTCAACGAATGTTATAGAGGTATAATCAAAGCTATTAATTATGTTAAGTTGTAATGTTAAAAGTTAAACTAGTAACGATTGGAAGATTTTGGCATTTTCATTTAGCTAGACAACTTTTGAAATTCAATCTACTTGATGAAATTTATTCAGGATATCCACAATTTAAATTGAATGATGAGAAACATATACCATTAGATAAAATAAAAACCTATCCATATTATCAAGTTCCTTATCTTTTTTTTAATAAATATTTTGCAAATAATTCTAGTTTTATTAATCATTATTTATCAGAGTTATCTCATAAAAAAATAGCAATTAAAGTTAGTGAAAATTTAGGTAATTCTAATGTATTAATTGCAACATCAGGATCAGGACTTGAGGCTGGAAAACAAATTAAATCTTTAAATGGTAAGTTTGTTTGTGATAGAGGATCTACCCATATTAATTTTCAAAATGAGACTCTTAAAGAAGAGTACAAAAATTTTAAAATCTACTACAATGAAATCTCAAAAAAAACTGTTGAAAGAGAAACTAAAGAATACCATGCGGCAGATTTAATATCCGTTCCATCATCATTTGTTTATAATTCGTTTTTAAAACAAGGTATTGATCAAAAAAAATTATTTCTAAATCCTTTTGGAGTTAATTTAAATAGATTCAATCCTTTACCTAAAATTAATGATAGCAAATTTAATGTTTTATACGTTGGTACACTGAGTATTAGGAAAGGTATATTTTATTTATTAGAGGCTTTTAAAAAATTAAAGTTTAAAAATAAAAAACTCACTCTTATAGGTCCAATAGATAACAATATTAAAGATAAAGTTTTTAAATATCTGTCTGATGAAATTAAATATTTATCTGTAATTGAAAATAAAAAATTAAATAAATATTATTCAATGGCAGATGTTATGGTCCAACCTTCTGTTGAAGAAGGTTTAAGTTTAGTGATGGCTGAAGCTTTGGCGTGTGGTTGCCCTGTTATTGCAACAGAAAATACTGGTGCAGAAGATTTATTCCAAAATAATAAAGAAGGATTTATTATAAAAGCAAGATCTATAGATCAAATCCACGATAAAATGCAGTTATTAGCTGACAATAAACTTTTGCAAAAAGAAATGTCAAATCATGCGATATTAAAAGTAAAGAAAATTGGTGGGTGGAATGATTATGGTAATAAATGGCATAAAAAGCTTAAAAGTATAGTTAATGAATAAATTAACTATAATCATGCCTGTTTACAATAATTTACCCTTTTTAAAAGAGGCTATAAATTCTGTTATCAAGCAAAAATTTAAAAGCTGGGAACTATTAATTAGTGATGATAAATCTACAGATGGGTCTGTGGATTTTTTAAAAAAAATTAAACACAAAAAAATTAAAGTTTTTTTTCAGAGAAAAAATTTAGGTATTTATGGAAATTGTAAATTTCTTAACTCTAAATCCAAAACATCGATTATTAAGATTTTGTGCGCAGATGATAAATTAGTAAAAAATAGTTTATTAAATACATATAATTTTATGAAAAAAAATACCTCATGTAAAATAATGGCATGTGGTGATATCAATTATAAAAATATAAATTCAGATAATATTACTAGACAAAAAGAATTTTACTCTAAGCTGAGTAATAAAGAATATTTAAAACTTACACCAAGGTCATCAATTATTGCATTTACAGCATTTGGAAATTTATGTGGAAATCTCTCAAGAGTGACATACAGAAAAGTAAATGATGGTATGAACCCATTTTTTAATAAAAAGTTTTCATATGCTGGAGATTTTAATGCTTGGGTAAGATTTTCTAATAAATATGGAATTTATTTAATAACAAAAAAATTAATTTTTGTAAGAAATCATCCAAATAGAGGTACTTATAATTTAAACAAAAATAACGATCTTTTTAGACAAGTTTCAGAAATTTACAAATTTTTATCAAAAAATATTGATCAAAAACATTATCCACTATTAAAAAAACATCTATTACTAAATGATTTACCTCAAAGAATACCAACTTATTTAAAATTTTTAATTTTAGGTAAATTTAAAGAAGCTAGAAAAACATTTTTTAATTTACCTTTTAGTATAAAATTTTATGAATGTTTCTTTTATGCTCCTTTATTTAAATTTAGAAATCACCGATTTAATAAAATAAATAAATTTTATAGATTAAAAGTAATAAATCTAATTAAAGAAAATTTGTAAAAAATGTCTGGTCTAAAAAGAATTATTTCAGGAACAATTTCAGGTCTAGTAAGAAATTTTATAAATTTAATTATTATTATTATATCATTACCAATATATTTAACATTCTGGGATGTTGAGCAATATGGAATATGGGTTCTTATTTTTAGTATTGTAGGATTTTTAAAATTACCAATTTTCACTTATCAAGAATACTTACAAAATGAATTTTTAAAAATAGGAAAATTAAAAAGATTTGAAATTAGTAAATTAATTTATGGCTCTATATTTTTAACATCACTAGTATTAGGTTTTATCCTGTTATTAACAATAATTGCTTTTGAACTCTCATTTACAATGAAATTCCTTAATATTGATGAAAAATATTTTAATGTAATACAAATTTCAACTTTTTTGATACTTAGTTCTGAAATAATTGGATATATAGTAGGAATTTACTCAAGGGCATTATATCCATTTAATTATTATCCTAAAATACACTGGATTGGTTTGCTCATAGTAATTTTCATACCGGCTTTTCAACTAATCTCTCTTAATTATGGTTTTAAAATAATTGAGCTATCAATTTTAACATTTTTATTAACAAACTTAATAAATTTTATATTTTTATTTTATCTAGCTAAAATATTTAAAAAAGAAAATATTAAATATAAAGGTTTGTTTATTAAACATAATATCAATCATTTTATAAATTCTTTTTATTTATTATTTGGAAATTTAATTACTTTACTTAAAAATGAAGGCTCCAGACTAGTTATGGTACCTTTCGTAGGAGCTATACAACTTGCAGCCTATGTAACTATGAAAACAGCAAATAATATATTGAAACAATTATTTAACTCATTCGCAAATTCACTTTTAATAGAATTTTCAGCATATATTAATAAAAAAAATAAGAAAAAATTTATAAAAACATACACATTTCTTATTGCAATACTAAGTATTGTGATAATTCCAGTTGCCTTTTTTTTTCAAATAATAATTTCAGATTTATTTTTGTTTTGGACTAGAGGTAAAATACAGTTTGATAATATTCTATTTGCATCGATGACAATTGCATTTTTGATAATGATTTTCTACCAACCTGCATATTTAATAATTAAAAGTAGAAATTTATTTTTTGAGGAAATGAAAATATCAATAATTAGTAGTATAATTTTTATTGTTTTATTTATAATATTAATTCAAAAATACTCAATACGTGGTGTGGGTTATACTTTGATCGCTACAGAGATAACTGCTTGTATTTATTTTTTCTTGTATGCAAATAAATGGTTAGAGAAAAAATTTATAAAATTTGATAGAAAAATTATATTTTTTTCTTTGTTAGATTTAATAATATCAAGTGTGCTAATAATGTTAATTGCAAAAAGCTTGAATAATTACCTCTTATTAATTTGTATTTTTTCATTATATAAAATATTTTTTGGGTTCTTGTTGTTTAAAATTTTTTACAATAAAAAATATTTTAAATTTTTAAATCAAATAAAATGGCAAAATTAATAGAAAATAATTATTTATATTATTTGCTATTTTCAATTTTTATTTGGTCTTTAACTTTAATAATTGACAAAGTAATTCTAACTTACATTGCTGCATTATTTGGGTCATCAATAACTTTTGCTATAATCAAAAATTGTTTTAATCAAAAATCTAATCCTTTTAGTCTTTTAAATATTGGATCAATTTTTTTAATATTTACTGTTAATTTGGGATGGATATTATCGGGTATTTTTATATCTATAAAATATAAAACAAACATTTTTAATTTTATTAAAAATTATTTATTTATTAATCATGAAAGTTATTTATTTGCTAACGTTTATACACTTTTATTTTGTTTCGTTTTATGTTTGCTATCCTCAAATAAAAAGCTTTTTGATAAAGAATTTTTTTTAAAAAAAAATTTAGATAAATTTATTCAAATTGATATTTTAAATTTAAAAATTTTAATTATTATCATAATAATTTTTGAATCAGTATTGTTTTACAATGGGTTTTTAGATTATAGAGGTTATGCAAATCAAAGATACCAAGCAGGTATTATTAGTTGGTATGTTCCTTATTTAGACTTTATATTTCATTTTCATATTGCAATAACCTCATTGTTTGTTTTTAAATTTTTAAATAATAACATTTCAATTAATAATTTTATAATAATATTGATTTCAATTATTTTATTTTCAATTATTTTTTTTAGTAGAGGTCGATATCAGTTTTTTTTCTCTTATGTAGAGTTTTTTTTCTGGTACTGTTTTTTTAATAAAAGTTTACCTAAACTAAAAAATTTAATAATTTTTTTAATTATCTATATTCCAATTGTATATAATTTGACTATTTTTAATGATTTTTTAAGAAATAATAGAAACAATTTTTTAATGTATAGTTATGAAGAAACTTCATTTATTTACTCAATACCTAAATTTTATAATTTATGGAAATTATCTAGCAAAGATGAAAATATTGAAAAAACTACCCTTAATTTCACAAAAAGATTTCTTCTTTTATATCCTCTGGCTGTATCTATTGAAACAGAAAATACACAAAAAAAATTTTTATTAGGAGAAAATATTTTTAACAATATTATTTGGACAATTCCTCGAGTTATTTTTCCACAAAAAGTAAATTTTGATGTAAAGGAGGATTTAATGTCCAAATTTGGAGTGAATTTTACTGATACATCGGACTCAATTTATCTCTTTTCGTATTTAGATTTTTGGATCTTTGGAATTATTTTATATCCCTTAATATTATTTTTTTATTGGTATTTTATAATCAATCTTTTAACGTTTAGACAATACAATCCACTGATTTTAATTTTTTTTATAAGCAAAGCATTATTGTTATTTTTTTCATTTGGTGAGGGAGGTTCACTTGCTTATTTAGTTTATGCAAGAGATCTATTAATTATTACAATATTTATATCTTTTTTTAATTTCAATAATATTTTCTTCAATACTAAATCACATTAAAAATATGAATATTCTTTATATAGGTACTAATTTGTATGATAAAAACTCAAACAGTTATTTAAGAAAAGAGTCTTTAGAAAAATTAAAGTATAAAGTTGAAAGTATCGATCCATTTAAGTTTTATTTAGAGTCAAATTATATTTTAAGATACTTTCATTATTATACTGGTTATCTTTTTTATCAAAAAAAGTTATTTAATTGGTTCAAATCTGAAATAAATAAAATAAAATTTTTACCAGATATTATTTGGGTTGATGGTGGGGAATTATTGGGGGTAAAAATATTAAAATTACTAAAAAACTTCGATTCAAAATTAATACTTACAAATAATGATGATGTCACAGGTTATAGAGATAATTTAAGATTTTCATCATTGAAAAAATCTTTAAAATTATTTGATTATTGTTTTGTTTATAGATCTGTTAATATTAAAGAATATAAGCACTTAGGAGCAAAAAAAGTATTTTTAACAAAATTTAGCTATGATGAAACATATCATAAAAAGATAAACATTAAAAAAATCCCAAAATTTTTTTTTTCAGACGTTTCATTTATTGGTACATATATAAAAAACGAGAATAGAGATAAATTCATTTATTATTTAATAAAAAATGGATTAAAAGTTTCAATATGGGGAGGTCGATGGGAAAAATCAAAATATTGGAAATATCTTAAACCTTATTATAAAGGAAAAAGTTTATACAAAAAAAACTATGCGAAAGTAATTGGCGCTTCAAAAATTTCCCTTGGATTTATTTCTAAAACAAATAGGGATAAATCAACAAGAAGATCTGTTGAAATACCTTATGCAGGAGGACTTTTGTGTGCCGAAAGAACTAAAAAACATCTTTCTATGTTTAAAGAAGGAAAAGAAGCTTTTTTTTGGTCAACTCAAGAGGAATGTTTAAAAATTTGTCTTAAATTACTTTCTAACAAAGAATTAATAAATAGAGTTAAAAAAGCTGGTAGAAAAAGAGTAATAAAGGGAAAATACGGAAACTTAGATTTTATAAAAAATATTTTAAAAAAAGTAAAAAAATGAAGATTTATTTAATTGGAAACTACCCGTTAGATAACACTAGAAGTATGTTTCTTTACTCAAATATTATAAAAAAATATTTAAAAAATTTTAAATACAAAACTATTTTATTAAAACCAAAAGTTATATTAAATCAATATAACTTTAAAAATAAGTTAATAAAAAAATATTTTTCATATGTTGATAAATATTTTTTTTTTGGATTAAAACTTTATTTTAAAATAAAAAATAATGACATTGTACATATATCAGATCAAGCAAACTCCATACTCTACCCTTTTATAAAATCTAATAAATTATCTATAACCTGCCATGATTTAATAAACATCAAACTCTTAAAAAATCAAAAAGTTAAAAAAATATCAATTACAGGTAAAATTTATCAAAAATTAATTCTTTATTTTATTAAAAAATATAACAAAATTATATGTGTTTCAATAAAGACAAAAAAGGATTTAATAAAAATATCTAAATTAAATAAAAATAAAATTTATGTAATTTATAATTCTTTAAACAACAACTTTAAAAAAATTAAAAATAGTGAAAGTGATAAAATTTTGAATATAGATTTAAATTTAAATTTTTTTTTGCATGTTGGAGGTAATGCTTGGTATAAAAATAAAGAAGGAATAATCAAAATTTTTAATCAATTAATCAAATTTAAAAAATATAAAAATTACAAATTGATTCTTGCGGGTGCAAAATTAACTCATGAAAATGAAATGCTTATAAAAAAACTTAAGATACAGAAAAGTATAATTAATTTAATAAACCCTAATAACAATAAATTATGTGCATTATACTCAAGAGCTGAAGCTTTAATTTTTCCTTCTCATGATGAAGGTTTTGGGTGGCCAATTATTGAAGCTCAAGCCTGTGGATGTCCTGTATTTACCAATCACAAGAATCCTATGAAAGAAATTGGAAAAAATGCTGTATTTTATTTTAATTCTAAAAATTCTATTAAAAATGCAAAGTTGATTAATAAAAAATTAAAATTAAAAAAACAAATCACTCAAAATGGCTATGCTAATTTAAAAAGATTTAAATTTAGTGAAATTAAAGAGAAATATATAAATTTTTTTGAGAAACAATGTATATAAAAATCCTTCATGTAATATCTAGTTGTGATCCAAAAAAAGGAGGTCCAATTGAAGGGATAAAACAGCTAAATAAATATTATGATAAATTTAAGATTAAAGCACATGTATTATGCTCAGATAAAAAAAATGATAAATGGCTTAAAGATGAAAGACTTCCTAAAGTCTATACAACTGGTCCTAAAATTTTAGGTTATGCATATAATCCTAAAATGATTTTATGGCTTGAAAAAAATATTAAAAGATACGATCTAATAATAATAAATGGTATCTGGCAATATCATAATTATGCAGTTTGGAAAGTTGCAAAAAAATATAGTAAGCCATACTTTGTTTTTACACATGGAATGTTGGATCCATGGTTCAAAAAGCAATACTTCTTTAAACATTTAAAAAAATATTTTTATTGGAAATTAATTCAATATAAAATTCTTAAAGAAGCAAAATCAATTTTATATACTTCTCATGTTGAAAAAAAACTTGCAAAAGAATCTTTTTATTCATTTGGTTTTAAAGATAAGGTAATTGGATATGGTATTGAAGGAAACAAGCATAAAATAGAAAAGAAAAAAAACTTATTTCTTAAAAAATTTCCTAAAATTTTCAATAAAAAAATAATTTTATTTCTTGGAAGAATTCATGAAAAAAAAGGTGTCGATATTCTTATCAAATCATTCTCAAAAGTTTCAAAAAATAAAAAAAAATTACATTTAGTTATTGCAGGTCCCTATGAAAAAGAAAAAATATCAAAATTAAAAAAATTAATTAATTTTTATAATTTAAATAAATCTGTAACTTGGGCAGGACCTTTATATGATAAGGTTAAGTGGCATGCATTATTAGCAGCTCATGTTTTTTGTTTACCATCTCATCAAGAAAATTTTGGTATTGCAGTTGCAGAAGCATTGTCAGCAAAAAAACCTGTTATAATAACTAAAAAAGTTAATATTCACAAAAAAATCAAAAATAATTCTGCAGGTATAATTACTAACAATAATTTAATTAGCTTTACAGAAGGATTAAATAAATTTCTTAGATTAAGTAAAAATGAATATCAAAAATACTCAATTAATGCCTATAAATGTTTTTTAAAAAATTATCAAATAGAGCCAATTGCAAAGAACCTTGCCCAATATATTAGAAAAAATCTAAATAAATATGGTAATAATTAATAAATGATAATCAAAAATAACAATCCATATACAGGCCCCTCATTTTCAATAAAAAATAGAATAATGAGATTAACATGGAATATATTTTATTTTTTTCTTTTTCTTCCAAGTCCTAGACCTTTTCATAGTTGGAGAATTTTTTTATTAAAATTATTTGGTGCAAAAATAGGAAAAAATTGCAGCATACACAGAAAAGTTAAAATTTGGGCACCATGGAACTTGAAACTAGGTGACCATATTGGGATAGCGGATAATGTTAACCTGTACAATATGGATATGATTTCTATAGATGATTATTCCACAATATCTGATGGTGCTTATTTATGCTGTGGATCTCATGATTATAATTCTAAAAGTTTTCAACTCTTTGCAAAACCCATAATTATCAAAAAAAATGTATGGATATGTGCTCAAGTATTTATACATCCGGGTATAATAATTACCGATGGTTGTGTTATCGGAGCGAGATCAGTTGTAATTAGAAATTTAGATGAAAAAAATTCTGTTTATTCTGGTAATCCATGTAAGTTTATCAAAAAAAGAAATTTAGAGTAAATTTCTACGTATGAGAATAAAAAATAAGATCATAACAATAATTTTAACATATAATGAAGAAAAAAATATTAATAGGAGCATTAAATCTGCAAAAAAAATCTCTGATGAGATTTATGTTGTCGACTCATTTTCTAATGACAAAACAATAAAGATTGCAAAAAAACTAAATGCAAAAATTTTTAAAAGAAAATTTAAAAATCATTCTGAACAATTTAATTGGGCTTTAAGCAAAATTAAGCCAAAAAATAAGTGGGTCTTAAGATTAGACGCTGATGAGTATTTAGAAAATAATCTTATTGCTGAAATAAAAGAAAAATTAAAAAGTATTGATAATGATGTAAATGGAATTACTTTTAGGTTGAAAGAAAAATTTTTAGATCAATTTATTAAATATGGTGGAAGACGAAAATTAAGAATTTTGAGATTATGGAAATATGGTTATGGAAAAATTGAAGATAGATTAATGGATGAAGGAGTTTATCTGAGCTCAGGTAAGATTAAAAATTTTTCTAACTTTATAGTTAATGATAATTCTAAAACCTTACAAAGATACATAGATAAACATCAAATATATGCGACTAAAGAAGCTGTTGAGATAATTAAAAAGAAATACGATTTAACAAATAGAGATTTGAGTAGTTTAGAAAATATAAGCACAATCAGAAAAATTAAAATTTTTATTAAAGAAAATATTTTTAATAAACTGTCATATCCAGTTGCATGCTCTATATATTTTATTTATAGATATATTATTTTGTTGGGGTTTCTGGATGGAAAAAAAGGTTTTTTATATCATTTTCTTCAAGGCTTCTGGTACAGAGTAATAGTGGGTGCTAAAGTTGATGAAATAGATATAGCTCTTAAAAATATCAAATCAAAAAAAAAATTAAAAAAAAAAATCTTTTATTTAACAAAAATAACTATTTAAGATAGCAATCCATAGTTTATTTGGAGTGAGTATTTTTTTTGATAAATAAATTTAGTTTCTTGCAAAGATGTTAGCAACTTGCTGATTTAAATCAATGTCGATATCTTTTTTTAATATTTTATTTGTATCTACTATATTAATTTTTTGATTTAAATTATTATTATCAAAAACATTTGTAACTACATTCGAGTCTTTTATAACATCATTAACTGAGTTAATCTTATCTATTAAATTGCTTCTCTGATCTTGAAATTTTTCAATTTCATTTTTAATTATTTCAAATTTCTTTTGTGTTTCAAAAAGTTCATTACTAATTCTAAGATTTTCTTTTTGATAAAATTCAATATCAGCATATGAGTCATTATTATTTTTGTTTATAAAAGAATTTTCTATATCTTTTTTATCATCACTATTTGAAGTTATTTTTTTTTCCGTTGAAATATCGTCAATTTTTTTATTTAGTTGCCTTATTTGTTCAGATAAAAGAGAACTTAATTTAGTATTGTTTAACAGAAACTCATCTTGCTTTAATATTTTCTTTTTTAACTCATTGTGGTGAGTTAAAAAGTTTAAAATTTTGTCTATCGTTTTCATTAGCAAAGATTTAAGTAATATATAACATTTTAAAAATACAACTTTAATTAAATTAAATAATATACCTAGAATTTCATCAAATTTATTTTCCTCAAATGGAATAGCTTCATATTTTGATAGGTATTTTGATTGAAAATTTTTAATTTTAATGTCTAATTTTTGCGATGTGATACTCATAATACAACCTGAGGTTTTTTTATATGATTTGCTTGAATCTGTAAATAATTAAGATTTAATCTCCCTTATATTTAATCAATGCATAAAAAGTTTTAAAAATAATATAAAAATCTAACCAAATACTCCAATTATTTAGATACCATAGGTCAAATTCCATTCTTCTTTTCATTATCTCTGGATTTGGTGTGGCACCTCTCAACCCATTAACTTGGGCCCAACCAGTTAATCCGGGATTACATTTATGTCTTTTTAGAAAATTATTAAATAGTTTAGAATATTTTATATCATGTTCAACCATGTGGGGTCTTGGTCCTACAATGGACATATCACCGAACAATACATTTATAAATTGTGGAAGTTCGTCAATGCTATATCTCCTAATTATTTTTCCAACTTTTAGTACTCTTTGATCTCCATCTTGCACCTGAACAGTTTTATCAAAATTAGTTTTTTTTAAAGTTCTTAATTTGTATATTTTAAATCTTCTGCCATCCCAGCCCGTCCTATTTTGTGTAAACACAAAAGGAAAACCATCCTCTAAGTATATAAAGAAAATTGAAAGTAATAAGATTGGTGAAGAGATTAATAAAAATAATAATGATAAAATTTTATCATAGGTTATTTTAAAAAAAAGACCACCTCCATAAAACCTGGAAATTTCAAAATATTTGAAGTCATATTTATTTCCTAAAAGCTTTTTACTAGATAGGTTGGGTTTTTCATTAAGATCAACAATTAATATATCAACTGAATATTTTATAATATTAGATAAAGTTTCATTAATATCTTTTTCTTTTTCTTCAAATATCCATATTTGACCTAAGGCATGATACTCTAATATTGATCTTATATCATCACTGTCGGAAAAAATTGGAAATTTAATTTCACTTTTAATTAATTTTTTTTCATAGTTTTTCAAATCTAATATAATGCAACATTTAAAAACATAAATATTATCAAATTTATTTTTCAAAATTTTTTTAATCTGATTATAACTGCCAACAAGCATTATATTCTTTTGAATAATATTTTTTTGAACCAACAAATTATATAAAAAATTAAAAAATACTTTTAAAAAAAATAAATTTATGACTATAAATAAGATAAGGTAAAAAAAATTTATTTTTAAAATAATATTAATATTTAAAAAAAAGAAAAATATAATTAATATGGCTATTGAAATAATAAAATTTAAAATATCCTCTTTCAAAAAAGAGAGGAAATTTTGATAATAATCTTTATTTTTTTTTAAAAAAAAGGTTAAAAAATAAAAAATTATTGATAAGAAAATAGAAAAAATAAGATATTCTGACTGTAAAAAAATACTTATATTAAATAAATCAAATATTGTATTTTTTTCTAAAATTGAAAATAGGTATATTGAGATAAAAATACAAATTGTTTTTAAAATACTGATGAAATATAGAAATGCAGAGTCGTTGTTTTGAAAAACTTTCTCCAACTTAAACATTTGTTTTAACTTTTAGTATAATATTCTGGAGAATAGCTATAATAATAACTGTAATAACTGTCTTTGGAGGTATCAAGATCATTAATTATGATTCCATTAATCTTAACTCCAACATTCTGAATTTTTTTGATTGAAGACATAAAAGATGATGTTCTAGTCTCTTCTGATCTTATAACAAATAAATTATAATCAGATGCTTGTGATAAAATTAATGTATCTGAAACCGGTTGAACTGGTGGTGAATCTATAATTACATAATCATATTGCATCTTCAATACATCTAAAAACTTTTTAATTTGCTCTTTACTTACTATATCTGACATATCAAATCTTTTTTCACCAGATGTAATAATATCAAGATCAGTTCCTGGTACTTTAAAGATGACCTCGTTTAGTTGAGCATTGCCTGATATTATTTCACCTAAACCTAATATTTCTTTATCAAATTGATAAAATCCATTTAATACTGAGGGTCGACGTATATCGGCTTCTATGAACAATACTTTGTTAGCTTTTTCAAGTGAAAGAGATAAATTAAATGCATAAGTTGTTTTTCCCTCTGAGGGATTGGAAGAAGTCACCAAGTAACTTTTATTTTTATCAAATTTTGACTCAATAGTAGCTCTAGAAGACCTAATTGCTTCAGAAAAACCTGAAGCTCCATCTTCAACAAACATTTGTAAAATATGAAATCCTCTTTTTAATTTTTCAACTCTAGGCAAGATTCCTATTTGAGGAATATTTAATGAATCTATTGCTTCTGGACTTTTAATTATAGAAGAGTTCATTTCTCTATAATACAGTAGAGCAAAAATAGTCAGTCCAGATATTACAAATGTTAAAATAAAATTTTTCTTTGGTTGTGGATAAAAATGACTTGTAGGTAAATTTGGATTTTCAATTATTTTTAATTGTGAAACTTGTAAATTTTGAGCTTCATTAGTCTCTTTTACTCTCTGTAAAAATGTTTCATATAATTTTCTACTACTTTCAAGTTCTCTTGAAAATTTAAGCATGCCAGATTCTTTTTCCTCTAAAATTCTCAATTCATCAGTTACAACTTGAAGTTCCTCCTCAGATAACCTAATAAAACTATCTAGATTACTTAATTCAAATGCTTTTTGTTGAATATTTTCTTCTAAAATATTATTCAATTGTTGCTTTAAATTTTCATTCTGTTCATAAGCTTGTATAATTTTTGGATGTTGATCTGTATAAATTAAAGATAGCGATTGAACATTGCTTTGATTTGCATTTAGAGTATTTTTTATGTTTGAAATTTCATCTCTTGATCTTAAATCTTCGATTGCCAGCAGAGCATCGACATCTCCATCAGCAACTTTAATTGATAACAAATCATTTTGTTGTTTTTGATAATTTTGTTTAGCCTCAACGATTCTAGCAGAGATAGATTCTATTTCTTTAATCTTTAATTCTCTTACACTACCAGTATCCACAAGATTATTTTCTCTTTTATAGTTGGATAATTTTTTTTGAGCCACATCCATTTGATTAACAAGTTCATTTAATCTATCTGTGATTTTTTTGTTAGCATAACTTGTAATATTAATTTTGCTGTCAATCTCATATCTTTGATAAGACTCAATTATAGAATCAAGAGCTAATTGAGAAATTTTTGGATTTTTTGATACAAATGATAATTCTAAAACGTCACTTCTTGGTATATTTCTAACACAAAATTTTTAGTTAACATTGATTTAATAAAGCTATCATCAATTTTTTTTTTCTTTTTAGTGATTCTCTGAAAAAAGTTTAAATTATTTTGTGAATATAGATTTTTAAATTTCATTAGGCTGTTTTTATCTTTTACGATATATTCTAGCACCTCATCACTTTTTAAAATTGCCATTTGATTATTAATTCTATTCACAGCATTTTCAAAAGAATAAACTTCTTCAATATTCACTATATTCTTATCGTCAGGTTCAATCACAATTATTGCTTTGCTGAGAAATTTCTTCTCCTGATTTAGTGAGAAGAATAATGCTAAAAGAGAGATTAGTAGAGATAAAACAATTAAATTTTTAAAATTTTTTTTTGCTACAAGGTATATAAACCTTGCGTCTCCAATATCAAATATATTGATTATACGATTTATTTTATCTATCATTTTATATTAATTAAGAAATCTATATCAAATTTTTATTAAATTGAAAATTTAGTTTAAATATAACAAAAATATTGATTTTTTGGCTTCATTTTCTTTAATACTTAAAAAGATTAATGTAATAAATGTTTATTGTTTATGAAAAAATTTAAATATTTGATTGTTTTAATATTTTTTTTAAATAGCTGTGTTTCTTTACCAGGTATAAACAAAAGTCCAAAAGAAAAAAAAATAAATGAAAAAAATTTAAAAAGTAAATATTCTGCGAATGATGTGGGTGTTAACATAATAGATATTAATTCGTTAACCGAAAATGAAATCAAAAAATATAATAAAAATTATATTAAAGAGATTAATAATAAAATTAATAATTTTTCAGAAATTTACGATTATAGATATGAATATATTTTAGGGCCAGCTGATTCTATTTCGCTAGATTTAACTGATACTGATGATTTAGATGGTTCTTATTTAATTGACCAATACGGTATGATCGATCTTCCTTTTATTGGAAAAGTAAAACTTGATAATCTTACATTAAATGAAGCACAAAATATCTTAATGCAAGTAATTCAAAAGTTCTATAAAAATCCTGATCTTCAGATTGAAATAACAGAATTTAATAGCAGTAAAGTTTACATAGTTGGAGCAGTTAGAAATCAGATCACAATTAACTTAGATCAAAAACCAATCAAATTAATTGAAGCAGCAATTCAAGCAAACTTTAATCCAAGTGCAGCAGATAAACTTTATGGAACCAAAGGTTTGCTTAGAAGAGATAATAAAGTTTATAAAATAAATCTTTCAAATGCTTTTAAAAGCACAGATGAAAAAGAAAATTTTTATTTAAAAAAGGACGATGTTATCTTTGTAGATAGAAACTCTGATGCAATACACGTATTTGGCGAAGTAAGTAAACCGGGAGTATATTTTCCAAATATGGATTATTCTTTAACTGAATTAATTTCAACCAGCGGTTTAAATCAACTTACTGCAAATGCAAAAAAAATCTATGTTATCAGAGAAAAATATGATGCATTTTTAGAAGTCGATGTGTTTCAATTAGATATTAGGAATCCAATTAATTTAATTGCTGGAAGAAAGTTTATGCTACAAGAAAAAGATATCATATTTGTTCCGCCGGCTGAGATAGTAAAATGGAATAGAGTTATAAGTCTTCTATTGCCACAAACTGATTTATTTAAGTCCTATAATCCAATTATTAACAATGGATTACAAACTTATGAGGAACCATAATCTCTTGAAAAATTTTTTTTATTTAACGTAAAAAAAATTAAAAATAAAATCTGTATAATTGGAACATGTAAAGAAAAGTCAAAAACTAAAATAATAATCAAAAAAATAAATAAAATTATATTTATGAAGCTATATGACTTTTTATCTAAAAAAAAATTTAATATTGGAGTCATTAATAGAATTGATCCAACCAAACCAAATTCCCCAAAAAATTCAAATAAATCTGAATGAGCATGATTAGCATAGAAGTTATTTAGCTCAATAAAATTGATTTTGAATAAAGTTTCAAAACTACCCGCCCCGTAGCCAAAAAATAAATAATTACTAATTTGCACAAAGCTAAATTTAGCGATTTCAAACCTGCTCAGACTAGTATTGTCTGAATAAATTTCATTTAACTCATCACTTAAAAAATAAAATCTATCAATAATTTTTGAACCTCCAAAATAAAGACCTACAATAAGAATATCCACTAAAAATATGAATATAATAATATACTTGATTGAATCATCCTTTTTTTTTTGAAAAAAATATTCATTAATTAAGTAGAAAAATATTGTTATTAAAAAAAGAAAATTTCCTATTCTAGAAAAACTAGTAATTATTCCAATCGCAATAAAAATTATAAATAATCTCATATAAATTTTAATAAAAAAATTGTCTTTCTTTTTATTAATATTGAACTGTAAATTTTTTAATATTTCTAAAGATGAAATTAGTGAAAAAATTAAAAAAACAGCAAAAACAGTCCTATTTATAAAGAAACCTGTTGAAGCATCTTTGTATAATGAATTTTTAAAAATAAAATAATCATTATTACCATACAAATAAAATAAAATACCCACTAACGAAGATAGGAATCCCAAGGCAGATAAAAATAGATAAAACCTATTTTTATGCCTATTGGTATTTACAATCATCTTAATAATAAAGAAAACAATTAATAATGTTGTAAAATTCAATATTTGAAAAAATGAATTTGAGGGTAATAAGCTTATAGAAGAATTCAAATTTTCTACTTTAAGTTTACTTATATATTTATATTTTTCAGGAGAAAATAATTTGAGCATTTCAAGTGGTAAAGGAATAATTTGAAATATTAAATAAACTATAAATATTAAATATATTAATACAGATTTTTGGTTATTTTTATAAAAATAAATTAGATGTAAATTATAATTTTTATCTTTAATGCAAAATAAAAATAAAAGATTAACTAAGATAAAGTTAATTTGAATTGAAATGTTGGAATTTCCTCCATTAAAAATAGTATAAATTGTTAAAATAAAAAATAATAAATATTGGTATTTCTTATTTTTAGAAAGTTGCATAGTTAGTTAGGTGAAACATTTGTGTCAAAGACTTCCTCAAAATCATCTGTGGACACTGCTTCTCCTTTTTCAATTTTATTTTTAACGGTCTCGAGCACAGCATTTGTGTTTTTATTTTTCTCTATAATCTCAACAGCTTTTTCAGGATTTTTTTCTACAAATTTAACAATAACTTCAGATATTTTCTTTTTACTTTCTTCGTTTTTATTAGCACTATTAATTACTTTATCAGCGATAGTACCTTTGCTGTTTTCAACAATATCTGATACCAGCTCCAAATCTTCTTCAGAGGATGCATTCTCAACAGCTTTTTCAACTAACTTGGTAATACTTTGTTCAACAATTGATGATGTCACAGACAATATTTCCATCTTTTCTTCATAGTTTTCCTGTTTAGTTAAATTAGAAACTACACTTAGTGATAATTTTGATTCACTTTCATTAGAAATTTCGTCTAAAGTTTCTAATACTTTTGCGGCTGTTCCTGTGTCAGATTTTGTTACAATCTCTGCTATGGTATTTGTTAAATCTACTTCATCAGTAAAAGTGCCCTCTGCTTGATTTTTGGCTGCTTCAAGAGTTTGGGTAATTATAGTCTCTTTATTTTCATCACTTAAAGTTTCTATTTTTTCTGGATTAGTCTCTACTATTGATTTCATAACTTTAGCTGATAAAGCTTGATTTTCTTCAGTTGAATTTTTACTAACTTCTTCAACTATTTTGTTAACTAATTCATCACTTGCAACTGCTACTACTTTTGCAATTAAATCTGCATCTTCCTGAGAGGACTGAGCTTCTTCAACTGCTGAAATTGTTAATTTTTCGATTTGATCAGTGTTATTTTGAGCTAACATTTCTAATTTTTCTGGATTTTTTTCTGAAAAATCTGCCATTACTTTTAATGACAGTTTGGAATCAGCATTTGCATTTTTTTCAGTAATATTATTTATAACTGATGCTACAGTTGCATCATCAGCTTTAGCCATTACTTTACTTAAAATAGATGCAGATTTATCAGTTTCTTTAGCAACTATAGTTTCAAAAATTTTTTCTTTTATAAGTCCAGCTCCCTCTGATGTTGAAGAAGTTAAAAATTTATTATCTTTGTCGGATAGATTTTCAACTACTCCTTCAATAAGATTATCTTTATCTTTAATAATTTTTTCAATTACTTCACCAGTACTTTTTTCATCAGATTGATTGATTACATCTGATAAAAATTCAGTATTTTCATCTTTAGAATTTTCAACAATAAAATCTATGTTTTGTTTTTTTTCATTCGTAATCTGTTCTTTTGCAACCTCAACATCGCTTTCATCAACGACACCATCATTATTGGCATCTTGAAGGTTTCCATCTTCTAATTTTTGTTGAAGTTGTTTGGTAATTTCTTCCTCGTCTATTATTGAAGATTTAATTAAAGTTTCACCAACAGTTTTTGCTTCCTCTTTTTCATCATCTGTTTTATCTCTTGATGTGGTTTCGTTATTTTCTGAAATTTCTAAAACTTGTTCCGTAGATGTAATATTTGAAGTTTGACCATCTAAATTTACTTCTATTGCACCAACATTACCAAAACTATCTGTCGCTAAAGAAATATTTGATTTACCACTTGGTTTTAAATCAATATCTACTCTAGTTCCTCTTAGTCCAAGAGAAGAAGTGGTCACTCCAAATATCATTTCACCATTTTCTTTTTTTGCAATAGAACCAGATTCGATAATTATTTTTCCTTTAACTAACTCTGCTTTTAATTTTGGATTTTTTTTTGAATTTTCAAATTCACTTACATTTATTGATGTAAGTTCCTTCATAATAACTGTTGTGCTATCATTAAATTGAATAGTTGCAGAAGAACCTTCAGTTACAAATATTTCTTCATTAAGAAAAAAAGGATCATGTATCAGTAAATCCCTTTCTTCTAACTCATCATTAATAGCAACTATAGTTCCATTTATCTCTGTTACGGTCCCAATCTTATCATCGTTTGCTAATGTGTATTCGGATAATAATGAAAATAATAATATTTTGATTAATAAGTTAAAATATTTTAAAGTGAACTTGCTTTGACTTTCTTTCATTATAAAAATTTTATTAAATATTTGCTTTTAATACTTATAATATACAACTTTATTGCATTAGCTCTACTATTTGCGCCAAGCAATTCAATAAAACTAAAATTATGGAATTTAACACCATATGACTATGCTCATATTATGGGTTTTCCTAATAATTTAAATAAGAAATCGTTATTAAATGAGTTCAATAGAAATGAGATTAATTCTTTTTTAAATAAAAATATTAATAAGAATTTACTTAATATAAATTTTTGGAATCAAAAATTGATAATTGAAAATTATGATAAAGAAAAAAATAAAAGCTTTGAAAAATCTTTTATGAATTTATTTTTTTTAACTCAAAATAATAAAGAAAAAAATCTTGATTTAAAAAAATATTTTATTTTAAATTATGACTATTTTTCTGAAAAAAATAAAAAAATTATCTTAGAAAATTATTAATTAGTTTTTTATAGCTTCTTCTGGAGAAAAATATTTATGTCCAAAGACATCTGCAACAGCTTTATATGTGACTTCCCCTTTATGAACATTTAATCCTGCTAAAAAGTTTTTATCTTCTCCAAGTGCTTTTTGATAACCTTTGTTAGCAAGTTTTACTAAAAAAGGTAAGGTTGCATTATTTAATGCAAGTGTTGAAGTTCTTGGCACTCCACCTGGCATGTTTGCAACGCAATAATGAACTACATCATCAACAATATACGTTGGATCACCATGAGTAGTTGGTTTACTTGTTTCAACGCATCCTCCTTGATCAATTGCAACATCAACAATTACTGACCCACGTTTCATTGATTTAATCATATCACGTGTCACTAATTTTGGAGCCTCTGCTCCTGGAATTAAAACACCTCCAACTAAAAGATCAGCTTCAGAAACTAATTTAGGTAAATCAATTTTATCACTTTGCTCTGGAATTATTTTGTCTCCAAACATTTCAACAAGTTGTTTTAATCTTGCTTCAGACTTATCTACAATATGAACTTCTGCTTGCATTCCAGTTGCAATGACAGCAGCATTTTCGCCAACAACTCCACCACCTAAAATAACAACTTTTCCACCAGCGACCCCAGGTGCCCCACCTAACAACAGTCCTCTACCATTTTGATTTTTTTCCAAACAATGTGCTCCTGCTTGAACAGACATTCGTCCCGCAACTGCACTCATTGGCGCAAGTAAAGGC
>Ga0181598_1000476_pt1 | contig 39581 bp, 39 predicted proteins | sample 041ome_4_FD_153295 | JGI IMG/M metagenome (GOLD analysis project Ga0181598, IMG submission 153295) | Coastal salt marsh microbial communities from the Groves Creek Marsh, Skidaway Island, Georgia - 041404US metaG (spades assembly) | ecosystem: Environmental > Aquatic > Marine > Intertidal zone >... | reverse complement strand
AACTATTGAGCGCATAGGTTCAGGCTGCGCCAGCAATCCGATGCGAGTTCTCATTAGTCTGACAGCACCGCCATATATACCAATTAAGTGGCTGGTTTTATTTATATTAATAATAAAGAAAAATCTCTACCCACAACGCTACCCACAATGAAACATCAGATCAAAACAGAGTTAATCAGGGGTTACTGTGCCTAATCGCTAAAGTTGAGATTGAGGCCTACGGACCGCCCCATCCCTGTTCTAGGGCCCCGCGTCTCGGACCACGGGCCTTTAGTATTAGCGTTGTAAATTCATTCGGGGATAATTTTGTTTGGATGTACATCTCTATTGACGCATTAATTTCAAGCTGAACCAAGCCTCCGCTCTCACTGAGTGGCGCCAACCATTGAGCGCATAGATTCAGGCTGCGCCAGCAATCCGATGCGAGTTCTCATTTGTCTGATGGCACCCCGATGCGAGTTCTCATTTGTCTGACAGCACCGTTAGGCGGTATCTGCGTGGTGCGGCTGAGAATATCGACACCAAGCCCTTTCCAAAAATGCAACAGGTCAATGAAGATCCAATTTTCACTTAATTTTTCGCCCTCACGGCGATAGATATCGATTACGCGCATTTCGCCGCGCTTGTCGCTGGCGGGCATGCCCATAAAACCGCCGGCATGGATGGCGGTGAAATTAGGCCAGCCGAAGAACCCGCCAAAATTGCCCTCGGCCATACGGCAGATATGGTTTGTTTTGGAGCGGTCGGCGAAAGCGGCGCGGAAGGGGCCGGAATGCTGCTTGGCATAACGCTCTATCGTGTATGTCGCGCCAATACCGGCTGGACCCCACCAAATCATATCGTCATTCCAAGAGCGGGCCAATTCCTCTTCCAAAGGCAGTCCCAGCCCCCATGTACCCAAGTCGTTGATCATTGCATTGATGGATGCAAGGGTGGCTGCGCCTTGGGCTTCGGGTTGCGCATCATATAGCAAACCATCATGGGTCATTGGGCCGGGCTGGACCAAATGCGTAGCGGTTTGAGGCGGGAAAGGATTAACCCCTGCCTGAATCATCAGATGGGGAATGTCGAAATACATGGCGGTCTCAACAATTTTGCCCTGTTCAACCCGGTTAAACTCACAATAACGTAGAAAAGCCATTTTGCCTGTGCAGGGTATTCCGAGCCATTCTTGATCGAACAACCCCATCAAATGTCCCATCGACATCACCCATGTCGATTGAAACCCATCCATTTCATTCTTGCCAGCTAAGAAGATATCCATGCGCCGTTGCATACGGGTGAGGGAGGCACGCAATGGCAGCCAAAAGCACTCAGCCACAGTCTGAGCTGAGGTTTGCTCATTGAAGGGGTGAAAGCCGCGCCAGAGATAATCTTGCGCGCAATAGCGCTGCATGACCCGTGCGATATCCGCACCCTCAGCTCGGTCAATTTCGGCATAATAATCTCTAACAACCTGTTTTTCGACCTGAAAGTCCATAAGTCACCTTTTTGCATACGCTTGCAAAAAACTCTTGCCTAAATCAGGGGGCCCTGTCTAGTGTAATTTGAATACGTGTGCAAAATGATTCTGGCTGCGGGAGACTATCAAATTATGGCTGAAATTCAGCTGAGAAATCTTTCCAAGAGATGGGGCACTTTCGTAGGTGTTGACAACTTTGATCTGACAATTGCCGATAAAGAGTTTTTGGTTCTGCTCGGACCCTCGGGCTGTGGCAAGACCACCACCATGCGCATGATTGCCGGGCTAGAAGATGCGACTGAAGGCGATATTTTGATTGATGGCAAAGTGGTGAACGACCTGCAGCCGAAGGATCGGGATGTCGCTATGGTCTTTCAATCCTATGCGCTTTACCCAAATATGAATGTCTATGAAAACATCCGTTTTCCACTAAAGGTGCGTGGGGTTGATCCCAAGACTCATGACGCCAAGGTCCGCCGGGCCAGTGCAATGGTTGAGCTGGACCCCTTCTTGCACCGCAAGCCGGCCGAGCTGTCCGGGGGGCAGCGCCAAAGGGTGGCTCTGGCCCGCGCGATCGTGCGTGAACCAAATGTGTTCTTGATGGATGAACCTCTGTCCAATCTAGACGCAAAATTGCGGGTCTCGACGCGGGCGCAGATCAAAAATCTAAGCCATGAGTTGGCAGTCACCACGGTCTATGTGACCCACGATCAAATTGAGGCCATGACTTTGGCAGATCGTGTGGTTGTGATGGAAAAAGGCATTGTCCAGCAGGTTGGAAGTCCAACGGAAATTTACGATCGCCCCGCCAATAGTTTTGTTGCCAGTTTTATTGGCAGTCCCGCCATGAACTTAATTCAAGGTCACTTACAAAATGGTCGCTTCACAGCGCCAGGGGTTGGGATTGATGGGTTGCGAGGCCCTGATGGCCAGGTCACCCTAGGCTTTCGGGCAGAGGATGCCCAAATCGCGGATGAGGGGAGCGGACAAATTCGCGCGCCCATTTATTCCATCGAGCTGTTGGGCGATGCCACTATGGTTACGATCCGTATCAATGAGGCTTTGGTAAGCGTTAAGGCTGATAAGGGCTTTCGAGCAGCTATACACGATCAGGTATCCATCGAAGTTCCAACAAAAATTTGTCACCTGTTTGATCATCAAACAGGCGCGCGCATTGGAGAGTAATCTCCGTTCATACCTTCGGCATAAATTTGCCGCGGGACACTAGATGCCAAATTGCAGAGCGCATCAAAACATAGGGAGAATAAAATGTTATTTAAAAAACTAGCACTCGCCGGAGCGGTGACCGTGCTTTCAGCGACAACGGCACTTGCCGGTTGTGGTCTGTCCGCAGGAAATGTGAATATTCTGGGCAACGATTTCGCGGCAATCCAAGCGGTTGTGGCCGGCGCAAGCGAATGCGCGGGTGATGGCGTGAATGTCAGCGCGAACCTCACCACGGAACACCGAGATCTACAGGTCGCCGCATTGACCGCCAATCCGGCGCAGTATTCCTCCGCTATTGTCGCCAATAGCTCGATTGTGCCCTTGCTCAACGATGGGCTTATCCGTTCCTTGGATGATCTTGTTGCCAAACATGGACAAGGCCTTCAGCCTTCTCAACTGATCACAATTGATGGTAAAGTCATGGCCGTGGCCTTCATGGCCAACGCACAGCATTTGTTTTACCGATCAGATGTTCTGGCCGCCGCCGGTGTGCAGCCTCCCAACAGCTACGAAGACGTTTTGGCCGCAGCTGCGAAAATCAAATCTGCAGGGCTCATGGATCACCCAGTTATTATGAACACCAAGACCGGCTGGAACCTGGGTGAGGAATTTGTGAACATGTATATGGGTACAGGTGCGCCATTCTTCAAAGCGGGGACCGCAGAGGTGGCGATCAATAACGACCACGGGGTTGCAGCGCTCAATATGCTGAAATCTTTGACCGAATATTCCAATCCGGATTACTTGACCTATGACTCCAACGCAACCGCCGCAGTGTGGGAAGCCGGCCAAGCCGCACTCGGCATCATGTGGGGATCGCGCGGCGGCCCAATTTTGGATGACGAAGGCTCAACCGAAGAGGTGACTGGCGCCACTGTTCTGACTGGTGCTCCAACATTGATGGGCGATAATGTGGCCTCGACACTCTGGTGGGATGGCTTCACCATTGCGGCCAATGTCAGTGATGCAGATGCTGAAGCCACCTTCGTGGCCTTGGTCAACGGCATTTCCGATGACGTAGTGCGCGCCAATAATGATGCCGCCGTTTGGCTCAGCGCCGCCTATAAGCCCAGCGCGGCGTCCGCCGGTGTATCGGCAACGGCCATGTCTGGCGCGAACCCATATCCAATGCTGCCCTATATGGGCTTGCTGCATGGTGCGTTGGGCGCGGAAATAACCGAATTTCTGCAAGGTTCAGAAAGTGCCGAGCAAGCCTTGGCTGATGTTGAAGCGGCCTATACCGCAGCGGCAAAGGAAAAGGGTTTCTTGCAGTAAGACCTGCCACACATTTGGGTGAAGCCTCTTGTGGCTTCACCCGCTTCACCACCGAACTTGGATCCAAACCTACGCATGGCACATCGCACCTTCTTTTGGTTTATTTTGCCCTCTTTGGCCGCAATGCTCCTGTTCATTGCTCTGCCGCTCGTTTCTGTGGCGGTGCAATCTTTGCATATTGAACATGAACAAGTGCTGAAGGTGACGAAAAATTGCGGCCCCTTTGGGTGCAAAGAGGAAACAACTGTAGACGCCGAAGCGACGCAATCATTGCGCGCCGAAAAGCCTTTGGGGCGGTTCAATGGTTTGAAAACCTATTTTGACCGAGGCCATCTGGCGACAGCGGAGGTTGCGCAAGCCTGGCAGGCGCGAAGCTCACTGGGCGGTTTCATGTCGGACCTTTACAATTTGCCACTCTATAAGGCCATTGGCTTTACTTTGGTTTATACGTTCGTTGTCACGCCGCTGGTCATCCTGCTGGGTCTCGCGATTGCGTTAGGCGTGAACCGAGTCACTCCGATCCTGAAAGGGCCAACGATCTTTGTATCCCTCTTGCCCATGATCGTCACCCCATTGATCGGGTCTCTCATATTGTTCTGGATGATTGATGCGCAGGGTATCATTGGCAAATCCTTGCAATATCTCTTCGCCGATCCTGAGCTGTCGCTCAAAGCCTCCCCAGCTCTGACCTGGATGACCTTGATCATTTATGGCATATGGCATTCAGCCCCTTTTGCCTTTGTCGTGTTTTATGCCGGCTTGCAAACAGTCAATTCAGACTCCTTAGAGGCTGCGCAGATTGACGGGGCCAACCGTTGGCAGCAATTGCGCTATGTGGTGATCCCACATCTGATGCCCTTGGTTATTTTTATCTCATTGATCCAGCTTATGGATAATTTTCGCGTATTTGAGCCAATCGTCGGCTTTTCCGCCCAGGCGAATGCAACCTCATTATCTTTTATAATTTTCAATGATTTAAGAGGAGACGTCATGCGCTTTAACTCTGCTGCGGCAACCTCGGTTTTGACAATTTTGGGCGTGACGATTTTGCTTTTGCCGGTTCTGATCCGCACATGGCGGGATTTCAAAGGGAAGGCGATTTAATGACCAGCCGCGCAAGCAAAGCCTCAAAGCCGCTGATGATCGCCTCAACCAGCTTTGTGCTGATCTGGATTTTCGTTGCGGCATTTCCATTTGTCTGGACGCTTTGGGGGTCCTTCAAAGTCCAGGGTGACTTTTTCTCAAAAGCAGATTGGCGCTATGCACTCAATGGGACCCGCACGGCAATCGAAACGGGCGGGTTGTTTACGGGCGCAGGGTACGAAGGCGCATGGGTACAGCAGGAATTCTGGCGCGCAGCGCTCAACACTGCGATCGTGGTGCTTTTCACAGTGGTCATTTCACTCACTCTTGGGACATTGGGCGGCTATGCTTTGGCCCGCTCTGGCCACAATTATGCGTTTTGGCTTTTGATGATTGCTCTGGTGTTTCGCGCTATGCCGCATATCACCTTGGTCTCGGGCTACCTTTTGCCGTTTTTTGAATGGAACCTTTGGGGACATTTGCCAACCACCATCATCGTGCTGGTCGCAATAAACCAGCCCTTCACTCTGTGGATGCTGCATTCGTTCTTTCTCAATATCCCAAAAGATTTGGATGAAAGCGCCAAGGTGGACGGGTGCACCCAGTTCCAAGCCTTCCGCCATGTGATTATTCCGGTCATGTGGCCTGGCGTCATCACAACCGGGCTGTTCAGCTTTCTTCTCGCCTATAACGATTTTGCGGTGACCTCGATGCTCTTGTCAAAAGACAACCAAACGATGGTGCCTGCCATTGCGGGATTCCTTGGATCTACTTTTGAAGAAGGTAACGTGATGTTCGCTGTTGCTGCGGTGGTGTCGGCCACTGCACCGCTCTTTGTCTTGGTTATGTTTTTCCAAAGACAAATCGTTTCGGGTTTAACGGCCGGCGCTGTGAAAGGATGATCCTGACATGACAAGCCGCCGGGGTCGTTCACTATTTTAGAGGTTAAAAATGGCTATAGAATATCTAAAACGCGGCAAATCAGATGCTGCTCGTGCTGAAGAAGATGCAAAAACGGCGGCCGTGGTCACCGCAACATTGCAAGATATTGAGGCACGGGGAGATGTGGCCGTTCGGGAGCTGGCCAATAAATTCGATGGCTATGATCGCGAGAGCTATCGGCTCAGCGCCTCCGAAATCGCGGCCCTGATGGCTGAAGTCAGCCCAGAAGATATGGCCGACATCAAATTCGCCCAAGAACAGGTGCGCAGATTTGCCCAAGCCCAGCGGGACAGTCTGCAAGACATCGAGGTCGAGACTTTGCCGGGTGTGATCTTGGGGCACAAGAATATTCCGGTGCAATCTGTGGGCTGCTATGTTCCCGGGGGCAAGTTTCCAATGGTCGCTTCGGCGCATATGTCCGTGGCCACGGCCAGCGTTGCCGGGGTGCCGCGGATCATTGCCGCCACACCGCCCTTTAACGGCAAGCCCAATCCGGCCGTCATCGCTGCGATGCACCTGGGCGGGGCACATGAGATTTACGTATTGGGGGGAATTCAGGCTGTTGGCGCCATGGCATTGGGTACGCAGAGCATTGAACCAGTTCACCTGCTGGTCGGTCCTGGAAATGCCTTTGTGGCAGAAGCCAAGCGCCAGCTCTTTGGTCGGGTTGGAATTGATCTTTTCGCAGGCCCTACTGAAACCATGGTGATTGCCGATGAGACAGTGGATGCGGAGCTCTGTGCCACAGATTTGCTAGGGCAAGCGGAGCATGGCTATAATTCCCCAGCCATCTTAGTGACAAATTCGCGCAAATTGGCCGTAGCGACGCTGGCGGAGATTGACCGATTGCTTACGATCCTACCCACCGCCCCGACTGCAAGCGTCAGTTGGCGGGATTATGGAGAGGTGATCTGTTGCGACACCTATCAAGAAATGCTGGAAGTCGCCGATGAAATCGCCTCCGAACATGTGCAGGTCATGACTGACCGCGATGATTGGTTTTTGGAGCATATGACCTGTTATGGGGCGCTCTTTTTGGGGCCGCGTACGAATGTCTCCAACGGAGATAAGGTCATCGGCACTAACCACACCCTGCCGACAAAAAAGGCCGGGCGCTACACGGGCGGGCTTTGGGTCGGAAAGTTTCTTAAGACCCATAGCTATCAAAGAATTCTGACCGATGAGGCCGCAGCGATGATTGGCGCCTATGGTTCGCGGCTTTGTCTGCTTGAAGGATTTGTCGGCCACGCCGAACAATGCAACATCCGAGTGCGCCGCTATGGCGGGCAGAATGTGCCTTATGGAGGGGCTGCCAAGTGACCCCTGCCGCTGCAAAAGCCTGCCTTGCGCCCCTTCAATCAGCCATGGCCAATTTCGCTGAAGCCCCGGTCCGGACCTGCCTCAGCGCCCTGTTTTCTCAGAAGGCCGATATTCAGCTCTGTCACCCGTTCGGCAGACTATGTGGGCCTGAAGCGCTGTATGAAACGGCCTATGCGCCGCTTTTCTCCGCTTTTCCTGATTTGGAGCGCCGCGAGATGGTCGTGATGGCAGGCACAACACCGCGGGGACAAGACTGGGTCGGCATCATGGGCAATTATATGGGTAGCTTTCTGGCGCCCTGGCTCGATATCCCGCCAACTGGCCATCTCACCCATTTGCGCTTTCACGAATTTTACCGCCTTGAGGCGGGAAAGATCACCGAAATGCAGGCAATCTGGGATATTCCGGAGGTCATGGTGCAGGCCAATGCCTGGCCAATGGCGCCGCAGCTTGGGGCATTTCTATGTACGCCCGGGCCGATGACCCAAGATGGGTTGCGCCTGTCGGGCAATGGTGACGCGGCGATGGATCGTGTTGTCTCAATGCTGACCGATCTATGCCGCCACCCGGCAGAAGGTGGACCGGAGATCATGCAGCTCGAGACCCATTGGCACCCGCGTTTCAACTGGTATGGCCCAACCGGCATCGGCACAGGACGCGGCATTGCTGGCTTTCGACATTGGCATCAAATTCCCTTCCTGCGGGGAATGCCGGACCGAAAACTTGATGCAATGGGGGATTTGATGTCGCATTGGATCGGTGAGGGAAATTATGTCTGCGAGACCGGCTGGCCGAATATGCGTCTGACCCTTAGCGGCGATGGCTGGATGGGCTTGCCACCACTGGGCCGGGAAGTGCTGATGCGCAGTTTAGATTTTTGGCGCGTTGAAGATGGGCTTATTCGTGAAAATTGGGTCCTGGTCGATCTGTTGGATATTTACCGGCAGATTGGTATTGATGTCTTCGCGCGGCTCGTGGAATTCAACAAAGCCAGGCCCGGCGGATCCATCTCCTTAAGCAATGGAATACCCTCATGAATTTACCCCAAAGCCCAAGTTTTCACCTGACTGGCAAAAGAGCTCTGATCACCGGGGCCTCCTCGGGCATTGGCCAGGCCTGCGCTGTGGCGCTCGCCGATTACGGAGCAGAGGTTACATTGGCCGCGCGGCGTGCCGATCAACTGGAGGAAACAGCGGCGCAATTGCGGGAAGCTGGCAAAACAGCTGATGTGATCGTGCTCGATGTGGCGGATGTCGCGGCCTCAGCAGAGGCGGTTGAGCGCCATGGTCCCTTTGATATCTTGATCAACTCCGCCGGCACGGCCCGCCATTCCAAAGCCACCGATACCACGCCCGAAGATTTCGACGCTGTGATGAACGTCAATCTGCGCGGAGCCTATTTTCTGTCTCAAGCGGTGGCGAAGGGGTTGATCGCGGCGGGGCGGCCGGGATCCTTGATCAATATCTCCAGCCAAATGGGACATGTCGGCGGTACCGACCGCGCGGTCTACTGCGCTTCTAAATTCGCGGTGGAAGGTTTCACCAAAGCCATGGCGATTGAATTTGGACCCCATAATATTCGGATCAACACCATTTGCCCCACCTTTATCTTAACAGAGCTTACACAGCCGACCTTTGACGATCCCGCCAAGCGCGCCTGGGTTTTGGATAAAATCAAATTGGGCCGTGTTGGAAAAGTGGAAGATATCATGGGTGCGGCCGTTTATCTGGCCTCAGATGCTGCGGCTTTGGTGACAGGCACAGCCGTGATTATTGATGGAGGTTGGACAGCAGACTGATGTCACAAGTTAAAGTCACCTCTGCCGAAGTCGCCGCCCTGGCTGGGGTGAGCCAATCGGCCGTCAGCCGAGTCTTCACGCCTGGCGCATCAGCCTCGGCAAAAACCGCGCTGAAAGTTCGGCAAGCCGCGGTTAAATTGGGCTATCGCCCCAATAGTATCGCGCGCGCCATGGTCAGTGGCAAAAGCCGGATCATTGGTTTGGTGGTGGCCTATTTGGAAAACCAATTTTACCCAGAGGCTTTGGAAAAACTCTCGGCAATGCTGCAAGACCGTGGCTATCATGTGCTGATTTTCATGGCCAATACCGCCACGGACAACCTAGATGAAATTCTTGATGAAATCTTAGACTATCAGGTGGACGGAATTGTTGCCGCCTCCGTGGCGCTTTCCTCGCAGCTCCTGGATCGGTGTCAAAACGCCGGGGTGCCTGTGGTCTTGTTCAACCGCAGCCAAGATTTGCAATCTTTGTCTTCTGTCACCTCAGACAATCTTAAAGGTGGTCGAAAAGTTGCCGACTTTCTATTAGCCACAGCGCCAAATCGCATTGGCTATATTGCTGGTTGGGAGGGGGCCTCGACGCAGCGTGACCGCGAATTTGGATTTCGTCAAAGGCTCGCAGAAGCTGGGCGCGACATAGATGTGCGCACGATTGGCAATTTTCATATGGACAGTGCCCGTCAAGCCACGCTGGAGATGTTTGATCGCGAGGCTCCACCAGATGCGATCTTTGTCGCAAATGATCATATGGCCTTTGCGGTGATGGATACGCTGCGCTTTGAAATCGGGCTTTCTGTGCCGCATGATGTTTCTGTCGTTGGCTATGACGATGTGCCGACGGCGGCTTGGCGGGCCTATGATCTGACAACTGTGCGCCAACCCGTCAATCAAATGGTGGCCAGAACCGTAGACACCCTACTGCGGCAAATTGATGATCCCAGCAGCACACCAAGCCGGGTTGCGCTGGATGGACCGCTTATAATTCGCCGCTCGGCGCGACTTCCAGAAGGATGGACAAATGAAACCCTATGCGAATAATTGGCAAGATTTCCCCGATTACATCATCGGAATTACCAAACAAATCTGGGAAGACCGCGGTGTTGAGAGCCTCAATCATTATTATGCCCCCGATATCGTCGTGCGCAGCCCCATGGGCATTCAAAGAGGCAATGAAGCTGTAAAAGCCTCAACGATGACAACGATTCACGAGTTCCCAGATCGGCAACTCTTTGGGGAGGATGTCATTTGGTCGGAAACGCCAGAGCATGGCCATCTATCGTCGCATCGATTGATTACCAAAGCGACCCATTTGCAGGACGGGCAATTTGGCAAGGCCACGGGCAAGACATGGACCGTTCGGGTCATTGCCGATTGTGCCGCCAAGGGGGAAACCATCTATGACGAATGGTTGGTCCGCGATTATGGCGGAATTGTGCGCCAACTTGGATATGATCCCGCAGAGTTTGCCGCCCAACTTATTGAAAAAGAGGGTGGGCCACAGGCAGCGCAGCCGGCTTTTTTGCCTGCATATGATATGGACGGAGGCTATCACGGCCGGGGAAATGACAACCCCTGGGGCCAGAAATATGCCGATATTCTCAACCGAATTATGGCGCAGGATTTCAACCATATTTTCAAAAGCTACGACCGAGCCGTCATCGGAGACTATGCCGGGGGCAAAACCACATTGGGCCGCGACGACAGCATTGGCTTTTGGCTAGGTCTGCGGGCCTCTTTTCCCAAGGCGGAATTTAAAATTCATCACCAAATTGGAATGGATGGCGGCATGCTCAGCCCGCGCGCTGCAATCCGCTGGTCACTGGACGGTCTGCATGAGGGTTGGGGCAGCTTTGGAGCCCCCACAGGCAAACCCGTGCATGTCTTTGGCATGTGTCATGCAGAGTTTGGGCCTTGGGGCCTGCGCCGTGAATATGCGCTTTATGACGAAATCGCGATCTGGAAACAAATTTTGATGGCGGGCCGTTAGGCTGCGTTTTGGATCTAGCAAAAAGGAACATAGGATGACCCCAGAAGAGATGGAAAAACGCATTGTCCGCTATGGCGATCTCGTTCCATGTAAAACAGCCTTTATCGATGCGCACACTCCTGGCAGCGATCAAAAAGAAAATTTCACAATTATTGGAGGGGGGGTGTCTGAATCCCCTGACCAACATGTGCATATTACTATTCCGCATGGGTTTAACATTGGGGCAGCAGGACAGCCTCCGAAATGTCGAAATTCGTTGCACAATCACCGTACGGCAGAAGTTTTCATCGTTTTATCGGGCCGTTGGCGCTTTTTTTGGGGCGAACGGGGCGATGCTGGCGAGGTGATCTTGCAAGAGGGAGATATCATTAACATCCCCACCAATATGTTCCGAGGCTTTGAAAATATCGGGACAGATTATGGGATGATCATGGCGGTTTTGGGCGGTGATGACGCCGGCGGCGGCGTTATCTGGGCGCCACATGTCATTGAAGATGCCAAAGACCATGGGTTGATCCTTGGCGAAAATGGCAAGCTCTATGAAACAAAGAAAGGGGAGCGTCTGCCCGATGGGCTTGCGCCGATGCCGGTCTTGAGTGATGCGCAGTTGCAGCAAGTCAATGAACCGACCCCTATGGAGGTGGTGGGCGGCTATGTCCGACGCTATCTTGATATGGTTGCATTGGCTCACAGCGGCTCTGTCAAAGTCATTGGGGAGAAAGGGTTGATCCGAGATCGCCCTGGGTTCGAGATTGATTTTATCACCCGTCATTGCGCGACCGAAAAGCCCCATGCCCATGATCGGCCAAGCGTCTTGATGCCGGTGAAAGGCCATTGGCGGGTTGTGTGGGAGGGTGGTGCCACAACGCTGGCTCCGGGAGACACGATGTCCGTGCCCGAACATCTGTCACATAGCGCCGTGCCCTCCATGATGGGGGAAGCCGCGCTCTACCATGTCATTGCCACCGATGACCCTGCTGGCCCCACTTGGGTGGCTTGATCCTTGGCCGGCTCTCTCGTTCTATTGCCGGGCTTGATGTGCGATGCGCGGCTCTTTGCGCCGCAGATCGCGGCGTTTTCTGCCGACCGAGCGGTTTTGGTGCCGCCATTGACGGGCGCCAATACAATCGCGGGCATGGCCTATTCGGTCTTGCAATGTGCCCCGCCGCAATTTGCGCTCGCGGGGCTGTCGATGGGGGGGATCGTGGCGATGGAGATCATGCGCCGCGCACCTGAGCGCGTCACACATTTGGCCTTGATGGCCACCAATCCCAGAGCCGAAGATCCAGCCGTAAGCGCCAATCGTGAGCGCCAAAAAGCGCAGGTGCGGCAAGGCCACCTCCCTGCGGTGCTGCGCGATGAGATGAAGCCAAATTACCTTGCCGATAGCGCGCAAAGGGGCGACATATTGGATCTCTGCATGACCATGGCCCTGCAGCTTGGGCCCGAGGTCTTTGTCAGTCAATCAGAAGCGCTAGCCACCCGCCCAGATCAACAAGACAGTCTCAAGCAGGTGACGGTGCCGAGCCTGATCCTCTGCGGCAAAGAGGATCGTTTATGTCCGCCGGATCGCCATATTTTACTGGCACAGCTCATTTCTGGCGCGCGGCTTGAGATAATTGACGGGGCTGGTCACTTGCCAACGCTTGAACAGCCCGAGGCCACCAATACCGCGCTGCGCATTTGGCTCGATGGTGCCAAGAGCGTCCCGCCCCTGCCCCCTAAGGAGATCGAACATGTCTAAAGTATTGACCACGCACACAGGATCATTGCCCCGCTCGCAGGAGGTTGTCGATTTCATCTTTGCGCGTGAAAATGAAGCCCCTTATGATCAAGCGGAGTTCGACAAGACCATGTCCGCTGCTGTCGCCAAGACCGTGAACCGGCAGAAAGAGGTTGGTATTGACATCGTGAGTGATGGTGAGACGTCCAAGATCTCCTATGCCACCTATGTCAAAGACCGCTACACAGGGTTTGCAGGCGACAGTGAGCGCAATGCACCAGCCGATCTGGTGATGTTTCCGAGCTTTCTAAAGCGCTTGGCCGATGGCGGTGGCACACCCACTTATGCGCGCCCTATGTGCGTGGGTGAGGTCACATCAAAAGGACAAGGTGAATTGGGTAAGGATATCGCCAATCTCAAATCTGCGATGGCAGCGCAGGGGATCGAGCGAGGCTTTATGAATGCAGCCAGCCCCGGTGTCATCTCCTTATTCTTGCAAAATGGCTACTACCCAAATCGCGAGGCTTATCTCGCCGCTTTGGCGGATGCGATGAAGCAGGAATATGAAACCATCATAGCCGCCGGCCTTGACCTGCAACTGGATTGCCCGGATCTTGCGCTCTCCCGGCACATGCTCTTCACCGACATGAGCGATGATGAATTTCTGAGGGTTGCCGCCACTCATGTAGAGGCGCTGAACCATGCGCTGTCGAATGTGCCCGAAGATCGTGTGAGAATTCATATTTGCTGGGGCAATTATGAAGGGCCACATATCTGTGATATTCCGATGTCGAAAATGTTTGACACGCTGATGTCCGCCAAGGCGCGCTATGTTTTGTTTGAAACCTCGAACCCGCGCCACGGGCATGAATGGACCGTTTTTCGTGACCGCAAGGCTGATATTCCTGATACAAAGGTTTTAGTGCCAGGCGTGGTCGACACGACAACGAATTTTGTCGAGCACCCGGTTCTGGTGGCACAGCGGATTGAAAGATTTGTGGATATTGTCGGTCATGAACGGGTGATAGCTGGCAGTGACTGCGGCTTTGGGACCTTCGCAGGCTTTGGCACTGTTGACCCAAATATCGCTTATGCTAAGCTGAGCGCCTTGGCCGAAGGTGCCGCGCTGGTCAAATAACATCTGGGTCGGCACTGTCAGACCAAACGAGCTTGAGACGGGGCGGGCTGTTTCGTAGCCTCTTCGTATGACAAAACGCTCTCCATTCAGGTGCTTCAAAACACGCCCAGAGATCATCCGCCTGGCTGTGATGCTTTTTACCTGCTGAGACGGCCTGGTTTGTTCAGGCGCTACACAGGTTGCGTGTGGGGTGAGGTTGACTGTGAAAGGGTGCAGGAACGCCACTTCTACTCACGAGACAATTTCAAGCTCAATCGAACCGCCGCTCTTACTGAGTGACGTCAATTATTGAGCGCATAGATTCAGGCTGCGCCAGTGATCCGATGCGAGTTCTCATTCGTCTGACAGCACCCACCAGCCACGCTTTTAGCGATACAAAGCACGAAATAACCGGGCTACCAACTGATCCGTACGGGGGACATGGCCCAAACCATTATGGCTTCTTCATTTGTTCGGTTGCGAAAGCGGTGTGCGATCATTGAAGGGTAAGAAAAGCTGTCGCCCGTCCTCAGTATAATTAATTCTTCTCCTAAACGCAGTTCGACCTCTCCGTTAATAACAATGGCGTGTTGTTCACCTTCAAACACGAAACCTTCCAGTGGTTCGGGTGGTGCGCCTTTGCTTGGGGCGAACCGGGACAATAGCAAATAGCACTGGCCGGACAATGTACTGGAAAGCAGTTCATCGCGAAATCCCATTTCCTCCTCGCTACGCGTGTACATGTCAGACAATTGCCTGCGGTTTTCTGCGCGCACAATGTGGTGGCGTTCCAGCGGTCCATCACCAGACTGAACGGGAAAGAACCAAGCAGGATCAACACGAAGGACTTTGCCGATCTCTTGCAATAATTGATCCGAGACCCGCGCACGGCCCAGTTCGATCCGGCTCAGATAGGCCGTCGAACAAGACAGTTGCGCGCTAAGAGCGTTGAGTGTCAGGTCGCGCGCCTTGCGTACTTCGCGGATTTCAGCACCAAGGCGCGCTGCTGCATCTGAGGAATCGTATCTGGTCATGCGAAATATTAGTTGATTTCTTGCCCGAAATTCAATCTAGTTTAATTATAGTGAAAAATTCAACCAGCTCTGAGTCGAGCTATTGGGAAGTAGTGCCATGCGTTTTGATCTAATCGCGAATTTCAGTCCCGGGGAAACCATCCCGTGGACGCGAACACTTGAGATGATCCTCGAGCAATGTTCCCTGGCTGAGGACGCTGGTTTTACAACTGCGTGGTTCACGGAACATCACTTTGCCCACAATGGTTATATGAACGCGCCACCCAATCCCGTACAGATGTGCACCCATGTCGCGGCTCACTGTAAAAAGCTGCGGGTTGGAACGGCACCGATCATCCTGCCCGACTGGCATCCATTGCGTGTGGCTGAGGATGTGGCAATGTTGGATAATATGACCCTTGGGCGTGTGGATTTTGGCGTGGCTAAGGGTATCAACGAACGTTCTACTATCCAGTTCAACCCTGACGCAGACCGCCGCGACAACGGCAAGGTCATGCGGCTTTATCAAGAAAGCCTTGATGTTATCCTGAAGGCATGGACCAACGATGTGTTCACCCACAAGGGCGAGTTCTATGAATTCCCAGTACCGGGCTGGAAGGAAACTAATCGTTTCTTTGAACCGCTTGATTCGCGTTATCATGACGAAAACGGCAATTATAAAGCGATGTATGTCCATCCGCGACCCTATCAGAATGGACACCCGCCTGTTTGGTTGATGTCCAATGCGCCACCAACATTCAAACTCGCTGGAAACAAGGGCTGGGGCGTGATCTCTATGGCGGCGGGCGTCAAACGCACGCGCGCCTGTTGGGAACCGTATCGGGATGCACTGGCGGCAAGCACAGGCCGCGAAGTGGTTTTGGGCGAGGGCGTTGGTGTCTGCACTGCTTTCTATGTTGGCGAAAGCATGGAGGAGGCCGTCAACACCATCAGACCCTCAATCAACGCCTATTACGAATTCCTTGGCGGTTCACGCCCTGCGGGAGAGTGGACCAAACGCGGATACCTCGACATCGATGAGGAAATGACGTCAGAGGACGAAGACAGCGACTGGTTCGATTTCCTGAACAAGCGGGGGATCATTATGGTGGGTGACGCTGAATTTGTGGCTGACCGGATCGCGGAACGACAAGAAGCCACAGGTCTAGATCATTTGATGTTGATGCAGCAGTATACCGGCGTCCCATATGAGAAGATCCTCGCAAGCTGGCATCGGCTTTTCGAACATATCGTGCCGCGTTTTGGCACACAGTCAATTGCGCAAAAACGGGAGTTGGTTGATGCTTGAAATCTGGGGGAGACCCTATTCGTCCAATGTGATCCCTGTGATCTGGGCTGCGAATGAACTGGGATTAGAATATACGCTGCAACTGGCTGGTGGCAGCTTTGGCAAGCTGGACACACCGGAATACGCAGTGATCAATCCCAACCGCATGATTCCTGCGATCAGGGATGGCGATTTTGCGTTGTGGGAAAGTCTCGCTATCGTGCGTTATCTCTGTGATCGTTACAGCGCGGGGGGACTGAGTCCGGCAGACCCGCAAACCCGTGCTGTTGCGGATCAGTGGATGGAATGGTCAGCCAGCAAGGCGTTCATGCCCGTCATCCATATGTTTTTTGCAACGGTCCGCACGCAACCCGATGACCGCGACCCCGTGAAAATAGCAGGCTTGCGAGACGAAGCGCATGCCGCTCTAAGCATCTTGGACCAGCATCTAACCGAACGTGATTACGTCTGTGGTGATACTTTTACGATGGCCGACATCCCGCTGGGTTGTATTGCCTATCGCTATTTTAATGTTGATGTCGAGCGCCCCACATTGCCGCATGTCGAGGCATGGTATCACCGTCTAACAGAGCGACTAGCCTACCGCGATCACGTGATGCGCCATTTTGGAACTAACCCTGACGAATGGGCGGCCCTTGAAAAAGCCTGCGCATCCGAGGGGGTCGTTTGATGGACCTGAAAGATTATCGCTGCGCGCTCGTATCGAAGCCTAAGATCACGAAATCCTGCTGGGATTGGTGGAGAATTACACCCATCAGCCCGGCGCCCCATTTGTCTATTGTAACGGCACTTTTTTTGCCGCACCCGATCCGGAGATACCTGTATGACCGATCCCCTTACTTTTCACCAAGAGCATGAACCTGACTGGTTCGACGCTCAGTATAACCTACGCGCAGGTCGACCCGATTACGAGGAAACCGTGATCCCTGACTGGACCGCGGCCAGTCAGGTGGCACGTGATACACTCGATTGCGTGTTGGATGTGCGTTATGCGGTTGGCGAAAAGCAAGTGCTGGATGTGTTTCGGTGCGGGGATGCAACTGCGCCGACCTTGATTTGGATCCATGGCGGATATTGGCAGCGTGGTGACAAATCAATCTATAGTTTCTTGGCGACGGCCTTTGTAAAAGCGGGAGCGAATGTCGTGGTCGTGGGCTATGATCTATGCCCGAGCGTCACGATGACGCGTATCTCTGAGGAAATTCGTGAGGCACTTACATACATCTGGCACGAAGCCCCAAAGTTGGGCATCAACCGCAACCGGATTACGGTGATGGGCCATTCCGCCGGAGGGCATCTGACCCAGATGATGATGGCAACCGACTGGGTTGCTCGCGATGGCGGCTTGCCAGCTGATCTCATAAAATCGGGTATTCCCGTATCTCCGCTTAGTTTTTTGGAGCCTGTGCGCCTGACCCTCGCCCTTAACGCTAACCTTAGGATGGACGCTGCCGAGGCAAACGCCGAAAGCCCAATGACCAATCATCCACCGCTGACAAATGCCCCGCAAATGGTCGTCGTCGGCGGGGCAGAAACAGCCGAATTTCATCGCCAGTCGCAAATGTACCTAGACAAGTTTGCAACCGACGAGCGGCCCATGGAAATCTATGTGGTGCCGGATGTGGACCACTTTGATGAACTCAACGTATTGGCTGATCCAACCAGCCCGTTCTTTGCAAAAACCTGCGCCATACTTGGCCTGAAAGGATAATGATATGACAGATATTACACGCGAATTAGTGGATGCCGTTGGCGACGCCTTTAACGCAAATGACATTGATGCCGTAATGAAGTTTTTTGCCGCTGATGCAACATTTGACCATGCCATCGGCCCAGACGCGCATGGCGTTCGTTTTGAAGGCGCTGAAGTGATCCGTAGAGTCTTTTCTGGACTATTTGACAAGGTGGAAAACGTGAATTGGGAAACGCTTGATTGCGCGTTGACGGCGACCAAGGCATACTGCGAATACCGCCGCACGGCGCGACACAAAGATGGAACAACCGAGGAATATCTTAGCGTGGATATTCTTACCTTTAAGGATGGGCTAATTGTCCACAAGGACACCTACTACAAACAACGTATTTAACGGTGTCGCCTTAGATCATTGATAGTACGAAATGGTCTGCGGCACCCACTGTGGCTCTTCATCAATAATGCAGCACCGGCTCGTTTGGGCTGTTAGCTGCCATTAGCTGTACCTTACACGAGGGTCTGCTCAGGCCCGATTGCTAAAGCAGCTCTACCGCACAGCTCAATTGCGCAGAGTTTACATTGATATATGATATATCGCTTTATTGTGGAAATATCAGCATTACAGGAGATTGTAGCCGTTGGCCGCGTTTTGCATCGATGGCTGTTTTTGCGAGACGAATCTGTCGTTTGCAGCAGTAGCGTCAATCGCCGCTTTCTGAGGCGTTTACATGCACAAACCGGTTGCAAAATTAGTTGGAGTTGCCCTGCGAACACCGATACTGAAGACTCGAAACCCAATCAGTGAGAGCGAAAATGAAGATCACCGAACCATCCCGAAAAATTGACGTCGTGCATCGTACAGATGTTTTGGTTGTCGGCGCAGGTCCGGGAGGTTTGGCTGCAGCCTTGGCTGCGGCGCGTGCGGGGGTTGAGGTTACTCTGGTGGAACGCTTTGGTTGCTTTGGCGGCAACATTACGACCGTTGGCGTTGAGGGCTTTGCCTGGTATCGTCACGAGAGGACCGTTGAGGCCAACGGGATTGGGCGTGAATTTGAGGAGCGGGCCAAAGCAATGGGTGCCGCTGTTCCAGAATCGCAGTCGTTAAGCTACGAACTTGATAGCGAGGGATTTAAAGTTGTTGCAGATCAGTTGGTTGAGGAATCTGGCATAACGCCAATGTTGCACCGCCTATTCGTCGCTCCGATCGTCGAGAACGACAGAATCACAGGGATAATCACTGAATCCAAGGCTGGGCGCGAGGCTATCCTGGGAAAAGTTGTGATCGACGCAACAGGAGATGCAGATATTGCCCATCGGGCTGGGGCTCCTGTGACACATCCCCCCCGGGAAGAATTGCAGGCCGCCAGCGTTATGTTCCACGTCGCAGGGGTTGATAAAGCGCGCTTCATGGAAGACGTGCGGGCCAACCCACAAACCTATTCGGATTGGTCATCGGGTGAATGGACGGTCGAGACCGATGGTAAGGAAGACGAAATGTTCTCGCCCTTCCTCAAGAAACCATTTGAGACGGCACGCAAAATGGGGGTCATTCCCTCCGATCTCACGACCATCTCTGGAACTTGGGGCGCGGTGCATGATAGCGGTGAGATGACCTATATGAACCTCGTACATTTGGATAATTGCGACGGTACCGACCCAGGGGATCTGACCCATTTTGAAATGGAAGGCCGACGTCAGGCGATGATGGCCATCGATGCGCTGCGCCGCTTTGCTCCAGGATGTGAGAGCGTTCGGCTACGCAATTTTGGCATGACATTGGGTGTACGGGACACGCGCAAAATCGATGCGGTGTATAATATGACTGAAGCGGATGTGCGTCATCAGGCCCGTTTTGAAGACAGTATCGGCATTTATCCAGAATTCATTGACGGCTACGGCATCCTGATCTTGCCAACAACAGGGCGCTATATGCACATTCCATACCGGTCGTTGCTGCCGAAAAAGATCAAGGGATTGCTGGTTGCAGGACGCGCTACCGGCGGGGACCGCATCGCCCATGCAGCCACACGCAACATGGCATGCTGTGCAGTTGCAGGCCAGGGTGCTGGTATAGCGGCAGCTCAAGCGGTTAAATCTAAGGCAGAGTTGGATAGCGTCGATCTTGTGGCCATCCACAAAGAGCTAGATCGTCAAGGTGTACGCAGGCAGTGACACAGCATCAAATCGCATAGATTGGAAAGCCAATATTTCCGGAGGCTGCTACCGCCGCTCTTACTGAGTGGCGCCAACTATTGAGCGCATAGATTAAAGCTGCGCCAGCAATCCGATGCGAGTTCTCATTAGTCTGACAGCACCCCGATGCCGGATGCGCCGACGGTAACAAGAACATGTTGGGTCATAACCTACTTCTTCAGAGAGATTGGTTTCTTGCGCGCCCGCACACGTTTCAGCCCCTCTGCCGTGCCGTCATGGAAAGAGCCGAACCATCTGTCCCATGGCATTTCTGCCGTACCGTAATTGCACTCGAAATACCGATGATGCAGTTGGTGAAAGAAGGTGCCCATGTCGATCCGTCCGCTTTTGCCAATGATCAACGCATCATAGCCGGAGTGCGATGTCGCGGTCGCCAGTGTCAACCAATAGGCGTGAAACAGCATGTGGACCGGGTGCGACGGAACGACCAGATGGATCAGCAGCGAAGAAAGGTAGATCGTGTGTTCTACAGGGTGCATCGAGAAGCCGGACCACGGGCCGACGGCGATGTTGCGGTGATGCACGGAATGGACCCTGCGATAGAGGGGTGCCCAGTGCAAGAGGCGATGTACCCAGTAGAAGTGGAACGAATACCAGATGCCGATCAGAGGAAACCATAGGACGAACCAAACCGGGTTTTCCGCGAGGGTCACCATGGGCAATGCATCGTTCGCATAACCCCACCACAGGCCGACTTCATAAAGCGTCCAGATCGTCACCCCGCTGATCAGCGCATAGGCAACGTTGTCCCAAAGCTGGCTGCCGAAGGCGAAAACGCGTGCCGTCGCCGTTGGCCCCCGCCGATCGTAGCGCAGGGCGTCGCCCTGTTTTTTCCAGGTGTAGAGCCACAGGTGAAGAAACGTTGCAAAAACGGTCATGAGGGCAATGTTGCGCAGCCACACCGCCGCGATCCATCCCGGTGCGAGAGCTTGGGTCGCGAGGGGGTCGGGCTGGACCCAAGCCCAGACAGCCCATGCAAGAAGCACGTAGAGCGCCAGCTCCGACAGCGGCAGCCATGCGTCCGCATACCATTTCAAGGATGCAAATGGACGTGGTAGAGCCTTGAAAACGGGCGATGTCTCGATGGGGAGGCTGGGATGCCAGTTCCACTCGCGGCTTTCCCCGGCCGCCGCCCCGGCAACGAGCTCGGATGTGGGTGATTGGGTTTGGGACATAGGGCGGCCTTTCGCGTAATTTCATTACCGTGATGACATCATAGAAATCACACCGCCGCTTTAATATTGCTATTTTCGAAAGTATTAATATTATAATTGCTATGAAGTCCCCAAAGCAAATACTACCATCCACACGGTGCCTGCTTGCATTCGAGGCCAGTGCGCGTTTGGAAAGCTTCACAGCGGCGGCACAGCTTTTGAACACCTCTCAATCGTCCATCAGTCGCCACATCGCCGATCTCGAAGCGATCTTGGGCGTTGCGGTCTTCGAGCGGCGCAAGCAGCGAGTTCGTCTGTCAGAACCCGGGAAACTCCTTTTCAGCAAGCTGAGCAACGGTCTGGACAGCATTCGGGATGGGATGGAACAAGTTGCCAACTGGAACACCGACGTTCCTGTGACGATCGGATGCACGCATGCGATATCGCATTTGCTGATCATGCCTGTCTTCGACGCCCTCCAACGCAACGTGAGCCGTTTCGGCAAGGTGCGCATAATGACCACGGAATACGAGGTCCTGGATTCGCAGTGCGATCCGCAAGTCGATATCGTGTTCGCGTATGATGTCGGCGGTGTGCCGTCTGGCGAATGGGTTCATCTGTTTTCGGAGGCCGTCAAACCCGTTTGTTCACCGGAATTCAGATCGGAACATGCGGCTGAACTTTCCAGGCCACCTTCACAGTGGCGCAGCATACCCTTGCTCGATGTGTCGCTTCCAAACCGGGGCTGGGCATCTTGGGACGATTGGTTCGAAGCCTATGGCGCGAAGACCGTCCTGCCGATCGCGGACAGGTTCGACAATTACATCTATCTGTTGGAAGCCAGCGCATCGGGACGAGGCATTGCACTCGGTGCGCGGGGCATGATTGAGACCTATCTGACCAGTGGCCGATTGGTCGAAACGCATGGCGACTATGTCGAATTCGAGCGTGGTTTCTATGCTGTTCTAACAGCACGAGGGCGCGAAAAGACGGCCTCACGCCGATGCTTGGAGGTGCTGTCGAGCATCTTATTCGATCGAGACGCGCCTTCATCGGCCGGAAAGTAAGCCACCTATCGCGCGCCCAGTCAGACAAATGCGGTCTTTGACCGCGATTGAGCGGCTTGGGCGGCACTGTCAGACAAAACGAGGTTGAGACGGGCAGGATGGTCTCGTAGCCTCTCCGTATGACAAAACACTCCCCATTCAGGTACTTTAAAACAAGCCCTGAGATCATCCGCTTGGCTGTGATGCTTTATGTTCGTTTTCCGCTCTCACTCCGTAACGTGGAAGATCTTCTTCACGAACGAGGCATTGAGATCAGCCACGAAACAGTTCGGTTTTGGTGGAACAGGTTTCGTCCGCTGTCTGCAGAAGTTCGCTGCAGTCCACTCTTTAGTCCACAACCATTTCAATCAGGAACGCCACTTCTACTCACGAGACAATTTCAAGTTCAATCGAACCGCTGCTCTTGCTGAGTGGCGCCAACTATTGAGCGCATAGGTTCAGGCTGCGCCAGCAATCTGATGCGAGTTCTCATTCGTCTGACAGCACCCTGCCAACCTTTCCCCGCACCAGAATCTCTCATACCGGTCAATTCCCACGATTTGCGCGACCGAACATTTTCTGCTGGCGGCGGCGGGTTGGGCCACATTCCGTGCTGAAACCAGCTTGAGAAAAGCAGAAAGCGTCGGGCGGATCGGGCTTCAATAAAGAAACAGTCAGTCCTGATTGTAAGTTGAGGAAGACCATGCCCGAACACAAAAATCGCTTTGCTGCACTCGAAAAGAAAATCAAAAAGGCAGGTCTGGACGCCTTTCTGATCTCGACCAAAGACAGCATTTTTTACTTCACCGGCTTTCGTTACGAACCCTTTGAACGCCCCTTTTTCATCATTGTCCGCCCGGGCGCCAAGCCTGTTTTCCTGACACCTCGGATCGAGGCGGAGAACATGGCGACCATCGCAGTGCCGCATGAAATCGTTGAATATATCGACTATCCTGCACCGGCGGGCGGCAGCTATCTTGAAGCACTGCAGAGCGTTCTTCCCAGCGATGCCGCGATCGGGGTCGAGATGTCGATCACCGGCGAACTTCTGGTTGCGCTGGCAGAATGGTCGCCGCAGGTTCTGCCCTTTGTTGAACAGCTGCGGATGATCAAAAGCCCGACTGAAATCGCCGCAGTTCGCAAGGCGGCGAAGTATTCCGACAAGGGTCTGAAGCTGGCGATGAAGTTCGCGCACCTTGGAGGAACCATCTCTGAAACTGATCGCGCCAATGCTTTGTTGCGGGACGAAATCACCCGCGAAGAGGGCTATCTTGATCCTTACATTTCCAGCGTTTGGCAGGGCATTTGGGCCGCGCCTTATTCTGCCCAGCCGCACCGCTTTCCAGAGCCCGAGGACACGCTGATCGAAGGACCCAATGTTGGCCTCTCCTTCCTGCGTGTGAACGGGTACTCCGCCGAAACCGAACGCACTTTCTTTGTCGCTCCTCCCCAGCCCGAAGATGCCGAGGTTTTCAATACCATGGTCGAAGCCGGCCGCATCGGGTTTTCTCAATTGCGCCCGGGTGTCAGCTGTCACGACGTCGACCACAAGGTGATGGAATTCCTGCGTTCCGAGGGCTTTGGAAACAACCTTTTGCATCGCGTCGGCCATGGCATCGGTATGGGTGGCCATGAAGGCCCCTGGGTTGCCGAAGGCAGCGACGACATCCTGCAAGAGAGCATGGTGATCAGCATCGAACCAGGAATTTATTGGCGAGGCCAAGGTGGGTTCCGTCACTCGGACACCGTTTTGATTACAGCTGATGGTTACGAACTACTCACCGACATGCCGCATGACGTTGTCTCGATGACGCTAGGCCGTTGATCCAGCCCAATTACTAAACCAACTAGGAGACTAAACAATGAAACACTTTCTACTATCAGGCGTTGCAGCGCTGTCGCTGACCGTAACTGGCGCAGTAGCAAATGCGGCAGATATTACGTTGAACCTGTCGAATGAATATTCGGCTACCTCGATCCATGGAGTCGGCGATGCGCGCTTTGCTGACCTGGTTGCTGAAAAGACCGACGGTTCGGTTGAAGTGGTCGTTCATTACGGTGGCGCACTTGGCTACAAATCGGCCGACCACTTCGATGCAGTTGGCGAAGGCGCGCTGGAAATCGCAGACACCTATGGTGGAGCGCTTGGCGGCATCGACCCAATGTTCCTGATTTCTTCGCTGCCGTTCTTTGTAACGACTGTCGAAGAAGCCGAGCTTCTTTACAAAGTTGCTGAGCCCGAGTTGAAGAAAGTTTTCGAAGAAAACAACCAGGTCCTGCTCTACGCATCGCCATGGCCACCATCGGGCATCTGGGCGCGTGATCCGATCAATTCGTCTGAAGCAATCGACGGCCTGAAGATCCGTACCTATGACAAGAACGGCACGACCGCGCTGAACGCAATGGATGCAGCAGCAGTTCGCCTGTCATGGGCAGACGTTGTTCCTTCGATCTCAACCGGAGCTATCGATGCTGTTCTGACTTCCGCTGAAGGCGGCGTATCGGGTAGCTTCTGGGAGCATTTCGAATACTTCACCGAGATCTACAACTACGCGATCCCGCTGAACTTCGTTCACATTTCGAAAGACGTTTTCGACACCATGGACGAAAACCAGCAGGCAGCCGTACTGGAAGCTGCAGCAGAGACACGTGACCTGAACTGGGCAGCAATCCCAGATCGCTTGGCCACCACTTACGCTCAGCTGGCAGAAAACAACGTGAATGTTGTGACTTCTGATGACGACGACTATCGCGCGGCTCTTCAGGTTGCTGGTGACGCGGCGCTTCAAGAGTGGCTGGAAAGCACCGGCGAGCGCGGTCAAGCATTGATCGACGCATTTAACGCAGCAAACGCCAACTAAAAAATTATGAACCGCGGAGCGATGCGCTCCGCGGTTTTTTCAACTCGGAGTACCTCCAGTGCGAATTTTTTTTCGAATATCAGACATCCTGTCAGTCATCGCGCTAATCGCGGCGGCAGTCATCCTTGTTTATGCAGTCTCGCATATACTGTTGGAGACAATCCTAAGATCTATTTTTGATAAATCCACGCATGTTCTGGACGAGTTCATCGGGTTCGCCGTCCTGTCGATAACTTTCCTATCGCTTGCTTGGACTTTGCGCGCAGAGGGTATGATCCGGGTGAACATGCTGACCGAACGATTGCCCGAGCAAGCTCGCAATTGGTTGGAAGCGATTGTCGCGCTCTACGCGACTGCGTTTGTCGGTTATTTCTGCACCTTTCTTCTCCGCAATTTCAATAAAAACTGGAAGCGCGGGGCAGTAAGTGAAAGTGTTGCCGAGGTACCATTGTGGATTCCAGATCTCATAGTGTTAATCGGCGCAGTGCTTCTGGTTTTTCAATTAGCAACTGCCATTTTCCGTCCATTTTTCAAAAATTCAGCTGAGGGCTAATCATGGATCCCGTCACGATGGCAATTGCCGTTTTCGCCCTAATGCTAGCCATTCTGGCCTCTGGCATGTGGGTGTTTCTTGCCTTGGCAACCGCAGCGGCGCTTTCCCTTTTTGCGTATATGGGCTTTTCGCCAGATCGCATTGGCGCAATTGCGAGCCGGATCATCGTCCGCAGCGCTTCGTCTTGGGAGCTTGCCGCCGTGCCAATGTTTATCTGGATGGGCGAAATCATGTTCCGCACTGATATTTCGGAGCGACTTTATCGAGGCCTCTCACCGCTTGTTGCACGTGTTCCGGGGGGCTTGTTGCACACGGTCGTACTGGGCTCGACCCTTTTCGCAGCAGTGTCCGGCTCAAGTGCGGCGACGACTGCCACCGTGGGCCGCATCACAACCTCCGAGCTTCAAAGCCGTGGCTATGCGCGCAGCCTGTCGCTTGGCTCACTTGCTGGTGCAGGTAGCCTAGGTTTGCTTATCCCGCCCTCGATCGTGCTGATTATCTACGGTGTATTGGCTGAAGTTTCGATTGCCAAACTGTTTATCGCAGGCGTCATGCCAGGCTTGATGATCGCGGGATTCTACGCATTTTATCTTGCGAGCCGCAGCATGATCTCACCTGAAATGGCCCCAAAGGGCGACATCGACCCCAAAGACGCCAAGGTCTCGTCGATTATCCGCAACCTTGCACCCGTTTTTGGCTTGATTGGCATTGTATTGGGGTCGATCTATACTGGCTGGGCAACGCCTTCTGAAGCCGCTGCCATTGGAGTGTTCGCCGCGTTGCTCTTCGCGGGATTCAGCCGGCAAATCACAATTCCCATGCTGAAGGAATCCATGGCAAATGCATTAAAAACATCTTGTATGGTTTGTTCAATTTTGATGTGTGCGGCTTTTTTATCCTCTGCAATCGGCTATATGCACATTCCTCGCAATATCGCACTGGCGATTGACAGCTTGAACCTCTCGCCATTTGTGTTGATCGCTTTCCTCGCTGTGTTTTACGTGGTGCTCGGTTTCTTCCTCGATGGGATATCAATTATCGTGATGAGTCTTCCAATTACTCTTCCAGTTGTCATCGCTGCTGGTTTCGATCCCATCTGGTTTGGCATCTTCCTGGTAATCATGATCGAGCTGGGTCTGATGACCCCACCAGTGGGCTTCAACTTGTTTGTTATCCAGAGCATTTCCGGAGAGCCCATCCACAAGGTTGCCGCTTATGCGTTGCCCTTCTTCGTTCTGATGTGTTTGGCTGCTTTACTAATGGTCGTTTTCCCTCAGATCGCCCTTTGGCTTCCGACTTATCTTTCAGGGTAAGTCGGAATGGACCAAAAAGGGAAGTCAAAACGAACCCAGGCCGAGCGTTCAGCAGCCACACAAGCGAAGATCCTTGAAGCAGCCCAAAATCTGATTGCCGAACGGGGGCTGGCCCACACATCTACGCAGGATATCGCGAGGCAGGCTCAAGTTTCACGAGGAGCAATGCTGCATCACTTTCCGTCGCGAGCGGTGCTCATACAGGCAACTTATGCCGAGATGTTGCGGCAAGAGTCGATCCGGTTGCGTGAATTTGCCCGTACTCTACAACCTGGTCAGAACAGATTGAAGGCTCTGACCGAGTACATCTGGGGAAGATACCAATGCGGAATCTTTCAAGTATCTATGGACTATATTTCCGAAGCACGTGTTGACGCCGAAGAGCTAGCTTACGTTTCCGGTGAATCGCGGAAATTCAATGAGGCGCTCAATGACGTGTGGCATGTCGAACTCGCCACTTTCGGCTGCGATACTGAAACTCGTCAGGCCATGATGAACGAATTCATGTGTCTTGTCCGGGGAATGGCCTTTCAAAGCCAGTGGCGAGATGATCCGGACTACTTTCAGAATATGCTGCGAAATTGGCTAATCAGAGCACGATCTGTCTTAATCCCCGCAAACACAGATGGATAGCCGCAGCATAAAATGCTGAGAAATTGAAAACCTCAGCTGAAAATGCTAAACTTCGCCGCAAAACGCACTTCCCTCTTGACGATATCTCTTACTCTTGATGGAAATCCAAGACGGAGAAAAAACGATGCTCTCAAACTCGCTCATAGAAAAAGACCGCGCTCATTACTTCCATCCCGTGGTGCCGATCCGCGCGCATGAAGAGCGCGGTGTAACGGTCATGCAGTCGGGCAAGGGGGTGTTTCTGACCGACGCCGATGGAAATGAACTTCTGGACGGATTTGCCGGCCTGTGGTGTGTCAACGCGGGCTATGGCCATGAGAACGTGGTCGCGGCGGCCACTGAACAGATGCGCCGTCTGCCCTATGCCACCGGCTATTTCCATTTCGGCAGCGAGCCGGCCATCGAGCTGGCCGCCAAACTGGCGGAACTGTCACCCGGCGATCTGGACCACGTGTTCTTCACCCTGGGCGGGTCGGACGCTGTCGATACCGTCATTCGCATGGTGCGGTATTACTTCAATGCCCGTGGCAAGAGCACCAAGAAGCACTTCATCGCGTTGGAGAAGGGCTATCACGGCTCCACCTCGAATGGTGCCGGGCTGACTGCACTGCCGGTCTTCCAGGACGGGTTCGATCTGCCGATGCAGTGGCAGCACCACATTGCTTCGCCCTTTCCCTATCGCAACGATGCAACCACGTATGAGGAAATCATCGCACAAGGCGTCGCCAACCTGAAAGCCAAGGTGGCCGAGCTTGGTGCGGACAATGTCGCCGCCTTCATCATGGAGTTGGTGCAAGGGTCTGGCGGGGTGATCGTTCCGCCTGAAGGTTATGCCAAGGCCATGCAGGACACCTGCCGCGAGTTGGGCATCCTGTTCATCGTGGACGAGGTGATCACCGGATTTGGCCGCACCGGGCCGATGTTTGGCTGCGAGCATGAAGGGCTGACGCCGGATTTCCTGACCACTGCCAAGGGGCTGACTTCAGGCTATTCACCAATGGGCGCTGTCTTTGTCTCGGACCGGATCTATCAGGTGATGGCAGATGCCGTGCCCGACGGTGTGCCCTTTGGCCATGGTTTCACCTACTCGGGCCACCCGGTCAGTGCAGCCGTCGCGCTTGAGGTCATCAAGCTCTACGAGGGAGGGTTGATCGAGAATTCGAAAAAGGTAGGTGCCTATTTCGAGGCGCAGCTGAAGACGCTTCTGGATCATCCCCTTGTTGGAGAAGTCCGGGCCAAGGGACTGCTGGCTGCGGTCGAAATCGTCACCGACAAGGCCAGCAAGGTGAAACCTGCCAAGGAGATGAACATCGCCGCGCGGCTGGCCAAAGCCGGATATGAAAACCGCATCATTTTCCGGGCCTTTGCCGACGACGTGATCGGCCTCGCCCCACCCATCTGTATTACTGAAGCCGAGGTCGACCTGCTGATCGCACGCCTGCGCGCAACCCTGGACACCATTCTAGACGTAAAAGGATAATCCTATGAAACTGTCTGACTTCAAAGCCCTCACATTCGATGTCTATGGCACCCTGCTTGACTGGGAAACCGGAATGGTCACGGGGCTGAAACCCCTGACGGACCGCGTGAGCCGCCACCTGACGCGTGATGATATCCTTGAGGCGCACGCCTATTACGAAAGCACCACGCAACGGTATACGCCGGCAAAGAAGTATCACGAGCTTCTGCCGGTTGTGTATCGCCGCATCGCCGAAGAGTGGGGTGTGGAAGTGACCTGGGAGGAATGCGAGGCCTACGGCAAATCCGCGCGCCACTGGCCTGCATTCGATGACACGATCGAAGCTCTGACCTACCTGAAGAAGCACTTCAAACTGGTTGTGCTGACCAATACCGACAACCTCACCTTCTCAGGCGCAAACACCCGTCTGGGCGTGCATTTCGACGGCGTCTACACAGCCGAAGATGTGGGCAGCTACAAGCCCTTCGACCGCAATTTCGACTACATGCTCGAAATGCTGGCGCGTCAGGGCATCGAAAAGAGTGACATCCTGCACACCGCCGAGAGCATGTTCCACGACCATGCGCCCGCCAACAAATACGGGCTAGCCAATTGCTGGATCTACCGTCGCCATGACAAGGAAGGCTTTGGCGCGACCATGAACCCCGGTGATATGCCGACATACAACTTCCGGTTCAACAGCATGATGGACATGGCAAAGGCCCATCAGGCAGAGTTGACTGGCTAACAAGCGCAATCCGAAAAGTGGGAACCGGTGTTTGGGTCAAGTTGCGCGCCAAATAAGGTGCAAAAGGAGGGAAGAATATGGTGGGGACCCCAAAACTCGACCGGATCGACATCAGTATTCTTTCCACCCTGCAACAGCAGGGGAACATCACCAATGTGAACTTGGCAGAGGCTGTGGGCCTGTCCCCCAGCCCCTGTCTGCAGCGGGTCAAGCGCCTGGAAAAGGCGGGGTACATCCAGAACTACCGTGCCGTGATAAACCTCAAGAAACTGGCTGAGCACGTGACCGTGTTCACCGAGGTGACGCTGGCAGACCATCGCCGCAAGGATTTCGTGAAATTCGAAAACGAGATCAAGAACCACGAGAACGTGGTCGAATGTCACCTGTTGAGCGGCGGGTATGACTACCTGTTGAAATTCGTTGCGCGCGGCGTCACCCAATATCAGGAGATCATGGAGGAATTGCTGGAACGCAACCTCGGGATCGACAAGTACTTCTCGTATATCGTGATCAAGCCGGTGGCCGAGAAACACGCTGTTCCGATCCACGACCTGGTCAATCGGGACTGACGGCAGTCCAGAAGCTTTTGGCCTGTGCTTTCACAGTGCAAGGCTCTTGGTAGTACTTGGCAAAGAACAACGATGCATATGACTTTGGATTACCGGATTGTCGGGCCCGGTATGTTTATGACTGCGACGTCATATGGCCTCGGGCGATACGCCTATGGCCTGTTTATCCCGACGTTCCGGGACGCGTTTTCTCTGACCGACACTCGGTTGGCTTTGATTGCCAGCTTCTCCTACGGGAGCTACTTCCTGGTCACCCTGATAGGGATTTACATCTCGTCACGGCTGGACCCACGCAAATCCCTGATCGCGGGTGGATTGGCGGCAGCATTTGGTATGCTGCTCATGGCTTTCGCAACAGATTATCGTATTCTGGCGCTCGGGGTGGCCATCGCCGGTGTCAGCCCGGGTTTGGCCTATACCCCGATTTCCGGGTTGATCGCTGCCCTGGTCAGCCAGTCCCGTCAAAGGACAATTTATGCGATTGTCAATTCGGGGACCAGCCTCGGCGTTGTTCTGTCCGCGCCCCTGGCCATCCTTTTGGCAGACCAATGGCGTTGGTGCTGGATCGTGTTTGCGGGTTTTTCCATCATATCTACCTGGTGGTGTGCAAAGGTCATTCCCCCAGTTCCTCAAGCGGCACTGTCAGACAAAACGAGGTTGAGACGGGCAGGGTGGTCTCGTAGCCTCTCCGTGTGACAAAACACTCCCCATTCAGGTACATAAAACTGGGCACGCGATTATAGCACGATCTTGCCTAGGCCCGTGGACCGGGGGCCAAGAGCCACGGCATTATCGGACAATAGAGCGTGCACCTATGTTCCTGCGTTCAGCGTTGCCTGCGCTCGGTTGGTGTTGAATGGTTTTTCTCGGGCCACGGTCCGTGGACCAAGTCACGCATGCCTAGCAAAGTGATCCAACATGGGGTATAATAAAACCCCATAAACCGATGATAGTTGAGCACAATGAAAAACAATCCCAAACCATGGCTTTACGGCCCAAACTGGCAGGGTATTCGTTGCGAGGCCCGAACGCGCAGGGGTACGCCCTGTCAGCGCCCCGCCAGACTCCCTGTGGGCCGCTGTAAGCTCCATGGAGGGGCTTCCACTGGCCCGAGGACCAAGGACGGTCTTGCGCGACTCACAGAGGCTAAAATCAAGCACGGTCGCTTTACTAAAGAGAAGCGCGCAGAAGCGCGGCGCTTTGCTGAGCAAGGACGCCAGATGCGTGGCGAACTGAAGGAGCTGGAGGCTTGGTTCGTGGACCACGGTTATCTGTCCAAGGACTGGCGCAACCAATTCAAATAGGGGGCTGGTGATAGTAGGCTCATGGCATTGGACCAATTGCCGTGGGGGTTACTGCGGCCTTTCTTTGGGGCAAGCAGGGATGCCGCAAGGGGGTACCCACTAAGCATGGGCCGCGGTCCGTGGGCCATGGGCCTATAATGTTGGTGCCGCAAATTCATTGGGGCGCAATTTCATTTAGTGATCGTAGTGACTCGATTTTCCGCAAACATTCATAATCTGAATTGTCTAGTGTGATGCTAAATTGGAAAAGTCTACGAATTTCCAGTCATTCGAGTCACTAGATTAGACCTTTGAATTTTCTTCCCGTCTGAATGTCGAACCTCTTCCCAACTTGGATCATTGGCGATGAATTCTCTTATTTTAGAGTTAAATCTTGGTAATCCAGGGATATATTTGATACCCACCTCGTCCATGTCTTTTCTGAAGTAGATATATACTTCATTGAAAAGCTTTGCGTCGCGTTTTGGTACAGCTCTTCTTAAACCACCATCTTCTAGCCAGTTTCTCACGGTGTCCGCTTCTTTCATCCACTGGGTGGTTGCCTCTTGGCAAGAGGCTGGAACCGAGTAGTGGCCGTTTTTAAAGACTATTGCCGCTTCGCGGATGGCCTCTGAAATCAAAATGTCTCCCTGCTCTTTCATTAACTTTGTTTCAAAGTCTGAGATCCGCTCTTCAACAGGTATTGTTCGACTGAAGGGTATCACCAGCAGTCGGCGCTCGATCCCCGCATCTATGCCGCCTTTAAAACTTGGCAGTACATTAGTCGACAAAATATGCATAGCTCTGGGTTTGAACTCCACTGGCTCTTTGTAGATGATCTTTGCGGTAACAGGGTCTCCCGTAATTACAGCTTTGAATTTGTCCGATGAGATAGCTGCAGCGTTGGCACTGTCAGACAAAACGAGCTTGAGACGGGCAGGGTGGTCTCGTAGCCTCTCCGTATGACAAAACACTCCCCGTTCAGGTACTTTAAAACGAGCCCTGAGATCATCCGCTTGGCTGTGATGCTTTTTACCTGCTGAGACGGCCTGGTTTGTTCAGGCGCTACACAGGCTGCGTGTGGGGTGAGGTTGACTGTGAAAGGGTGCAGAAGCGCCACTTCTACTCACGAGACAATTTCAAGATCAATCGAACCGCCGCTCTTACTGAGTGGCGCCAACCATTGTGCGCATAGATTCAGGCTGCGCTAGCAATCTGATGCGAGGTCGCATGCGTCTGACAGCACCGTTGAGAGTGGCTAAGCTCAACCTGCGCCAAACAGCACCAATCTGATTAATATCTATAAAAATTCCTCGTTTCATCAACACAGAACGGGGATTGCCCAAAATCACTCCGATCCAAGAATAGCTGCTAAATCGTCCTGAGGTGCCTGCCGCGATGTCATGTCAAGGCCGCTCTGAATATGGTTCAAGTGAGATATGAGAAGTTTTTCGGCAAGTTCCGGGTTTCGCAACCGGATCGCCTCCAGAATGTTACTGTGTTCATCATCTGGGCAACTGGCGTTTTCGGATGATCCAAAGAGGCCGACAATGAGTGATGTTCGCGTCACAAGCTCGCGCATCATCCGGAAGACAAATTTGTTTCCCGTCGATTGAGCGAGCTTGGTGTGAAATTCACCGGACAGCCGAATGATCTCGGTTCGCTCATTCATCTTACGCGCAGCATCCTCGAGCGCAATGTGGTCGGTGAGGAGTGTCAGATCAATATTATCTGGGCTTTGCGCCATTTGCCGAACGAGCGGTGGTTCGATCAACATGCGGGCTGCGAAGACATCGTTCGCCTCGGATTCGTCAGGGCAGGCGACATAGGCGCCGCGATTTGATTGTAGCTCGATGATTCCCTGACTTGCGAGGAGAAGAAGGGCGCGCCGAACATGCATGCGACCAACGCCAAATGTCTCGCAGAGGCGGGCCTCGCTCAGTTTTGTTTTCGGTGCCAACCGTTGTTCCATGACCGCTTTATAAATGCGTTCAACAATAATGCCCTCGTCTGAGCGAGATTTTAAATTCGATGAAGCAATGGTGCTTTCTTTTAGTTTGGAAGACACGAGATCACTTTCTATATTGATTGGTTTTTCGTCATTGGCTTTTAGAAACGATTAAACTTCATTCAGTGTAAGTCCAAGCATAAGAATTTGTCGACTGAAATACAAACTATGTTGACAAAGATTGTTAACAATCGTGAGATGATTGGGCGGCACGCATGGAGATTCCATTTAACTGCCGGTCAATAATGGCGCATAACGCGCAGAAAACGAATTCAACGGGAGTTAAAAATGCAACGTAGAACACTTATGAAAGCGGCTTTAACGGCTGTAACACTGACCGCCCTTCAAGCAACAACCGCCCTCGCAGAAAATACTGTTCTGAAAATTGGCTTTGTTGGAGTGACTAGCGGCCCGGCGGCGGCTTGGGGAATTTCAAATCAACGCTCAATGGAAGCACGCGCGTCATGGATCAATGAGACTGGCGGCTATACCATCGGCGGAACTACCTATGACATTGAAATAGTGTCTTTTGACGACCAGAAAGATCCTAAGCGTGCCATTGCAGGCATGGAAAAAATGGCTCAGGAAGGCATCCACTATGTTGTTGGTCCGAACGTTGACGACGGCGCGGCAGCTGTGCGTCCTGTGGCTGAAGCCAACGGGATCATGTATTTCCCGTACGCGTTTCCCAAATCACTATATCAAGCGCCAGCCTCCAACGCTGTTCTGGGTATGGTTGCCAACTACCAATCAGGTCCTGCGATCTACAAATACCTGATGGATGAAAAGGGCGTCAAAACCGTCGCCTTCATCGCGGCCAACGAATCTGATCCACTTAGCCAACGTGATGGTGGTGTTGAAGCCGCCACGGCGCTTGGGATGGAAGTGGTTTCGGCAAACGTGACATACCAGGTTGACACGACTGACTTTACGCCAGTTTTGACGCCAGTTATGCGTTCCCGTCCTGATCTGCTGGTACTATCGGGCGTATCGCCTGCGAATGCACCCCAGCTCATTCGCTCAGCGCGCGAATTGGGCTTCCAGGGTGTCATCTCAACAGAAACTGCTCAAGATGCGGGTGTTTTGGCCGAAGGTGCGGGTGATTTAGCAAACGGGTTTATCTCTGTTGGTGGGGCCTCCACGCCAGAGCTTGCATCTCCAATGATGAATGAATTCGTTCAGCGTTACACAGATATGTTTGGCGAGTACAATGACGAGTCCAACACCAAAGTCTATGCGTTGGAGTATATTCTAGAAACGCTGAAAGCCGATCCATCCGCGATCACTGATGTAGATGCATTCCAGGCGACAATGGACACCTTTGAAGCACCAAACCCCTATATGAACGGTGATGCAAAACTACGTTACGTTGGCATGTCATCATTTGGCCAAAAGCGTCAAGTCTCCGTACCATTAGTAGTCAACGTCTATCAGGACGGCGAGTTTGAAACGCTGTTTGTCGCTGAAGTAGACTAATATTTCCTCCCCGCTTTTGGACCTGTCCTGAGCAGAGCTTCCCTGGGCCAAATTGGCCCAGGGTTTTTCTAAGAAAGAAGAAAGCATGGAACAGATACTGGCTAACGGCGTCTATCTGGGGTCCCAATACGCGATGATCGCGCTTGGTCTAACCCTGATCTTCGCTCTCATGAATGTCCTCAATTTTGCTCATGGGCAGATGTATGTAATTGGTGGCTTCGTAACCTATACATTCTATGGCCATTGGGGCGTTCCATTTGTTTTGGCGCTTGTAATGTCCTGTGTGACCTTGGCTATATTGGGGGCATTGATTGAGCGGTATCTCTTTGCACCTGTAATCAAAGGATCATCCCGCGAGGAAAGCACGATGTTGCTCGCGGCTGGGATCGCTTTTTTTCTCGATGCGGTCATTTTACTTGTTTTCGGTGAGAAACAGCGCGGTGTCCCTAAGATTGTTGATGGCGTGTTCAACTGGGATTTCAGGCTGATTATGCCCTATGATCGCATCTTGATTTGTGTGCTCGCGATCTTGTCGATCATCGCGTTCATTGCCTTGATGCAATACACCAAAACCGGCCGTGCCTTGCGCGCCTTGGCGCAAGATCGAACAGCAGCGCAATTGATGGGCGTGAATGTCGACCGATATTCAATGATCGGATTTGCGCTGGGCGCGATGCTTGCGGGTCTGGTTGGTGGCCTTTTGGTCACGATCACTGGGGTGAACCTTGGAATGGGCGGCGCGACATCCATCAAAGCCTTTATGATGGTCATGATCGGTGGGGCGGGTGTCATATCCGGTGCGATTTGGGGAGGTATCATCCTTGGCTTTATGGAAGCCATTGGCCTCGCGCTGCTCTATCAATACGGTGATATCACCTATCTCGTGATCTTCGTTTCCTTAATGATCTTCCTCGCCGTTAGACCGCAAGGTCTGATGGGCAAGCCGTGGGGTTGATGTGATGCTTGGATTTAACTCAAAACAACTCACGGGCGTCGGAATCTTCTTGTTCATGATCTTCATCGGTGTACCCTTTGCAATTGGCGTTACGGGCCGCTGGGATTTTTACTTTACCCTCACCTCTGTGGCTCTCTTGGCCATCGCCAGCGCAGGGGTTTGGTTAACCTTTTACATTGGCCGAATTAATATCGGCCAGGGTGCGTTCGCACTGATAGGTGCGTATGTATCAGCTATTCTGGTGGTCAAAGTAGGCTGGTCATTTTGGATTTCGTTGCCTGCGGCGGGCCTATTCGCAGCAGTGGTGGCGATTTTGATCGGCCTGCCAATCCTACGCCTGCGCGGCGTATATTTCGCAATGATAACGCTTGTTTTAACTCAAGTTGTCACTTTAACAGCATTGGCGTTGCCAATCACCAACGGGGCGCGGGGTATCTCAAACATACCTCTGCCCTCGGGTATCTCTGTGTTTGGCATTCCCATCCTGCCTGACTTCGCCGCGATGGAGAGTACCAAGTTGGCCTTCTATTACACTGCGTGCATTATCATGCTCCTAACCTATGCAGCGCTCTACCGTCTGGTGAATTCCCGCCTCGGGCACCTTTGTCGCTCGATGCAACAGAACGAAGAACTCGCCAGTTCCATTGGGGTAAACATTTCCTACATTCGCATCGTGATCTTTGCCATTTCCAGCTTTTTTGGAGGACTTGGTGGAGCCATGTTCGGATCAATCGCGCAGTCGGTTTATCCGTCCAGCTTCCAAGTGGCGGACTCTGTCAACTTCATGCTGAACTGCTTTCTTGGCGGTCTGGGGTATGTTTTTGGCCCAATGCTGGGCACGCTAGTCCTATACTTCGGATGGGACCTATTGTTTGAATTCGGGAAATATCAGATGCTAATCTATTCTACTATCCTGATAATCATCATTCGCTTCCTACCCAACGGGTTACTGAGTATCCGTTTCAGCAAAGGAGGTGACAAATGAGCCCGCTTCTCCAAGTTAAGAATGTGACCAAGAAATATGGTGGCTTGACCGCGAACAATGCGATCAGCTTTGATGTGGCCGAAAATGAAATACTATCGGTGATTGGTCCAAATGGCGCAGGCAAATCTACACTGTTCAAGATGATTGCGTCTTTTACACCAACCACCTCTGGAGAGGTGATCTATCGGGGCGAGCGCATTTCCAACCTGAAGCCGCATATAGTTGCGCGCAAAGGAGTGGTGCGCACGTTTCAGGAGACTACGATTTTCAAAAGTATGACCGTACGTGAAAGTGTTGTAGTTGCGCAGCATTTGCGCGCTAAAGCTTCGCTTGCGGGATACTTCTGGGGTTCAAAGACGGCCAAGGAGGATGTTGCGGCGTTCGGGAAATATGCAGACGAGTTGCTGGAATTTCTTGGTATGTGGGATATCCGCAATGAACAGGCCAGCAATTTACCGCAGGGTAGTCTGCGTGCATTAGGCATTGCAATTGGCCTTGCGACGGATCCAAAGGTGTTGCTGCTTGATGAGCCCTTTGCGGGCATGAACCACGATGAGACCATGAACATGGTCGATTTGGTGCGCTCTGTGCGTGATGAACGCGATGTCACGGTCATGCTGGTAGAGCACGATATGCCAGCGGTCATGAATATCTCGGATCGGATTGTGGTGCTGAACTTTGGTGAAAAGATAGCAGAGGGTACGCCTTCTGAGATTCAAAACAATGAAAAAGTTATCGAGGCTTATCTAGGCAGCGTCGACGATGAGATCGGGATGTAAATCATGACAGCCATGTTGGATTTCAAAGATGTCGAACTTTATTACGACCATGTGTATGCGCTGAAGGGCGTTTCACTGAGCGTGAGCCAAGGTGAAACCGTAGCCTTGATCGGGGCCAATGGAGCAGGCAAGTCATCAATCTTGCGCACCATCACTGGTTTAGCCAATCCCAAAAGTGGATCTGTTACATTCGAAGGAGAGCGCGTGGACGGCACTGATCCGTCATCGATAGTTAGGCGCGGCATCGCAATGGTGCCCGAAGGACGCCGCGTCTTTCCTTTTATGTCTGTTAAGGACAATCTGATGATGGGGGCCTTCACGCGCGAGGACAAAGCGGACATTCAGAACACTTTGGAAAGCATTCTGACACGCTTCCCTCGCCTGAAAGAGCGTTACAGTCAGGCTGCCGGAACACTTTCGGGTGGCGAGCAACAGATGATGGTGATTGGCCGTGCATTGATGGCAAAACCCAAGCTCTTGCTGCTGGATGAACCAAGCCTTGGGATCGCACCCAAACTGGTACAAGATATTGCCCGTTCAATCGTTGCAATCAATCGCGATGAAGGCGTTTCGGTGTTGCTGGTCGAGCAAAATTCACGCATGGCGCTGAGCATTTCGCACCGGGCTTACGCTATGGCGACAGGAAACATCGTGATCGAGGGTAACTCGAAAGAGCTGTTGCACGATGACCGGATTAAAGCCGCCTATCTGGGTGGGGAAGTTTGAGCTGATATGAAAATACTCGTAATCAACCCCAATACGACCACCTCAATGACCGACAAGATCGCGACAGCGGCGCGGGATATTGCCCGCCCAGATACCGAAATCATTGCCGCTAATTCGCAAGAAGGACCAGCGAGTATTCAGGGGTTTCTGGACGTCGCCACCTGTATTCCCGGCTTGCTAGCTGAAGTTTCGCGGCATCCGGATGTCGATGCGATCGTTATTGCCTGTTTCGATGACACGGGTGTCGATGCGGTGCGGACACTGGTCAAAGTACCCGTGTTGGGTATTGGCGAGGCCGCTTATCACGCAGCCAGTATGGTCGCCAATAAATTTAGTGTCATAACAACACTTTCACGTTCCATACCGGGTTTAGAAAACAACCTTATGCGCTATGGTCTTCACCAAAAATGCGTACGGGTTCGTGCAACAGATATTCCAGTTTTAAAACTGGAAGAGGGCGATCCGGCAACATTGTTTAAAATCAGATCTGAAATCCGCGAGTCAATCGAGCAAGACAATACAGAAGCAATCGTTCTTGGGTGTGCCGGCATGGCGGATCTTATGGCACAGCTCAGCGAGGAATTCGGACTACCCGTTATTGATGGTGTTGCAGCAGGTGTCACCTTTGCTGAGGCGCTCGTGAACAATCGGTTGAGTACTTCAAAAATTGGAGCCTACTCGGCCGATTGAATGATTGCGGCAAAGGGCACTGTCAGACAAAACGAGCTTGAGCCGTGCAGGGCTGTTTCGTAGCCTCGCCGTATGACAAAACACTCCCCATTCAGGTACTTTAAAACGAGTCCTGAGATCATCCGCTTGGCTGTGATGCTGTACGTTCGTTTTCCGCTCTCACTCCGTAACGTGGAAGATC
>Ga0181598_1000467_pt1:7500-40017 | contig 40017 bp, 20 predicted proteins | sample 041ome_4_FD_153295 | JGI IMG/M metagenome (GOLD analysis project Ga0181598, IMG submission 153295) | Coastal salt marsh microbial communities from the Groves Creek Marsh, Skidaway Island, Georgia - 041404US metaG (spades assembly) | ecosystem: Environmental > Aquatic > Marine >... | reverse complement strand
AAAAAAAATTGTCTCTCGCACGCGTTCCAATCATCATGTTCAAGAGACTGTTCGGGCAACCGTCGTCGTCGTCTTCGAGCAATCGAAACAACAGTAACAACAACAACCTGGGATCGACGTCGAGCGGACGCGCCGCGTTCGATGCCGTCGATAAGTTGAAAGATGTGCGTTTTTGTTTTCCCCCCTCGTTTCTCGTTCAAAGTCCGTCGTGTCCGTCGTTTGACGAATTGGACGAGACGTTTACTACGCGCGTTTCTTTTCTCTCTCTCTCTTTCTCTTTTGTACCCGCGAGAGGCGTTTAGGTTTTTTGAGTTTGCGCCGCGCGTCTCTTGGTTTGTCACTCTCTCTCGGTGATTACGACGATGATGTGGACGATCGCGCGTGTCGTTCTTACATCTCTTGCGCGTGGCGTGCTGACTTTCTCTCTCTCTCTCTCTCTTTACGTGTAGACTCTGGAAATGCTCGACAAGCGCGAAGCGCTCCTCGTGAAAAAGATAGCGAACGAATTGGAGAAAGCGAGAGAGTTCAACAGACAAGGGAACAAAAGAGCGGCTTTGCAGTGCTTGAAGAGGAAAAAATTGTACGAGTCGCAGTGCGAAGTCGTCGCGAATCAACAGTTGAAATTACAGGAGCAGATGATTGTTTTAGAGGGATCGAAAGCCACGGCGGAGACGTTCAACGCGTTAAAATCGGGCGCCGGAGCGATGAAACAGTTGGCAAAAGAAACGGACGTGGATAAAGTGGATAAAGTAATGGACGAGATTAGCGAACAGACGGAGAAGATGAGGCAGGTGAACGAGGCGTTAGGACAGCAAGTCGGGTACGCCGCGGAGTTGGACGAGGACGAATTAGAGGCGGAGCTGGCGGAGTTGGACGCCTTGGACGTGGAAGACGCGCTGTTGCAGAAAGAAATCGAAGAGTTAGAGCCTGGTTTTGGAACAAAAGAAGAAGAAGAGTTGGTGGTGATGCCAGACGTGCCGAAGATGAAAGCGGTGCCGAAGATGCCCGCGCGACCGCAACAAAAGAAAATCGCCTCCACGGAGGAGGAAGAGCTGGAAGCGCTCAGAGCGGAGATGGAGCTGTTGGGATGATACGACCGCAACGACGAGATCAATAAAAAAACAGCGCATTCGCGAGAAAGAAGTGAACGACAAAAAAAGTAAGAGCAGAGAGAGAGCGAACCACTGACACTATTTGTAACAACACATCATCAAACGCTTGAAGAAGAAGAAACGTATCGCGCGCGCGATACATCTTCGCCTGCTTCTTTGTTTTTTTGCTCTTTTTTTTCACGCCCGTTTTTGCACAAAAAAAAACGCGACAAATTTTAGGCATCACGACGCGCTTATTTAGACGACGACGAAAAAGAAAAAGAGAGAGAGAGAAAGCGTCTTCTCGAATGGATCCAACGTGCGTTTTGAAACCTGCATTCTTCGCGTTCTTCTCTCTCGATTATTGTCCTTCTCTCTCTCTCTCTCTGTTTTCCAATTTTTTTTTCCCCCAAACACTTACCGTTTATTTCTTCCCCAAAAAATCAGATTTGAGTTCGCGGCTCCAAAGTATTACGATTTCGTCTCCCATAACTCCGCCGAGGGTAAAAAGAATCGAACGAAAGAGTCCGAACGAGCGGAGATGTACTTCGAGAGCGAGAAACCGAGCGGTGAGTAGTGCCTTTTGTTTTTTTCAGTCGAAGATGTTTTACGGAAAGCAGCGAGTTAAACTCTTTCGTCGAGGCAAAGCCGCTTCCTTCCCTTGGGGGGCGATTTTTTGAAAATTCGAGAGGGTGCACACTTTTCTCTTTTCGTTAGCGTTGTTTCTTTCTCTCTCTCTCTCTCCGTGTAGTCCGCGCGATGAAATAAACTGACTGTTTTTCTCTCCCTCTCTCTGTGTGTGTGCGTATATTTTCGCATTCGCGCGTGTCGTTTCGTTTTAAAAATCGAACCCACCAGGTTTGCTCTCGCCGCGCGGGACGAAGCCGAGCGTTTGGAAGTCGTTCGAGTTGCCGCCGCCGTTGCCGTGGGAACTAGACGCGCAGAAAGCGACGTCGTGTACGCCGCCGAGTTCGCCGCCGTGGTCGCACGTGGCAGTGAACGAGGACGAGGACGAGGACGGGGAAGAAGAGGAGAGCGAGAGGAGCAGACAACGACGACAACGGGTCGTGTCGCAGAGGGGAGAGAAGAAAATTGTGAGCAAAAAGCCGTCGGCGGTTGGGGCGGCGAGAAACAAAGCCGTCGAGAGAATCATCACGGGAACGCAACCGGTACGAAGGCGGTCGCCGAGAAATTTAGAGAGGAAGGCGTATAATTACAGTCGCAACGCTACTGCGAGCAAGCCTCGCGAGGTTGAGGTGAAAGAAACGGCGACATCGATTCGCGAGAAGCGCCAAATGGACTCGAGAATGCGCATCGAGGCGGTTGCGAAGAACGCCGAGCTACGGGCAAAGAAAGCGAGGTTGTTGCACAGCCGAGTGGTTATGGCCGAGAAGGATGAAGAGGAGGATGTGAACGATTACGGTCCTTCGGTGACGCACGTTGTTGCGGGCTTTGAAAGAAAGCGAAGACACGTTGACGAGACGCGGTGGACGCTGGCTGAAAATAAACAATACATTACCGGCACGCAGCCGAGGAAACCATCTAGAGAATTTGTAGAAAAGAGGAGTCGCGCTACAGCGACTGCAAAACAGAACGCGAAACGGGTGACGTCGACGCGCAAATACTACGGCTTTGGGTCGACGTACACGTCGCCGCCGAAAAAGGTAACGCGGCAAAAGAGAGGAAGAGAGGACGACGAACGGTATGAGGAGTCGGAGGAGGAGCTTCAACAGCACTGGCCGCCACGAACGACAGCGGCAAGTTCACCACACCTCATGACGGCCTCGCGCGCAAAAGGACGCGCGGCTGTGGAAGCAGCCAAGAAGGAAGCGATGGAGAGACGGAAGGCGAACAACACCGTAAAAATTTTCAATCGACCCGTTGGCGTGGCTCGAAAACAGATTACTAATACGACTACTGATACCACGAACGATTCGAGCTGGGAGCAAGTAGACCCAAATTACGATGTGTTTGAGTTCACTCCAGAGCCTATTGAGTTTGGCGGCAGACGACAGTCGAACTTGATGAACGCTGCCAAGACTCCAAAGTCAAACGCGCAGAAACTCGGCGCCTCGACGCAACCGGAACCGTTTCGTCTGGCGACAGAAAAACGAGCGATTATAAATCGTCGACAGTTCTTGAAAGATAGACAAGCTGAACTTGATCGCGAAACGTTCGCTTTGAGCAATAAGAAAGGTACGGCGACGAAGAGAAGAGTTGTCGCCAAGACGCCAACGAAAGCGACGCCGGCGCCGGCGCCGATGCCTCTCGATTCCTCGGATGAATTCATCGTAGATGTCACGGGACGCGCGTGTACCACGCCAAAACCGTTCAACTTGCGAGGCGCTGCGCTTTCAGAGAGAAGAAAAACTATAGAAAAAAGAGAGAGAGAGCAAAAACAGCACGTCATGAAGACGCCAAAGCTCCAAAAATCGACGGGGTTGAACAAAAAGCACGTCGGTGCTCGAAAAGGTCCGATTCGAGGATCGAGAGCGGAACATAGAGCAGTATTCGCGGAGATTAATAGCGATGCTGCTGATATAAATAATAATATGAACATTGCAACAGAGGCAGCGGCGAGAACAGCAACGAAAAAAGAGCCGCAAAACTTGTTGAAGAGTGCTTTGAAAGCGCCCGGCACGGCGGGACGAAAAAGACAGGTGACGTTCAACAAATAGCATCGAGCGAGAAGGAAAAGAAAAGGCAGAAATGTGATATATATATACTATATATATTCTATGTAAGACACTATCAATACGGGTTGTTTTCGTTATATAAACGTGTTCTTTTGTATATGTTGTTAGATTAAAATGCAAAATTTCAATATGTTTTCTACTAGGTTGGTTTTAAATTTCTCATCCCCACTCTCGCTCTCGCTTTTCTTCTTAATCGACTTCTTCGATCTTCGGGCCCGAGGAAGCGCCACCGGCACCTTCGGCACCTTCGGCACCGCCAAAGTCCGCGCCCGGCGGTGGCGCGCCGCCAGCTTGGCCGTACATCTTGGAGATGATCGGGTTGCACACGCCTTCGACTTCCTTCAACTTGTCTTCGAACTCGTCGACTTCGGCGGTTTGGTTACCGTCCAACCACGCGATGGTCTCGTCAATCTTCGCTTCGATCGTCTTCTTGTCTTCCGGATCCAACTTGCCGCCAACGTTTTCGTCGTTCATCGAGTTGCGCATGTTGTACGCGTAGTTCTCCAAACCGTTCTTCGCGTCAATCTTCTTCTTGTGCTCTTCGTCTTCCGCTTTGTACTTCTCGGCTTCTTGGACCATTCTTTCGATGTCTTCCTTGGACAATCTCCCCTTGTCGTTGGTGATGGTAATTTTGTTCTTTTGGCCGGTGGACTTATCTTCCGCGGACACGTTCAAGATACCGTTCGCGTCGATGTCAAAGCAAACGTTGATTTGCGGGACCCCTCTCGGCGCCGGTGGGATGCCTTGCAATTCAAACTTACCCAACAAGTTGTTGTCTCTCGTTCGCGAACGTTCGCCTTCGAAGACTTGGATCAACACGCCCGGCTGGTTGTCGGAATACGTGGAGAACACTTGCTCTTTCTTGGTCGGGATAGTCGTGTTCCTCGGGATCAACACAGTCATGACACCACCGACGGTTTCCAAACCCATGGACAACGGCGTGACGTCCAACAACAACAAGTCTTGAACCTTTTCGTTGCCTTCGCCAGACAAAATGGCGGCTTGGACTGCGGCACCGTACGCGACGGCTTCGTCCGGGTTGATGGATTTGCACAACTCCTTGCCGTTGAAGAAGTCGGAGAGCAATTGTTGCACCTTCGGGATTCTCGTGGAACCGCCGACCAAGACGACTTCGTGCACTTGGCTCTTGTCGAACTTGGCGTCTCTCAAGCACTTCTCAACCGGTTCCATGCACTTGCGGAACAAGTCCATGTTCAACTCTTCGAATCTCGCTCTCGTGATGGAGGTGTAGAAATCGATGCCTTCGAACAAGGAGTCGATTTCAATGGACGTTTGCGCGGTGGAGGACAAAGTTCTCTTTGCTCTTTCGCACGCGGTTCTTAATCGTCTCAACGCTCTGGCGTTGCCGGAGATGTCCTTCTTGTGCTTTCTCTTGAACTCCGCCGCGAAGTGGTTGCTCAAACGAGTATCGAAATCTTCACCACCCAAGTGCGTATCCCCCGCGGTCGCCTTGACTTCAAAGATGCCTTCTTCGATGGTCAACAAAGAAACATCGAAAGTACCACCTCCCAAATCAAAAATCAAAACGTTCTTCTCCGACGTGGACGAAGTCTTCTTGTCCAAACCGTACGCGATCGCCGCCGCGGTCGGTTCGTTGATAATTCTCAAGCAGTTCAAGCCGGCGATAACCGCCGCATCCTTGGTCGCTTGTCTCTGGGAATCGTTGAAATACGCCGGCACAGTAACGACGGCGTTCTTCACGTCTCTGCCCAAAAACGCCTCGGCGACTTCTTTCATCTTCACCAAAACCATGGAGGAAATCTCTTCCGCCGCGAACGTCTTCTTCTCCCCGTGAAACTCAACCTCAATCATCGGCTTTTCCGCTTCCCCTTTCACGATTGTGTACGAAAATTCCTTCATGTCGTGCTGCACTTGCGGATCGGAGAACTTTCTCCCGATCAAACGCTTGGCGTCAAAGACGGTGTTTTTCGGGTTCATCGCGACTTGGTTCTTCGCGGAGTCCCCGATGAGACGCTCGGAATCCGTAAACGCCACAAAAGACGGCGTCGTGCGGTTCCCTTGATCGTTGGCGATGATTTCAACGCGGTCGTGTTGCCTGTGTTGATGAACAATGTAATTAAAAAAAAAGTCGGTCAGTATGCGTGTATATTTTTCGTATAATACGTCTCTTCGCGCGAAAACAGAGGAGAGAGAGAGAGAGAGAGAGAAGAAAAGGTAGGTGCCCGCTTTTCTTTTCCTCCAAAAGTAGTCAAACTTTTTTTACTACTGTAACCCTAAATAATACGCACGAAAAAAGAAGGAAAAAAAGAAGCTTTCAGAAGCTTCTTCCGGGCACCTTCTCTCTCCGTCTCTCGTTTCTCTCTCTACATCTCTCTCCGACGAGATAGATGACTGTCTCTTAAGTCGCGTCTTCTCTTCGAACGCAAAGCTCTGAATCAAAACTCGTCTTCGAGAACGAATTTCTCTCTCTCGTTTGCGCGAAGAAGAAGCGGCGTTGGTTTCTTTCGTCGCGACGAAAAGCTTTCTTTTTCTGGAAAAGAAAAAATCTCGATCGGCCCCCGCCGACAAAAGATTCGATTGACGAAGCGTCGGGTCTCATTCGCCGCGCGCAAAAAAACAGAACGATTCAAAAAAAAGAAAAGACGAGAACACGTACCACACGCCGACGCAGGAGTACGTCGTACCCAAATCGATCCCGATCGCTGGTCCTTCTGATTTAGACATTTTTTTCTTTTATGTGTGTGTTGTGATTTTTGTAATAAAATAGTGAAGACGAGACGAGCGTTTTTTTTTCTTTTCTTTTCTTTTCTTTTTCGAAAAAAACGGCGGGAGAAGACTGCGACGACCGCTGAACTTCGCCGACTCGTTAGTTTAGGGTTTTCGTCGTAAAATTTGTGCGTTTCTCGTAAAACGGGCGGTTTTGGTGGTGCCTTTTTCCAGCAAACAGAGGGTCAGTCTCTAGAGAAGAAAGAAAATGGAAAACGAGACACGATAATTCGTTCGTTTTGTGTCGGCGCGCTCTCGCGTCGACGACGACGACGAGAAAGTCATCGCCATGAAACCAAAACAACTCCAATCGGAACTGCAAGATTTGCGGACGTTTTCGAACCCGAAACAGAATTTAGAGCAGTACGCGACGACGCCTTTATTGGCGACGAAATTGTTGCAAGTTGCCTCGGTGGAGTTTAACGACATCGAGGAGAAATCGGTGATTGATTTAGGCGTCGGCACGGGCGTGTTGGCGATCGGGGCGAAACTGATGGGCGCGGGACACGTGCTCGGTATAGACGTGGACGCGGACGCGTTGGAAGAATGCAAAGAGAATTTAGAGATGTACGATCCAGAATTAGAGGTGGAGTTGTGTTTAATGGACGTGGTCGAGTTGATTCGAAGATACGATAACGACGAAGACGAAGACGAAGACGAAGACGAAGACGAAGCGGTTAGTGTAAAAAGGAAGGATTACGTGTGGCCGAGAGCGGATACGGTGTTAACAAACCCACCGTTTGGTACGCGAAGGAAAGGTGCGGATGTGGCGTTTTTAGCCGCGGCGATGAAAATGGCCGAGACCGCGGTGTATTCGTTCCATAAGACGTCCACGAGAGAGTACATCGAGAAAGTAGCGGTGAAAAAATTAGGCGCGAAGAGCGCAAAAGTTGTGGCCGAAATGAAGTACGGGTTGAAGAATCAGTACGGTCACCACAGAAAAGATGAGGTGGAAGTGTTTGTGGACGTGTGGAGAATAGAGCCGTCGTCGTCAAAAGCAAAGAAAGATGACGACGACGACGAGAAAGATGAGATGTTCGAGCAAAATTTGAGAGATTTAGCCGCAAACATTGAAGAGTTGCAGCTGAGCGCGCGTCAACGCAAGGACAAGGAAAGAAACAAAAATAGCCGCAAAAATAGCGATAATAGAAAAAAATGGTGAGAGGTGTAGTAATCTTTCATTATGTTATGTATACGTGTGTGTGTGTATGCACGCGCGCGTGCGCGTGTATGCTCTATTCTCTAATAGTTCTAAAATGTACTACTCTTCTTCAGAAAGCGTCTCGTCCACGCCACTGAGTTCTTGCGCTAAAAGCTGCTCTCGCATTCTTTCGCACGTTTGCATCGCCTCTACCAACTGTGCAACGACGGTACTGTCTTCGCCGACAACTTGAGAAATTTCCGAGGCTATTTTCTTTGCTTTTTCGTTGATCTCTTCGATGTTTTCAATCATACTCCCAGCCTTGACTGTGTCCATCATAGACATCATGAGACACTCCAACGACAATTTAATAACAGAGACGTTGTGAACGGCAACTTGCGGGTGGAAATGGGGATTCGGGTAATACTTTTCGAAAGATGGCGTGAGTTCTAACCCGCGGTCCAACGCTACCTGCCATTCTGAAAATAGAACCGCGGCGTTCATGAACGACTCCAACGCCTTCACGCGTAAGTGGTGTCCTCTGGCGATGCCAACTGAAGCGCCGAAAAGCGCCGATTTTACATCAGTCAGGCTGTTAAACCGATCCCATGCACGCTTTAACGAGACACCATCGAAAACTTCTGTCGCAGACGATGAGTTCAACTTTTCAACCAGTTCAAACGCCTGACAAAATCGTTCAGCAATTTCAGCCACGACGACGTTTTTACAATCGCCCCACGTTTCAACAATCAGACGCGTCTTCTTTTTGTTGCTCTTTTTACTTGTGTTCGACTGACCGTACGTTTTCTGACCCGCAAACTCTGGGTCTTTTGATAAACCGACGAAAGCTTCACCTTCATCGTCTTCATCCATATCGTTATCTACGTCATCACCCTCGTTATCTCTGTCTTCCTCTTCATCAACGCTCTCTTCCAAGTTGAAGCTCGCCAACGCGCTATTGTTGTTATCCTCCTCTTCAAAGAACCCACCACTTTCCTCACTGAAGAGGCGATAAATGTGACACCCGCCGTCAACGATACCACCGGACGCGCGTTCAATTTCAAACCAGCTTTTTTGTTCGTCTTCGATGGTATACTTCGGTGCGCGAGGCAACGCTCGCAACTTATGTCCTCCAATCAAAGGAATTTCAGAAAGAGGGAAAACATCTTCGTCTTCCTCGTCTTCATCCGCGGGTAAATCGAAGCCGTAGTTCTTTTTCAACGATTTCGCTCTTTCTCGTTTTGGTTTCATCAACTCGTCGTAAGAAATCGTCAACTCTTCGCCCGGCAACACGTCTCGCAAACATCGGACAATCATCTTCTTACCTCTAAAAGTCGTGAAACAGTTTGGAGTTTCCGAATGATTCATCATCGCCGCCACCGGATAGACGCCAATACCGTACGGTCGCAATTCGTCGTCGCACAGTGTGTGACAATTCAATCGTAACTTTCCAATCAACTTTGCTAAATCTGCTACCGACGGTATGTCCTCGTACACTCTCTCGTACCTCTCCGCTCTCTCTTCGTCCGACACCACGTTCTCGTCCACGTTCAATGAGTGCGTCAGATACGCTCTCGTCATCGCCGCTAAAGTGTAATCGCTCTCGTTACTCATACCAAACGTCTTAGACTCCTCACCGTGCGTCAGCTGGTCGAAGACAGTCGAGTACCCTCGGCCTAATCCTAATTTTTCCGTCTTCCCTCCGTCGTCGTACGACTGCCTCGAGGCGCTCGCTCCGCGTTGTTTCGTCTTCTTCTCTTCGCTCCGTGGCACTTCGTTCTCCACGTCCTCGTTCTTCATTTCTCGTTGCATCCGCCAGACGATTTTACTCGCCAACCGCACCGTCGCTTTCGGCGCTCGCAACTGGCAACTCTTCAGCGCTTTCGTCTCTTTATCGTATCCATCTTCCCAATCTTTCAACTGGTTTTCGCGGGAGAAATATCGGGCAAATTTCGTCGCCGAGCACCGCTGCAACTGCTGCTTTTGTTCTCTCTGTTGCGATGAAGAAGGAGAAGAAAAAGAATTCTTCTCGTCCGCCGATTCGAACGTGAAGTGGTCGCGCTCGCGGAGACCGTCGTCTCGGAGGACCGCCGCGTACGGTTCGGATTGGAAGAGGACGGCGCCTCGTTTCAACGGAGAAGAAGAAGAAGAAGAAGAAGCGAGCAAGCCTCTGTTCTTCGCGCCCGGAAATCGACCGAGAGAAAACGATAGTTTATCGACGTCGACGCCGCCTTCTTCTTCTTTCCGCGCGTCGTTTGGTTCGTCTTCCATCGTAAGGACGTGATTGATACAGAGTGCGTAGAAAAGTGCGGATGAAAGAAAGTTTTTCGAATTTTGGACGACAGGAAAGGCACCCCCAAAACAGGGAGAAGAAAGGTGCGCGTGTTTTTGTTGACGAAGCGAGCGAGCGCTTACGCGCACGTGAAGGTTGCGAGGCGACGTCGAGTAATTCTACTAGTTATTGATGAAGCAGTAAAGCAGTATTCGTCGTCATATCACACAACTAAAATAAAGCGTACGTACGAACACGCAGAAGCGGCGTTCGTCGTCATATCGCCAAACATTTTAAATGAAGTGTATGTACGAACACTTTTTCTCTTTCTTATTCTTCTTTTATTTCTTTCTCTTTTACTCTCTTTCTTCCCTTTTTATCTTTCGTCTTCGTGGTATTGAGTAGTATTAGTGGTGTTCTTTTTTTACGCGGTGGACGGTTGGATGCGCATGCGATCCAACTGCTTTTGCGTGGGCAACTTCACCTTGGTCGCCAAGCCCAACTTTTTCAACCCCCAAATCAAATACCACGTCATGTCGACTTGCCACCACTCCAAGCCGTGTCTGGCGCTAAATTCGAACGCGTGGTGGTTGTTGTGCCACCCTTCTCCAAATGCTAAAATTCCAACCGGCAAGTTGTTTCTGGACAAGTCGCCGGTGTTGTACGTTTGTTTGCCCCAGCAGTGGGCGACGGAGTTTACCGCCCAGGTGATGTGGTATACCCAGACAGTTCTGACGCAGAAGCCCCACACCAAGAAGGGCAAACCGCCGAGAAGGTACAAACCTAACGCAGAGGCGGCGACGTGCCACATGTACGTCTTCTCCAAGAATCGGTAGAACGGTTGCGCGGCCATCTCAGCGGCGTTGGATCGGTCGCCGACTCTTTCGATGGTGGCTTCGTTGTCCAACAACCATCCCATGTGGGACCACCAAAAGCCTTCGTACGGCGTGTGCGGGTCCTTCGGGGTATCGCAGTGCTGGTGGTGGTATCTGTGCGAAGATGCCCACTCGATCGGGTCGCCTTGGACCGCCAACGCGCCGCAATACGCCAACGCGTACTCCAACCACTTCGGTGTTTGAAACGACTTGTGCGACAGTTGCCTGTGGTAACTCAACGTAATTCCCAAGCATCCGGTGATGAAATACATGATCCAAAAGCAACTAAACGCTTGCCAGGTGAAGTAAAACGGCGCCAACAATGCGCCAACGTGCATGGCACCGATAAACGACACGTACGTGATATCCGTGCCCAACCACTTTCGCACAAACGCGTTCTTCTTCGGGCTGGCGATGATATCGGATAAAAACACCTTATGCGCCGGCTTCACACCTTCCCAAGCGCCCTTCGCCGCCGCAGCAGCTTCGCTGTTCACCGCCGACCAAATCTCCGACGCTTTTTGCACCCCTTCCTGACCAATTCTTCTCCAAGACGTGAGAATCTTCTCCTCGTCCGGGTCATCCGGCATCGCAATCGCTCGTCGCGGGCTCACCGCGTCGCCTCTTCTTTTCGTCGTCGTCATTTGATGATGTGTATTTATTCTTCTGCTGTCGTTATGCAAAGCGCTCGCGCGCAACGTCACTCTGTTGCTCTTGTTCATCACTACAGAGTTTGATTTCATCGTAAGAGAGAGAGAGAGAAAGAAAGAGTTTTGAAGTTAGCCAAAAGTAATAATAATACAAAGAGAGAGTTTGATGTTTTTGAAAAAAAGAGTGGCACAAAAGCTACCAGCGAGAGCCACACACGCGAAACTCTCTCGAAAGAAAAAAGGAATATATTTAAATCGATCGATAAAAGTCGCTCTTCTTCTCTCTTCTTTGCTTTCCCCAAACCATCAGATCGAAAGAATCTCTCCCTTTTTTGAAAAAAAAAAGAGAGAGAGAGGAACTCTCCTTTTTGCGACGACGACGAAAAAAAACAAAAAAAAAAGAGATAAAATCAAAAAAAACGCACCTCCTTCGCGCGCTGCTGCCGCTGCTTTCAAAAAACCTCTTCCGCTGCTGCTAAAATTACTGCTACTGCTGCTGCATCTTCTGGATGCGCTCGTTCTTCTGTGCGTCGCCGTCGACGACGAGGCGGTGGTGGAGGAAAGCGTCATCATCATTTTTTATTTTTATGAAAAATGGATCTTCGTTCTCTCTCTCTCTTTTATTCTCTCTTTTCTCCTTAAAATGGTGGAGGAGGAGGGCAGAAAAATTCTCTCTTCTCTCTCTCTCTTTCTCTTCTCAACACAACAAGCGCGCGCTCGAAAAGAGACGAGGTCAGACGGGACGAAGCTCTGGAAAGAAGATCGGCGTCGGGTTTGAGCTTGGAAAAAGAGCAGATCAGAACCGGAGAGGGTCTTTCTCTCTCGCTTTTGCTCTCTCTTCTGTTTTTCTCTCTCTCTCGGGGAAAGAAAAAAAAATTGTGTGAAGGATATGCGAGTTCACGTGACGTCTTCTTTCCTTTTCTGTTTAGGGTTTTACAATAAACCCTAAATCTCTCTTGTGAGGAACCAGAGAGAGAGCTTTTGAGCTCTTTACAAAGAACACGCACGTGTTTATTACTCACTCGCGTGCGCTTTTAAAGCGACACACACACAATCACACACTCGCAATTCACCGCAATCGCTCTCGTGTCGTCTGAAGACGTTCCTCTCGGTCAGAATAAACGCGGAGGAGAGGCGTTTTACTGCCACTGCTTTACTTTTTTCCATCTTTTTGTTTTTGAGAAAAGAAAATGGAAGAAGGAGCAACGAACTCGACGTCGTTCGGGACGAAAAAAGAGTGGACCGCACCGCTCGCTTTCCAAAGCGTATCGCTGTTCCTGCTCGCGGCGTTGCTGGAAATTTTAGGCGGATGGCTCGTTTGGCAGTTTTGTCGAGAGAAGAGACCGATTTGGTATCTTTTGCTCGGGTGCGTCGTGTTGATTGGATATGGCGTAGTGCCTACTTTTCAACCGCTGGAAGATTTCGGGCGAGCGTACGCCGCGTACGGCGGGGTGTTTATCGTTGGCAGTTACGTTTTTGCGCGCATAGTAGATGGCTTTATTTTAGATGCAGGCGATTACATCGGTGCGACGATTAGTCTAGTAGGCGTGGTGGTCGCCATCGCTTGGCCCCGAAGCGGCGGCGGTTTGAGTTCTTGAATTTTCGTTTACGATGTTGATACTTCTTCAGCGTGTGTAGCGTAGCGCATTTAGATTAGATATACATAGCGTTTCTTGTTACTATTTCCTCTCAAAAATCATCCCAACGCTTTTCATCTCTCTCGAATCGCCGTCGTAATCCACCGGCACAGAGTGACTCTGAATAGCCAACATCGTCTTATCGAAAGTCGAGTCTTTCACAAAAGCTCTGACGTTTGCCTTCGCCGGAGGATTCATCCACGTCGTCACGTCGATCGGAGCGCTCACGTTAAACACAGCAGTCGTTAGCCTCAACACGTCTCCTACTTTTACCCGTCCATCTTTTGCCGCGTTCGAATCCGGAACAATCTCCACCACTTCTATTTGAGTCTCAATGCTCTGTTTCAATCTCGTCTCTTCTAAAATCAATCCGAGAGGCCTTTCTATTTCCACCGCTATCAACTCTCCGGTGTACTCAATCGACGTCGTTTGCATTTGATTCCCACCTAAATCGAGGGAAATCGTTCGTTTCTTCGCGGATTTGTTTTTGTCGCCCTCTTCTTCTTGACCGGTGAGAGCGATTTCAAATCGGTCTTGTCCGATTCCAGAACTGTTTCGCGTGAGAGCGTCGCCTCTTCTCCTCGTCGTTCGAAACGAGGAAGAAGAAGAAGGCGCGGAGGAAACGTGGCATTGGCGCGCGAGGGATGAAACGTGGTGCGCGTTCATTCTTTCGTGTGTGTGGCAGTTTGTTTTTATCTTGCGAGCGCGCGTTTCTTTCGTTACTTTTGAAGTGTTTTGTGTGGTTTCCTTGAGCTAAACAAGTTGAAAACTACAATCACACGCTATACTTTTTTTTATCTGGACTGATTCTTGTACTCCCACTCGTTGGCCATTTTGACGTATGAGTTGATAGAATCTCTCAATCTAGTCAGCTCGATCGGTTTCCGTCCGGTTTCCTCGAAATTCTTCTGTTCGTTGGTTAAGATTTTCGTTTGCCACTTCTTTTGCAGCTGGTCGTAATCCGCCGCGGCGGCGTGCTTTGGGTGGTTCGCGGCTCTGTATTCCATGGCAAACTCTTGGACGATATCGCTGACGATGGAGGCGAAGGAGAGTGAGTGAGGGTCGTCGAATTCGTCGTTCCTTTTCGGTGCGGATGGCGCATCCGAAGCTCGCGGCGGAGGCGCGCCGGCTGGAAGCGGGGGATTGACGGGAGGCTGCGCGCTAAAATTAGCATCCATTCGCTGGCGTTTTGCGCTCCCTCCGCCGTAACCGCCACCACCGGTATTGTAGCTGTTGTAGCCGTTATTGTTGTAACCGTTGTTGTTGTAGTTATAGTTTCCGTTATTGTTGTAGTTGTTGTAGTTTCCACCTCCTCCACTTCCTCTGCCGCCGGTGTGGTTCGAGTAAGGTGGATACTGGCGATTGGACGGCGTTTGCTGTTGATTGTAGTAGTTTTGGTACCCACCATTCGCCGACGCTGGCATTGCCGGCGTTGTTTGTGATTTCCATCCGCTCGGTAAAGCTCTTCCGATCGCATCTCTTTGGTGCGTACTCCCTGGCGTATTATTCGCGGCACTACCTGGTGGAATACGTCCTCCCGTGCCGGCGAATCTCGGCGGCGGCGCTAAGCCGGTTCGATTGAATCCCATGCCGCTTCCTGGAGGCGGCGGGCCAGCAGAGTTGAATCCACCACCTCGACCACCCATGGTCGTCGCGCTCCCAGGCGGCGCGCTGCTACCAAAAACACCTGCGCTTCCGGGAGTGCGCATGGGTGGCGGTGTGCCCGTTCGAAAACCGTTTGGCGGCATACCGGCGCCCATAGGCGTCCCCATTCCACCGCGCATGAAACCTCCACCTGGTGTCATTCCACCTCCGTTCATGTTCATACTATTATTTATGTTCGCGCTATTCAACCGTCTAATACTCTCTGGTTCACCTTTGTCGATGATAGTTCCTTGCGGAACTTTCTGGTTCGCAAACTCAGTCGCAACTCTTTGCAACTCGGAGTCCTTCGCGTACCGCAACTCACCGAGTAAATCAAAAAAGCTCCCTCGCGCCGTCTTTGTGTCGCGCATAGCTGCTAACGTCGCTTCTTTACACACCGTCAACCAGTTTCCTAAAATTCTCAAAACTTTTCTCAACAGCGGAGCTCTTTGTGGAGAACACAACGCGCCGCCTAATCGACTGATGCACGTTTGCAAAGCTCCCGTCCCGCCTCTCTCCGCGAGCACTCTTTGCAATTGCGTGCTTCCCGTCATCGATATCGCTTCCAAAAGCAATCCCAAATCTCTCTCAGAAACTTGCGATTCACCTTTTTCGTCCACTGGATACGCCAAGTTGAACATTTGAATCGATTTGAGACACGCTTTTTCGTTGCGCAAAGCGCCTTTGGAGTTGCGCAAATCGTCCATAGCGACATCGATTTCCGAACGTCTTTGAGACGCGCTCGAAATTCCGCCCCATTTGGCAGCGTACGAACCAGCTGGTGCGCGGACGCGAGAACGCCCTCCTCCACCACCACCACCAAAGCTCGGCACGGATCTCTTCTCAGATTTCAATCGTTGTTTCTCCTCGTTTTCGTATTTCTTCTCGCGCGCCTTTTTGGCGCGATCGTACGCTTTTTGTTCATCCGGCGGCCGCCACTTCTTCTCATCCTCTTTGAACTTTTTCGATTCAGAGCGCTTGAACGAACCTCCGGCACCTTTCTCTTGTTCGTGTTGTAATCGAGCTTCCTTTTCTTCTTTCACGATTTGATCTTCGTCGCACTCTAACATCACCGGCGTTTCGTCGTCCAAGTGCAACTTTTCCTCGTCTTCGTCTTCGGAATCATTGGCGTACTTTTCCGCCTCTCTCGCGGCCTTCGCACCGCCAATCCATCCGCAGCACGCGGCAGTTTCGCAGAAACATCTCATTGGTTTTTCTCCGTACCTTTCAAATTTATAATCGATGGTAATTTCTTCCCCGGGTTGAATCTCTCTCAGCGCGAAAACGCCGATGCACAACTCGCCTTTTACCATCCATTTTTGCGTCTCGCAGTTTGGATCACAAGAGTGATTCAAAAACCTCCCCACGCCACCTCTTTCCGTGGCATCGATAGTTTCAGAACTCGATAACGTCATGAAATAAAAATGTCGCCTCTTTTCCCTCGCGTATTGCCTCTTCCTTTCCTCGTACGCTTCTTCGTGCAACACCTCGCCGACGTATTCCAACACAAACTCGCCTGGTTTAATATTCTCGTCCGAGAACAACCCGTGCCCTTTCTTACTCGACCGCTTCACCTCTAATCCTTTATACTTCTTCCTAGAAAACCTCTGGTTCTTACACGCGGTCGAACACGGACAAAATTTAGGATCGCACTCCGTTAACACCAACCTGTTCACGCACTCTTCCTCGCAGCCGCTTCCGGTTTCCGGGTCGATGGTACAGTTACACACCATGATGTCGTCCTCGGTTAACTTTCTCGGCTCTCTGTGCTTGAAGATGTTTCGAGAAACTCTCGACCAGACGTGCGCATTTTCGATTGGTTTGCACATCGCGTCGTCGTCGTCCGAGTCGTCCGATTCGCCGCCGCCGCTTTTTTTCTTCCTCCACCCTCCTGCGCCTTTTTTCTTCTTCTTCTCGCCGTCGTCGTCGTCGTCCCCGACATCTCCGCTCCCACCACCACCGAACAACTCTCTCTCGTCCTCCTCGTCCTCCTCCAAAATCTTCCTCCCAATCTCCTCCGCCTGTTTCCTCTTCTGCTCTCTCTCCTGCGCTTTCATCAAAACGTCGATTTCATCGTCGATCAACTCTTGAGGATCGTCGCACGTCGAAAATTCCTGGTGGAAGTTTTTGTGGCAAAACCATTGCTCGTGTTCGCCCAATTTCGTCGCGACAAAGTTCGGCACGCGTCGCCAGACTTGACACGAGTCGCACTGGACCCACGCGTCCGTCGTTAAAGGCGTCTGCGCGAGCAGGTCTCTCAGCGCTTGCGAGTAGTGCTCCTCGATCTTCATCTCTCTCTCTCTTTTTCTTTTTCTTTCGATTTCTTTCCCTCTCTCGATTTCAAAAATGGAAAAAAGAAGAGAAGCGAAAAACTCTCTCTCTCTCTCTCTTTTCGGCAGGGTCGAGCTCTCTCTCTCTCTCTCTCTCTCTCGCTTAACTTCTCTCTGTCTCGGCAGAATACTCTCTCTCTGCGCCCGTGCGCGCGAGTCGTGCTTCTTCTATTTTTGTGTGTGAAGAAGGGACAGAGAGAGAGAGAGAAAAGAGTTTTTCGCTTCTTTTCTTCTTCTTGGTTTCGGCCGCCCTTTGTTCTTTTCTCGTTTTTTTTTTCAAATGCGATTTTTGTTCTTTTTTCTCTCAATTATATTTCTCCACAAAAGAGCACAAAAAACAGCTCTCTGCGCGCGTTTTCTTCCACTCGCAACGCACGAACGACGCGGAGAGAACACGCGTTTTTTTGCGAGAGTAAACAACGAAAGAGAGAGAGAGACGTTGTTCGGTGTCGATTTTGTGCGTTTGTTTCTTTTCTCGAGAGAGAGAGAGAGAGAGTTTTTCTTGGAACGCTAACGGTTGGTTGAAAAGAAAAAGAGATCTTTGAACGTGCGCGCATTATTAAGAGCGGGAGAAGAAGAAGATAAAACAACAATCGCAATGAGCGGCAACGGGAACCCGTTCCAGCAGCAGAGCTCTGGTGGAGGAGGCGGCGGCGGCGCGTGGGGCGGGTCGAACGCCGGCGCGGCGAAGACGAGCGTGAACATCGACGACGACGACGAAGATTCCACGGAGTTTTCGAATCCGTTCGCGCCACCGCCGGCTTCGACGTCTGCTTCTTCTTCTTTTCAACAAGGACAATCCGCGGGAGATTCTTCTTTGGCGTCGGCGAAACAACAACCAGTAGCGAGTAATAACAATAATACGAATAAGAAAAGTGCGACGGACGTGTACGAAGCGCCGACGGGCGCGGTCGCGAGAGACTCGGGGATGGACACGTTTGGCGCGTACGGCGGCGCGTACGAAAACGCGGCGACGACGACGACGACGACAAATCCGCAACAACAAGAGAAAAGAGGTGGAGGTGGATTATTTGGAGGCGGATTTGGGTTTGGCGCGTTTGGTAGTGGTGGCGGCGGCGCCGGAGGAGGAGGAGGAGGAGGAGGAGATAAGTCTTTGGCGGCGCAAAGGAAAGAGCTCGAAAAGCGCGAGGCGGACATCGCGCGGCGCGAACGCGAACTCGCCTCGAGAGAAGCAGCCATGCGCGCCAACGGTGGCAGCGGAGGACAACAAGTCAATAACTGGCCGTTTAAATTCTGGGCGATCGCTTACCACAACATCGATGCGGAAATTCCTCCCCAACATCAAAAAGCCGTGCGCGTGTGTTACTACTCTTACGTTTGCTTAGTTTTGGCGTTGTTCATGAACCTTCTCGCCGTCACCGGCGCGTTCGTCGTCGACGGCAGAATCGTCTCTTGGTTAGTCGCCATCATTTACTTCCTCGCCGGCGTCCCCGGCGCGTACTTTATCTGGTACCGTCGTCTGTACATGGCGGCGAAAAACGACTCGGGCTTAAAATTCGGCTGGTTCTTTCTCATGTACCTCGGCCACTTGGCCTTCATGGTCTACGCGTGCATCTCCCCACCTGGATCCGCCGGCGACCAGTGGTCCTTAGCTGGAATGATGGTCCTCAAATCCGCTCTGAGTAAAGACAAAGTGTTGGGCGGATTTTACGCCTTTGCGTTTTGTTTATTCGTGTTGGACGCCGTCTTATCGGTCGTCTCGATGAAATTGGTGTGGACCAGTTTTCGAGCCGGCGGACACAACGCCAGCACGGTGGGCGCGCAGATGGGCGCGCAAGCTGCGAGCGGTGCCGCGGGCCGCTCAGCTTTGCGCTCGATCGTTTAATTTTTATACATTATATATAAATATATCATACGTTTTTTTACGTCCGATGTGCTATTTTTACGTGAATATTCCATCAACGCATCTCTTTTTTTTTGCACTTTTTCGACTTTTTTCATCGTCATCGACACTCTTTTATCCAATTCGTGTCCCCCCCCCTCAATACACGCGCGATCGATCGATCAATCAATCATGTCGTCTCCGCCGCCGCCGCCCTCGAACAACGATGCTTCGTTGTCGTCGGCGTCGTCCGTCGGCGAACGAGAAAAGAAACAAACCGTTTGCGTCGTCGGCGCCGGCATCTCCGGATTGTCCGCAGCGTACTTGCTCCATAAAACGAATAAATTCGCCGTCACGGTGTACGAGAGCGAACCCACCGCGGGTGGACACGCGCTGACGCACTTTTCCGAGCACGCCGGAGGTGACGTCGATCTTGGATTTCAAGTGTTCAATTTAACCACCTACCCTCATCTGGTCGGCTTGTTCGAGGAGTTGAACGTGAAACACGAGCAAAGCGACATGAGTTTCTCGTTGCAAAGCGAGAAAACAGAGTGGGGGAGCTTAGGTTTGAGCGGGATCTTCGCTCAAAAACGAAACTTGCTCAATCCAAAGTTTTGGAACATGATACGAGAGATTGTTAAGTTTAAAAAAGTGAAATACGACGTGTTGGAAGGCCCGAAGAGGGCGTATTGGGAGAAGAAAACGTTGGGAGAGTATTTGCGGGAAAACGGATATTCCAATTACTTCCGCGACCACTACGTGTTGCCAATGTGCGCGGCTATTTGGAGCTGTAACGACAAAGATGCGCTCGGGTTTCCGTTGAAGCCATTGATTACTTTCTGGGCGAATCATCACTTGTTGGAAATTTTCGAACGACCGGTGTGGAGAGTGGTGAAAGGACGATCGAAGGCGTACGTGGAGGCAGTTTTGAAGGCGTTGCCGGACGGGTGCGTGAAGACGGGGAGGTACGTGCACACGGTGCACAGATATTTCGACGACAGTTCAAAGTCAAAAATTAAAGTGAAAACGACCGAGACTGCGCAAGCGGCGACCGGGGAGCAAACGAAGGAGAAGTTTGACCACGTGATTTTTGCCTGTCACGCGCACCAAGCGTTAGCGATGATAGGGAAAAACGCAACGAAGAAAGAGTTGGAGATTTTATCGAATTTTCGCACTACGAGGAACGAGGTCGTGTTACACGACGACCCGCAGTTCATGCCAAAGAATCGAAGCGCGTGGGCGAGCTGGAACTGCAAATCTACCGGGGAAAAACGTGAAAACGATTCCGTTTGCGTCACGTATTGGGTAAACTTGTTACAAAATTTACCTAAAGGCGCGAAGGACGTCTTTGTTACGCTAAATCCAACCGAGAAAATCGACGAGAACAGGGTGGAGTTTCGGAAGTATTTAGGGCACCCGGTGTTCAACGAAGATGCAATCGAGGCGCAAGAGAACTTGAAGATTAGCTTGCAAGGGGAAAACAATACGTGGTTCACCGGCGCGTGGTTGAGGTATGGTTTTCACGAAGACGGCATACACTCGGCCGTGGAGATGTGTAAGAAACTTTTAAGGAAGGACGATGTGGTGCCATGGATGCCTAGATTTGACGTCGAACCGAAACAATCATTGCTTGGTTCTGCGTTTCTGAGCATGTTCCGAACTATTGCTGAGAAATGGATGCCTCCGAATGCGAAATTGACGTTTACGTTACCCACCGGCACCGATTTTTCCATCTCCGGTAAGAGAGACAAGAGGAAGCCGGTTCCAGACGAAGTTCGTTTGACCGTGTTCAGCGAAAACATGTTCAAACAATGTATCACGAGACAGGATATCGGACTGGGTGAGGCGTACATGAATAACGATTTCTCCGGCGACGTGATGGCGTTTTTGGATTTGATTTGTTCCGGCCACCCGTCGAAGCAGGAAAAATCAAACAGGAAGAAAGGTTTGTCTAATCCGAAGAAGAATTGGTTCAACCCCAAAGAGCTCGTTGCTGCAATCTTGTCCATCATCGGCGGCGCCGCAGAAATGGCTGCGCACAAAGCGTTGTCGAACACGAAAGAAGGGTCGAAGAAGAACATCGAGTACCACTACGACGCCGGAAACGCCTTTTATTCCTTGTTCTTAGATAACACGTTGCTATATTCGTCCGCGGTGCACGTGAAGAATGCGGACGGGATGCCGGCGGAATTGAACGGCGACGATAACATGTACATCGATAAGCTTCTCATGAATGGTGACCGAGAAATGACGTTTGAGGAGAAGGAAAGACACCTCGAACAATCTCAGTACGATAAAATCGACGCCATGATTGCCCGCCTTGATTTTAAGAAAACCGATACGGTTCTCGAAATCGGCTGCGGTTGGGGGCAACTCGCCATTCGTTTGGCAACGAAAATAGGATGCAAGGTCACCGGATTGACGCTGTCCAAAGAGCAAGCCGCAGAAGCGCGCGCGCGAGTCGCTAAATTGAAACTCTCGCACTTGATTGAAATCAAAATTCAAGACTATCGCGATGAGACGAACGTGTACGATAAAGTCATCTCTATTGAAATGCTCGAGGCGGTTGGACACGAGCACTTGCCAACATTTTTTGAAACCGTTCGAAACTGCCTGAAACCAAATGGCACGTGTGCAATTCAAGTCATCACCATCCCTGATGAACGATACAAACAGTATTGCGAAACTACTTCGGATTTCATTCGCGCGTACATCTTCCCGGGAGGGCATTTACCGTCCATCTCAGCCATGAAAAATGCCGCGCCGAACGGACTTTCCTTAGATTCTTACGACGACATTGGTTTGCACTACGCGGTTACGTTGCGTTTATGGCGAGAACGCATGCTCGTTCACAAACAAAAAGTCATCGACCTCGGGTACAGCAAACGCTTCGTGCGCATGTACGAATTTTATTTCGCGTATTGTGAAGCAGCGTTTAAACACGGACTGATTGGCGATTTACAAATGACTTGGAAACGCGATGGAAGCAATTTAGCCGTCTTAAAAGCAAAAGACAAGGAAGATAAATTGAAATCCAAGGAAGCGGAGTCGTCCCGTGCCGTCCTCGCTTTCCTTATCTTCCTCCTCTTTCTGTTATTCGCCGTCTCCATGCTGCTCTCCACCGAGCGAGCGAAGGAGCAATACACCGCGCTGATTCTTCCACTCCTCCAAAGAAAAGGTTCGTTAGTAGATAACCCGCTCGCTGCAAGTGTCGTCGCATTCGTAGCAATTCTCGCTTTCCGATTCGCGCTCGCGCGACGATACGTAATCGGAGACGTGGGGGGAGAAGAGGCGAAAAGATTAGCAAAAGACCGTCTGGCGGAGATGCAACGCGAAGGCGGCGGGAGAATCGGAGACGGGTACGCTGCATGATAGAGAGAGAAAGAAACAGAGAAGAAGGAGGAAAAATCTTGTACATAACCTTAGCTTCTTAGCTTTAAACGGAATTATTTATATGATCATTAAGAACCATGAAAGAATGAAACACATACATGTCCTCTTCGCGACTTCACGTGTGTCGTCCTGTTCTTCGCAATGTCAAAGGTCAATGAAAAAACAAGAACAATTTTTCGTCAAGTCACACTTTAAAAAGAACGCGGGCGCGCGCGGTTCAGACTGCCGCTTTCACTGCTTTTCGTAATAATCAAAGCGCGCGAGGCGCGATGTTGTTCGAACGAGGCGGCGGCGCTAGGAACCAACCGTCTTCTTCGAAAGCACCTCCGACGACGACGACGACGATTAATAATAATGACATCAGTGCGAGCAACGGCACCACCACCAACGCCAACAGCCAACGCGTCGACGATAAAAGCGTCGGAAAAATCGTCGGAGGCGTAGATAACACGTACCACCTCGTCCGAACGATCGGCCGAGGCGCGCACGGACAAGTGTACAAAGGCATCGAGGCGACGACGAAGAAAGTCGTCGCGATAAAAGAGATTTCCCTGGCTGGAGTTTTGGAAAATGATTTAACTCTGGTTACCGGAGAGGTGGACCTGTTGAGTTCTTTGCGACACGAAAACGTCGTGCGATACATAGAGGCGATTCGGGAGGACCAACACTTGTACATCGTTCTAGAATACTGTGAGAACGGGTCGTTAGCGTCCGCGTTGAAGAGTATTTCATCGAATCTCGGCGGTGGGTTTGGACCGTTTCCGGAGAGTTTAGCAGCCGTTTACGTGTATCACGTGTTGCAAGGTTTGCGATATTTACACGAGCAAGGTGTGATTCACAGAGACGTTAAAGGGGCGAACATTCTGTGCACTAGAGATGGAGTGGTAAAGTTAGCTGATTTCGGCGTGGCGACTAAAGTGAATACGGCGACGGCAGCGAGTAAAGTTGTTAATGTTCACGAGAATAGTAACGCTAATAACAACAATAACAACAACAGTAGCACTAGTCATAGCATCGTCTACGCGCGGTCGCCGAGTTTAGAACAACAAAATTTGAAAAGAGAGGAGGAGGAGACGGCTAAGCTGATCAAAAGTCGACGGTCGCAAATGGCGCTGAGGAATCGTTTGTCGAAGGAGAACAGCGAAAGTGATGCCAGTAATTTATTTGGCAGAGAGAAACTGGTGCCACCGAAGAAGGAAAAAGTTGGAGGAGGACAGTCGCTCGGGTCACCTAATAATTCACCAAGGGGAGGAGTTGCTAAGGAAAATACGACCGATAACATTGGGTTAGAAACGCCGACGGCGAAAAGCCTTCTGAAATCTCCGGGCAGTCACGGTGCGTCGCCTTCCTCGTCGCGACCCTTCAGTGATAACGTCGGTGGTTCGCCTTATTGGATGGCACCAGAGGTTATCGAAATGAATGGTGGTGTTACCACTGCTGCTGACATTTGGTCCGTTGGATGCACATTGATTGAGTTGTTAACCACAAAGCCGCCTTATTTTGATTTAGCGCCAATGGCGGCATTGTTTAGAATGGTCAGAGACGACATACCGCCGCTTCCAGCTTCAGCTATTTCCAAGCAGTGCGAAGACTTTTTGAGGCAGTGCTTTCGAAGAGATGCGTCGACTCGGCCGACTGCAAGAGAGTTGTTGAAGCACCCGTGGATTGAAAATGTTCGAAACGAGTTAGCTTCGACTTGGCTTCCGAAAGAAATCAGAGACACGCACAACGCTTTGATGGAATCCGATGTAGAACAAGAAAATAATACCAACGCCATGCGAATTGGAGATGGGCTAGCTTGCGCGGTGGATAAAATGGTTGCTGACGTAGAATACAGAGATTCTGTCTATTTTTCCTCGGAACGACCGGTATCGACGAGCAAGATGAATGTCGATGAGGAAAAGAGCGGTGCCGATTTGCGGAGATTGAAACTTGAGAGACGCGAATTAAAGAAGAAGCTCCGAAAAGAAGGTGACGAACAACCAGATTTGAAAAAGTTATCGACGATTGATCGCGCGACGGCTGCGCTTATGGCAGCAGATGCGGTTCTAGATAACGAGAAAAAAAGAAACATACAGGACAGCAGCGATTCGGATTCGAATCTTTCCTCTGATGAAGAGGGCGATTTCGATGATAATAAAAATGGAGCCACCGCTACAGACTCGAGCGGCGCAAACGGAAGCCGACCGGGATATAAACGAAACAACATGCGCATAGACGTGAAGAATTTACCATCATCAATTACTGCCAGTGATAGAGGGACACTTTTGAAAGAGTGGCTCGATATTCGCAGTGGACGGAAACTCGCAGGCACGGCGCTCAATATCAATAAAGGTCACAGGTCCTCCGCTTTTCGCAATTCGGGGGAATCGGATAACGATAGTTCTGGTCCATCGACGCCAAAATCCAACGTCGGGACACCGCTCTCACACAATGGTGGCGATCATCTCAGAGACGAAAAAGGCTCTGATCAACAAAATAGAAGCAGCTTCGAAGACAATGATGACTTTCCTTTGAGTGGAGCGAGGCTCACCGGCAACGCTTTGCTTCGTGCAAATCGCGGCTTTTCGCGATCGAGTTCTTATGATGATTTATACGGGTCATATGGTACATCTCAGTTCGATGAGGCTCACATTAACGACTCATGGGAAGCGCTCGCCGCTGCAATGGATTTGAAAGACAATGGTGCGGTTGAAAGAGCAGGAATATCAGTGAAAGATTCCATGGAACGTTACCATCTCATGTTGGACGGGAGCGGTCATCCGATCATGGAAGAAAGCGCGCATGGGCACCACCAACAAAATGGCACTACCGCATCAAAGACAACAACGAAGACCCACGCGGCAACCTCGCTCGATGTGGAAGAATCTTACGGCTTGTGTAAAACTATTCCCTCGCGCAGAGTGCTGTCGTCTGTTGCTGATATACTGTCCAATGAATCGCCGGAATACGATCGATCCAGATGTGTTGCACTCGAAGCACTTGTTTTTACCATGCGCGCAGCGGATCAAACGAGTCGACTCGCGTTAGCCAACGCACTCGTGGCGTTAGATGTGTGCAGATTCGCCAGCGTTGTTGCCGCGAAAGACTTTGAAGTGTCTTCTCGAAGAGCAAAGATTGCGGCTTTAAACTTGTTGGAATCAGTGGCCAAGTGTCAAGTACCTGCGTTTTCTGCTATTGCGCCGAGCATCGCGCCTGGGATCGCACAAGCTTTGTCCGTTGGGTATTTTGGCGAATCTGGGAAAGCGTTGACGCGCACCGCCGTCGATTGCGCTCGAGCTGTCTTTATCCCTCCTAAACCTCGCGAAAGAATCCAAGCAGTGCGAATGCGCCAGGCAATAGTATCTTTGAAGAAAAAATTGCAAGACCGATCGCGTTTCGACGAGAAGGAGTTACGAAATATCGAGCGCGAGATTCGTCAATCGGATATGGAAATAATAAGAGCGGATGCGGCGCAGCTCGACGCGACGTGGGCGAATGTGCGAGCGTTGGCCAAAGCGAATGTCTTCCCGCATTTGGTACAGGCGTTGGGTCAAACGCATTTTGGCCATCTCGAAGAGGCGCAGGTAGCAAACGAAGATCCGGCGACGTTTACGTCCTCCTCAACCGTTACGAACGAAAAGATCGCCGATTTCATCGCCAGCTTGTTGAGCAACCAAGCGATGACAACGAAAATGCTTTCTGAAAGTATAGGCAGCGCGCTCGAAGCCGACCGTGAGAGGAAGAATGACGAGAACGACGACGGCGATGAGAAGAAGAAAAACAAAGCCAAGTCTAAGAATAGTGGCGGAGAAGAAGATGATAACGACGGCAACGGCGGCGGAGGCGGCGATGACGACGAGTATCTCGCTCTGTTGGAGCAGAACGCCAAAAGAACCGGTTTCAAATCTTTCGACACTCAAACGAAAAACTTGCTCTGCGACATCGGCGTCATCCACGGCTTCTTGGCGCAAATCTGCGTCGTTTCGAAGAAAACCAGAGAAAAATTAGCGACAACTATCGAATCTCTGACAGAGAATGCCGACACGTTGGATCGATTACAAAAATCGGGATGTATCCCCAAACTCGCGCAACTGATTGAAATCACGTGGAGAGAAGATAACGACGATGATAACCAAATAGGCTATCTCGGTTTTGATGCCGAACGCGGCTCAAAACGCGCAGGAGTGATCAATGTCGATTTACTTTATGAATCTGTCGCTTGTAACGGTCGAACCCGAGCGGCAGCGTTGCGAGCGATTCGAAATCTCTGTGTCGCTTCGAAATCGTACCAGCAGCAAGCGGCGACGTGTCACGCGAGTTGGGTTCTGTGCGAAATCGCCACGAGCGGCACGGAATCGGAAAAAGACGTCTGTTTGCCCCTCCTTTGCAGCTGCATTTCAGCGTCTCGGGCGGCGAGAGAAAAGTTGGTAAAACACGGAATCTTAAACACTCTCGTCTCGGTCATTGATCAAGACGGCAACTGTGAGCGCAAAATTCTCGCTCTGCAAGCCTGCGTCGTTTGGCTCAACGCCGAACCTTGGGAAATCGAAGCGCGTTTAATCACGGCGGACGCCTTGGACGTCTTGGTCCACGCCTTGGAATTTTCCGTGAAAAACAAAAGCAACATCAACGGTGAAAGTACTCTCCACGCGCTCGCTAAATTGATCGGCGAATCCAGTCGCCTCTCTCGAGCGGTGAGCGAGCAGGAAAACGTCATCGATTCTGTCCTCAACGTCATCCTCAACGAACCATCGGTTCGAGAACCGGCGGCAACCGCCGGTTGCAAACTCGCCGGCTTAAAAGCTTTGGGCCACTTGATCGAACACGCGGACAAACCGAGAGACATCGTGCAACGATACCAATTGAAAAAGAAGCTAGAGCAGCTGGCGAGAAGTAAAAACGAGGTCATCGTCGCGCAGTTGACCGATAAGTTGATGCGAAGGTTAAACGTTTGATCAGAACAGAGAGAGAAGAGAAAGCTCGTCGTCGTAGTTATTAGATAGATAGAACAGTTTAGTAGAGAAAACTACGTAGTCGTAAATAAAGATTTTAATTGGTCGCACGTACGAAAAACTGCTTTTTGTGATCTCATATTCTGCTTTTTTTCGTTCGAAAGATGATTGTTTAGGGTGTCACATTAAAAAAAGAAAAACCAGGTCTTTTGGGGGGTTGATCCGAACGCGCGAACGCGCTTGATCACGCCTACGAGGTCTTCACAAAACACACTTCGGAGGACACCGATTACAAAAAAATAACACAGCCTCCTGATGTTATTCCGAAGAATCAGCGTCCAAGCGGCTCGCTCCGCGGCGAATGCCGCGGCGACCGCGAACGTCGTTTCTTCTTCGTCTTCGTCTTCGGCGACGACGATGATGTTCAAAGCGATTGCGGGGAAAAACACCGTCGGAGGAGCCTCGGTGATGAACAAAGTTTTCTCTCGAACGATGGCGATGTCCGCGGTGGAATTGTCCACTTTACTCGAGCAACGCATCTCGAACCACTACACGGATTTGAACATCGACGAAATCGGGCGAGTTTTATCCGTCGGTGACGGTATCGCGCGCGTGTATGGGTTGAACAAGATCCAGTCCGGGGAGATGGTTGAGTTCGCCTCTGGGGTGAGAGGCATGGCGTTGAACTTGGAAAACGACAACGTCGGCGTGGTGTGCTTCGGTTCGGATACGACGATCAACGAAGGCGACATCGTGAAGAGAACTGGTGCGATTGTGGACGTTCCAGTCGGGAAAGGTATGTTGGGCAGAGTCGTTGATGGTCTCGGTAACGCCATCGACGGTAAAGGGGCCATCACGGACGTGACGCAAAGACGGGTCGAGTTGAAAGCGCCGGGTATCATCGTCAGAAAGTCTGTGCACGAACCAATGCAAACCGGGTTAAAAGCGGTGGATTCGTTGGTGCCAGTTGGCAGAGGACAAAGAGAGTTGATTATCGGCGATAGGCAAACCGGAAAGACGGCTATCGCGATTGATACGATCATCAACCAAGCGAGCGTGAACGCCTCCGGCGACGAAAAGAAAAAGTTGTATTGCGTGTACGTCGCGGTCGGCCAAAAGAGATCCACGGTTGCGCAATTGGTGAAAACTTTGAGCGACAAAGATGCGTTGAAGTACTCGATTATTGTCGCGGCGACGGCTTCTGATCCGGCGCCGTTGCAGTTTTTGGCGCCGTACTCCGGGTGCGCCATGGCGGAATACTTCCGCGATAACGGCATGCACTCGTTGATCATCTACGACGATTTGTCCAAGCAATCTGTCGCGTACAGACAAATGAGTCTTTTGTTGAGAAGACCGCCAGGACGCGAGGCGTTCCCGGGGGATGTCTTCTACTTGCACTCGCGTTTGTTAGAAAGATCGGCGAAAATGTCCGACGACGTCGGCGGGGGCTCCATGACGGCGCTGCCGGTTGTCGAAACGCAAGGCGGCGATGTGTCGGCGTACATTCCGACCAACGTCATTTCCATCACCGATGGCCAAATTTTCTTAGAGACCGAATTGTTCTTCAAAGGTATTCGACCAGCGATTAACGTCGGTTTGTCCGTCTCCCGTGTCGGCTCCGCCGCGCAAATGAAAGCCATGAAGCAAGTTTCCGGTTCTTTGAAGTTGGAATTGGCGCAATACAGAGAGGTTGCCGCGTTCGCGCAATTCGGTTCCGATTTGGACGCCGCCACGCAATACTTGTTGAACAGAGGTCAGCGTTTGACCGAAGCTTTGAAGCAAGGCCAATACGAACCGATCCCGGTCCAAAACCAAGTCGTCTTCATCTACGCCGCCACCAAGGGTTACTTAGATAAGGTTGCGGTCAAGGACATCGCCGCGTTCGAAGCCGGCTTGATGAAACAAGTCGACTCCTCCCTCTTGGAAACCATCCGCTCCGAAGGCGTCATCTCCGAAGCCACCGATGCCAAATTGAAGGATTTGTGCACCAAGTACACCGAAGGCTTCTTGTCCGCCTCGGCGTAAAAAGCGCCGAGGAAGAGAGCGAGAGAGCCGTCGCGCTTTTCGGCGGGACGGTCGCGACCGAACTATAATAAAAACTAGTAAAATATATACCATAAAATACTACATGAGAGAGAAGACGACGACAACGACGACTCGCTCTGGTCTTTCGTTCGAGACTACGAGGAGAAGAAGAGAAAGATGCGTAGAGATGGAGAGAAGAGAGAGAGAGCGCCCGTGTGTTATAAAAAATGTTTAAAAAGAGAACAACTTTACATCCAATAAAAAGCTCTTCTTTGTTCTTTTTTTTTTCTCGAGTCGTGCGTCGCTTTTGTTTGAGACCACACACGCTCTCGCTTTATCCCCACAAAAAGTGCTTTCTCTCGCGCTCTCGCAAAGAGAGAAACGACACGACCACGCGTTCACGTTTGATCGGAGAGAACTTCTCGCTCTCTTTCGTCTTTTGTTGAAAGCGCGCCTTCTTTTGTGAAACAAAGGCCCACACAAAGCTTCTCTTTTTTTCTTTGCGTACGAGTGTATAAAATTGGAAAGAAGATACGATGGCGTCGACGTCGATTTTAGCGTCGAGTGGTAGTTGTTTGAGCGCGCGCGGCGTTTCGCCGCGACGAACGCTTCGCGCGGCGGCGAGCAAAACATCAACCGGCAAGAGCAATAATAACAGCGCGAGGATTGCGGCGTTAAAGGTCAGAGCAGATTCGTCGGGGGTTGGCTACGTCCAACACGCGGACTTGTACGACGGTTCCAAGCAGACGCAGTTGTACTCTGGTTTGCGAGGCCAAGCGTTGAACGCGAAGGAGAAGGAGTTTCCCACCATGGCACAAGTTTTAGCGAAGATACCGAAAGAATGTTTTGAGAAAGATACGGCGAAGTCGTTGATGTACGCGGGGATTTCGACGGCGATAACGTTAGGCGTCGGGTTGGCGGCGTGGGCGACGTTGCCGTTCACGATGTATTATTTGCCGGCGTGGATCGCGTACGCGTACGTGGCTGGAACGGCGGCGACGGGGTGCTGGGTTGCCGCGCACGAGTGTGGTCACGGTGCGTTTTCCGATAACCGAACGATTCAAGATACGGTTGGGTACATCTTGCACTCGTTGTTGTTGGTGCCGTATTTCTCGTGGCAACGAAGCCACGCGGTGCACCACTCGAGGACGAACCACGTGTCGGAAGGGGAAACGCACGTACCTGCGCAAATGGGGAGCGAAGAGGCTAACTTTACGTTTGGTTTGAGAAAGACGGTCGGAAAAACGTTGTTTTCTGCGTTGAATTTAGTCGGCGTGTTTTTGTTTGGGTGGCCGTTATATTTGTTGATGGGCGCGAGCGGCGGTCCGGTGCGAGGAAAAACGAACCATTTTGTGCCAAAGATGGGCGCGAGTGGTAAGCACGCGTTGTTTCCAGGGAAGTGGGAGAACAAAGTGTGGTACTCAGACATAGGCGTAGCGTTGACGGTTGGATTGATGGCGTACTGGGCGATGCAAACATCCTTTGCGACCGTGTTTGGTTTGTACGTCGCGCCGTACTTATTCACCAACTTTTGGTTGGTTTTGTACACGTGGTTACAGCACACGGACGTGGATGTGCCGCACTTTGAAGGCGACGATTGGAACTTAGTGAAAGGGGCGTTCATGACCATCGATAGACCGTACGGGAAGGTGTACGACTTTTTGCATCACAGAATCGGGAGCACGCATGTGGCGCACCACATCAACCACACGATCCCGCACTACAACGCCGTGAAGGCGACCGAGGCGATCAAACAAAACTGGCCGGATTTATACTTGTTCGATCCGACGCCGATTGCGCAAGCAACGTGGAGAGTTGGGAGCGAGTGCGTGGCGATCGTCAGAAAAGGTGACGAGTACGTGTTTTCCAACGAGCCTTTGCCAAAGTTGGCTTAAATAGTACGGGAGAGAGCGAGAAGATGTTCACTACTGCTTTTCGCACGCGCTTGTTTTTTTGTTTTAATCGAACAAATAATAAATATTACCGTGTACTTAATTGTTAATCATATTAAATCGAATCTATTTCTCTCTCTCTCTTCTCTTGAGGAGGGATGCAGAAATCGTTTCCTCGTATCGTATTATTATTGTTAGATGGATTTTACGCGATGATCAACCCGTTCGTGGACGTATAATCTCTCGCGCTCGATCTCTTCAACGGCGGCAATCCAAACGCATCCGCGTGCGCCATCGTAAAGCTCGCCTTCTTCTTCCCGCCCTTCACTTGCGCGCTCGCCTTCGCCGCGGCTCTTTCGTTCAAAGATTTCTCGATCGCCTTCCAAAACACCGAGAATACCATCGATTGCATCACGTTTGTCAACATTCTCGTTTGTAAACCTCTTCCGAACAAACCCTTGACACCATCCTTGGCCAAGATTTGTTTCACGACGTCGATGTAGCCTAACGACGCGTCCGCGTTGGTTTGCTTGACCGTTTTTACGACTCTCAAAGAGTTGGAGACGCAATCAGAAACGATAGAAGCCGTGGCACCGATCGCCGCGTTTCTCGCCAAACCAGCCGTGCCGTCCATCTTCGGCACGTTGGCTTGCAAGTAGTTGAACGTGGCAAACCACGGGTAGTTCCCGACCCAATTCGCGGCGAAGTTCGCGGCCGCACCAGAGTACAACACACCAACCCCACCTTGTTTCACCTTGTTCTTCAACAACTCTAACGCGCCCGAACCTTGCACTTGCAACGTCGTCTTGAACGTATCCACCGGCGTCAAAAAGATTCTCCACGAGGCCCCACCCGCGGAGGCGAAACCAGTCATCACCGGCACCGGCATTTGCGGATAAAACGCCTCCAAAGCGGCCAAAATACCGGTATTCGCCGCGGTGTCGCCAAATCTGGACAACGGATTTTGAATAATAGCGTACGGCAAACCTCGGTAAAATCTCGGAATACCGCCTTCTTTATACAACGTCTTCAACGCGTTCCCTAACGTCCCGCCGTTCGCGTACTGGTAGTTCATCGTCGTTCGCATCCACATAAACGTCCCGACTTGAATAACCCCGGCGGCAAATCCAGCCACACCGCCTCGAAACGCTTTCTGCGACGCCTTCTTCATGACTTCGCCAAAGTTGACTTGTTTCGGTTCTTCTTGCTTCTTCGCGGCGAGGTCCGAGATCGAAACGTTCGGGAGACCGAGTTGCGGCTTTTGCCGTAATTGAACGACGGCGGTTCTGCGTTGCGTGGCCATTCTTTCCTTTTGTTTATTTCTTCTTCTTCTTCTTGTTGCTATC